>TBL_comb47_HYPODRAFT_10007724_pt1 | contig 11201 bp, 6 predicted proteins | sample TroBogypolimnion_40_FD_10682 | JGI IMG/M metagenome (IMG submission 10682) | reverse complement strand
TGCAGGATGACCTGGAGGAAGGCCTCGGCGGCCGCGTAGCGCGCGGCCTGCCCCGCCAGCTCCAAGCCGCTGGCGGCCGCGTCCCGCCCCAGGCGGCCGAGCCGCTCGTGGCTCTGCAGTTCGAAACCGGTGAACAGCGGGACCCCGACCTCGAAATAATTCCTGAAGTTGCTCTGCAGGCTCGGGTTGTTCAGGCTGTTGAGGCTGAAATCCGCCGCGGTGAAGGCCTTCTGGTCCAGCAAGGTCCCGAAGGCATAGACCGGATTGTCGCTCCGGGTAAACGAGCTTTCCAACGCCAAGCTCGGCAAACGCTTCATCCGGACTTCGCGCAGGGCGGCTTCAGCCTCCTGGACCCGATATCCCGCCCCGGCCACGCCGGGGCTCCGGCGCAAGACGGCGTCCACCGCCGCACCCAAGGAATAGCCGGCGCCTTGCACGCGCACCGCGGGAACCAGCGCCAACGCCAAAACCGCCCAAAACGTTGTTCTTGCCGAAATCATGCATTGTCCTCCTGCTCTTTGGATGCGGAAAGCCGCAAAAGGATTCCGGCGCCGCGGCCGGCCTTCAGGAAACCCCGTTCCACCGCCGGCGCAGCCAGGCGCCGGCGTCGTCGAACAGGGAGTAGGCCACGGGCACGATCAAGAGGGTGATCAGCAGGCACAGGGTCTGCCCGCCGACGATCACCACCGCCATGGTGGCGCGGTTGGCCGAGCCCGGCCCGCGGCTGACGGCCACGGGAATCATGGCCGCCACCAGCACCGAGGTGGTCATAAGGATGGGCCGCAGGCGGGTCTTGTTGGCCTCGAGCATGGCCTCATCGCGGCCCATGCCCCGACGGCGCAGGGTGTTGGTGTAGTCCACCTGCAGGATGGCGTTCTTCTTCACGATCCCGAAGAGCATGAACAGCCCCATGATGGAGAAGATGGTCAGGTACTGGTTGAGCGCGAGCAGGGAGAGGACCGCGAAGGGGATGGCCAAAGGCAAAGAGAGCATGATGGTCACCGGATGCAGGAAATCCTCGAACTGCGAGGCCAGGATCATGTACATGAAGATGGCGGCCAGGAAGAAGGCCAGCAGGAACTCCCGGAGCATCTTGCCCATCTCCTTGGACTTGCCCTCCATGCCGCTCGTGTAGCCGGGCGCCATGTGCAGGGCGCGGATCGCGGCATCGGCCTTGGCGATGGCGATGCTCAGGGGGACCCCCGCCAGGTTGGCCATGATCCCCACCTGGCGCTGGCGGTTCATGCGGTCGATCTGCGAGGGCCCGGTGTCCTCCACCAGCCGGGAGATGTTGTCGAGCCGGACCAGGCCGACCTTCGCGGACGGCAGGTGCAGGGCCCCCACCACTTCCTTGCGGTCGCGGAACTGCTTGTCCACCCTGATGCGGACCTCGTAGAGCTCCCCGCCTTCCTTATATTTGGTGATCTTCTCCTCGCCGCTGACCATGGTGCGCAGGCCCAAAGCGATGTCCTCGACCTTCACGCCCAGGTCCTGGGCGCGGTCGCGGTCGATGCGTACCTTGATCTCGGGCTTGGCGAAGACCATGGTGGTGTCCACGTCCACCACGCCGGGGACCGCTTTAAGAGCCGCGACGACCTTGTCGGCGTAGGCGCGCAGGACGGTCAGGTCCGGACCCGTGATGTAGTATTGGAAGTCGGCGTCGCGCATCTTCCCCCCCCCGCCGAAATGAGAGACCGGCGAGACGCTCAGGCGCAGGGCCGAGTACTTGGCGAGGGCCCGGCGGGCCAGATCGATGATGCGGGCCTGGCTGCGCTTGCGCCGGGAGATATCCTCGAGCTTGACGTAGACCCTCGCGTCGTTGACGTTGGAACCTTCGCCCTCGCCGATCGAGCTCAGGACCAGGCGGATGTCGGGCAGGCGCTTGACCTCGGCCTCGACCTGGCGCAGGATGCGGTCGGTCGCGGCCAGCGAGGTCCCCTCCGGCGCCGTGAAATTCACCTCGAACTCGCCGGAATCGTCGGGCGGCAGGAAGTCCTTGCCCACCAGCTTGAGCATGGGCACGGAGGACAACGCGATGGCGATGGCGAGGAGCACGACCTTCCAGCGGTTGGCCAAAGCCCAGACCACCATCCGCCCGTAGCGCTCCTTGAGGAAATCGTTGAAACGGTCCACCCAGACCTGAAAACGGTTCTTCCGGGGTTCGACCTTGAGGAAGCGGGCGCAGAGCATGGGCGTCAGGGTGAAGGCCACGAAGAGGCTCACCATGACGGCGAAGGCCACGGTCAGGCCGTAGCTCCTGAGGAAGCGCCCCACGATGCCGCCCATGTAGGCCAAGGGCAGGAAGATGATGACCAAAGACAGGGTGGTGGCCATGACCGCCAGGCCGATCTCCGAGGTCGCCGCGGAGGCGGCCTCCGCGGCCGGAGTGCCGTCCTCTTCCATGTGCCGGAAGATGTTCTCCAGGACCACGATGGCGTCGTCTATGACGATGCCCACGGCCAGGGTCAGGCCCAGGAGGGTCATGGTGTTGAGGGTGAACCCGGCCCGGTCCAGGAACAGGAAGGTGGAGATGATGGAGGTCGGGATGGCGCAGGCCGCGATCAAGGTGGGCCGCGCCGCGCCCATGAACAGCAGCACGGCCAGGGCGGCCAGCAGCGAGCCCAGCACCAGGTGCTCCTCGACCGTATGGACCGAAGCCAGGATGAACTCGGACATGTCCCGGATGACCTCGGCCTTGACGCCGGCGGGCAAGGTCGGGGTGATCTCGGCCAGGCGCTCCTTGACCCGCGCGATGACCTCCACGGTGTTGGTGCCCGACTGCTTCTGCACGACGAGGGAGACCGCCTCCTTGCCGTCGACGCGGGCCAGGGAACGGGCGTCCTCGGCGGTATCCTCGGCCCGGCCGATATCCTTGATGCGCACCGGCACGCCGGCCACCGTGGCCACGACCACCTTCTCGAAATCGGCCGGGGTATCGATGCGGCCCATGGTGCGCAGCACGAACTCCCGGCGTCCGGCCTCGACCCGGCCGCCCGGGATCTCGATGTTCTGCTGCTGCAGGGCTTCCTTGACCTTGTTGACGGTCAGCTTGAAGGCGGCCATCTTGAGGGGGTTGAGGACGATATGGATCTCCCGCTCGCGGCCGCCCACGATGGCGACCTTGCCCACCCCGTCGACGGATTCCAGGCGCTCCTTGACCTGCTTGCGCGCGATGAAGGTGAGCTCCCGGATGGGCAGGCCGCCGCTGACCGCCAGCGACATCACGGGCATGGAGCCGGGGTCGAACTTCTGGACCACGGGCGGGTCCGTGCCCGCGGGCAGGTCGCGCTGGACCCGGGAGACCGCGTCGCGCACCTCCTGGGCCGCCACGTCCACGTTCTTCTCGAGCACGAAAGTGATCATAACCTGGGAGAGCCCCTCGTAGCTGGTCGCCTTGAGGGTCTCGATGCCGGAGATGGTGTTGACCGCCTCCTCGACCGGCTTGGTGATGGAGGTCTCGACCTCCTCCGGGCCGGAGCCGGGGAGTGTGGTGGACACGATGACGAAGGGTAGGTCGATGTTCGGGAACAGGTCCACGCCCAAGCGGCGGTAGGAGAAGATGCCGACCACCACCATGGCGCACATCATCATGGTGGTGAAGACCGGACGCTTGATGCAGACATCAACCAGCTTCATGAGGCCCGCCTCTCACCCACGAGGTTCCGGCGCTGCGCGCCGGAACCCGCGCCGAGGCAAAGCCGAGGCGCTTGGGGACGGTTGGCCGCTTGTCGTTTTGCCACCCCTGAAGGAATGCTCGCCCCCCTCGTAGGGGGGCTCGCAGACTCCGCGCCTGCGGCGCGGAGTTCGGGGGACGGCATGATGCCGGCTTCCTTCACTCCTTCTCCTCGCTCACAGGCTCGGCCAGAACCTCCACCGAACTACCGTCCTTGAGGCCGTACAGACCGAACACCGCGACCTGGTCACCGGCCTGGACGCCCCGGCGTATCTCCACGAAACGGTCGCCCTGCAGGCCCAGCTCGACGTCACGCTTGAACGCCTTGCCGTCCCGCACCACGAAGACCACGGCGCCGCCGGCGTCGGCCAGCGCATCCTTGGGCACGGCCAGGACCCCGGAACTGCTGCCCGTGACGAGGGTCACCTCGCCGAACATGCCCGAACGCAGCCCGCCCGAGGCGTTGTTGAGCCTGGCCTCGATCAAGGTGCTGCGCGTGGACGGATCCACCACGGGGCTCATCCGGGAGACCCGGCCTGTGAAGACGCGGTCCGGATAGGCCTCGACACGGACGCGCACGGCCTGGCCGAGGCGCGCGCGGGCCGCGTAACGCTCCGGCACCTCGGCGCGCACGATGCTCTCGCTGGCGTCCACCACCAGAGCGACCGGCGTCTGCAAGGTCACGTTCTCGCCGCGGTCCAGGAAGACGCGCGCCAGGGTCCCGTTCAGGGTCGAGGGCACCGGGGCGGGCTCGAAGCGCACCCCGACCTCGTCGCGCTCCACGAGCGCGACGGCCTGGCCCTTGCTCACGGCCTCGCCTTCCTTGAGCAGGTTCTCCTTCAGCTTGCCCGGCACCCGCGAGAAAAGAGTCGCCTCGTCCTTGGCCTTGATGCTGCCGACCAGCAGGATGGTCTCCTCCAGGTCGCACTTTTGGGCCGGGGCGACCTTGACCGGGAAGGTATCGAGGCGCGCCGCGGCGTCCGGCTTCTTGCCGCAGGCGCACCAGAGCGGCAGGCTGGCCGCGAGCAGAAAAAGCGACAGGTATTTCATGGTGAGGTCTCCTCAACGGGCCCGCCCACGGCGCGCTCCAGAGCCGCCGCGGCAGCACGGTAGTCGTGCAGGGCGTTCGCGTACAAAAGCCGGGTCTGCTGCAGGGCCAGGGTCGCGTCGTTCTGTTCCAGCAGGCTCGCCTCGCCGGCCCGGTAGCGGACCTCGGTGGCCTCCAAGGCCCGGCGCGCCTGGCTGATGGCGGATTCCTGACTCGCGGCCCGCTCCCGGGCCTCGTGTACCGCCAGCCACTGCCGCTTGACCTCGACCCGGATGCCGCGCGCGATCTTCTCCAGGCTCGTGCGCGCCTGGCTTCGGACACTGCGGGCCTCATCGATCTTGGCCGTGGTCTGACCCCCAGTGAATAAAGGATAGGACAGGCGCAGGCCCACCAGGGAACTGTCGGCCCGCTCGTTGCGCCGCGGCCAAGGCGCGTCGGACTCGGAATACAATTGATAATCGGCGTAGGCCGTGAGCCACGGCCAGCGGCCGGCCTGCTCCACCTTGACCAGGGCTTCGGCTTGCTCGGAACGGGCGAGCGCCGCCTGATAATCCGGGTTGCCGCGCACGGCCGCCGACTGTAGGGCCTCGTAGGCGGACAAGCTCGCGCGCGGGCTGTCCAGGCCGCCGACCACCCGCACCGGCGCGTCCACGTCCAGGCCCAGGGAGTCCTTGAGCAGGGTCAGGGCCAGCTCATGCTGGTCGCGCGCGGCCAACAGCGCGGGCTGGCTGTTGGCCACCTCCACCTCCTGGCGCAGGACCACGAGGTCGCTGTCCAGGCCCTGGCGGAAACGCTCCCGGATGGTGCGCAGGTGGTCCTCCGCCAGGGCGAGAGAGTCCCTCTGGATGGCCGCCGTCTCACTGGCCAGGCAGACGGCGTAGAAGAGCTGCTTGACCGCCAAAGCCACGTCCTGCCGGCTGGCGTGCAGTTGGGAGCGGCCTTGCTCCACGCCCAGGCGCGCGGCCTTCATGCCCTGCGCCACCATGCCGCCGGCGAAAAGGTACTGCTGGAGGCTGAGGTCCGTCCGCATGCTGTTGTCCGATCCGGCCTGGATGGACTGGCCGGCCAGGAAGTAGGTGGGCTTGCCGATGTTGCGGTTGTAGAGCCCGTTCAAGGTGACGGCCGGCAGGCCCGCGCCGATGGCCTGGCGGCGCAAGGCTTGCAAGTAGGCCAGCCGCTCCGCGGCCAGATTGATGTCGAGGTTGTTCTCCAGGCCCAAGGCGATGGCTTTCTCCAGGCTCAATTCCAGGGGCGCGGCCTCCGCAACAGGCGGCGGCGCCGCCGGGGCGCCCGACGCCGGGATCAGGAACAGCGCCGCGGCCAGCCAGGCGGCCCCGCTCATGACCGCCCCTTCCAGCCCAGTTCGGCCAGCAGATGGATCCTCTTGCGCAAGACCGGGACCGTGGGATGGTCGGCCTGCATGCCCTTGATGGCCAGGGCGATGACCTCGGCGGCCGCGCCGCCCGCCACGAACCCGGAGAGCGCCTGGACCAGGGCGTCCGCATGCTTATGGCCGATCTTGTCCCAGACCCGGCTCCCTTCGTCCAAAAGCTCGTGGCCGTGGGGCGAAGCCGCCCCCAGCGCGTAAAGGTCCACCCCCCACAGCTCCATGATGCGGAGGAACTTGTCCTTGCGGGAGGCGCGCGAGGCCAGGACCTGCTCGGTCTTGCCGCGCTGGGCGTCGAGCAGGTCGTTGACCAGGCGGACGAAGAGGTCCGTCTTGTCCGTGAAGTAGGTATAAAGGAGGGAGCGCGAGACGCCGGCTTCGCGGGCCACGTCGTCCAAGGCGGTCTTGGCGTAGCCGTACTGGAGGAAGCAGTCCAGGGCTGCCTCCAGGATGTGCTTCCTTCTCAGGCTCCGGCGTTGGCCGCGCATTCTGTTTAAGACATTTTGACAATATTAGTACAAAATGTCAATAACAGGGACGCGGCGGCCTCTGGCCTAGGCGGGATCCACTATCGTGCCGATCGTCCTCTGTCCGCGATAGACCGGGCAGGTCTCGCAGTCGTCAGGCTCGGACACGGACTCCAGCCGGCCCAGGATCCTCGCCCGCGTGCTCTGGTAGACCTTCCCGTTCCATATCTCCTCAAAGGAGCTCTTAAGGATGTTCCCGGCCGGGATCCTGGCCTCGCTGCTGCAGGTGCAGACCAGGCCGTCATGATAGACATTCATCTTCTGCCACGGGTCCAGGCACGACACGCCTTCGCGGGGCGCGCTCCCCTCGGCCGGGACGCGGGCCGCGCCGGCGTCAAGGCCCCCCCTTATTGGGAACCAATCATCGAGCCCCTCATAAAAATTGGTCCGCAAGAACGTGATCTTGCACCCCAGGCTTTGCGCCAGGCGCTGAGCCTCGCTCAAGGCATGCTCGTTATGGCGGAAGACGATGAAGATGATCTCCAGCAATGGCGTTTCCGCTCCGTGCCGGGCTTTGAATTCCTGCATGGCGCGGATATTATTCACCACCGCGTTGAAATCTCCGCCGACCCGATATTTGGCGTACATCTTCTGATCGATGCCGTCCATGCCGACCGATAGGCGCCGCAGGCGTGAGCCGACGATATCCTCCATCTTAAAATTGCCGGCGGTGGTGAAGTTCGTCAGGAGTTCGGTGTCGATCCGCGGGTTCAAGCCGGTCAGATGCGCGATCATGCGGAAGATATCCTTGTTCATCAGGGGCTCGTTCTTGGCGCCGAAAATGAAGCGCGGCGCGGACTTCAGCTTGCCGGCGACGACCTTGAAATCAGCGAGCGACATGTTCCCTTTCTCGACCGGGACCCGGTTGCGCCGGTCGCGATTGGAACACAGGGGGCACTTCAGGTTGCAGAAGTTGCTGACGTCGATCTGGACCAAGCTCGGATATTGGTCGGAGGTGAGGCCCAGACCGCTCGCCATCCGGGATCCTTTAGAGCGGCGGCGCGCCCGGCCTTTGGAACCGGTGGGCGAGCTCGTCGCGGGTCAAGGCGAGCATGGTGCGCCGGCCGTGGGGGCAGCAGGATCCGTCCCGGCAGTCCTTCAGGTCCTCGACCAGGCGCAGCGCCTCCTGGCCGGAGAGGGCGTCGTGGGCCTTGACCGCGGCCTTGCAGGCGATGCCGGCCACCGCGTGGCGCTGGACGGCCTCGGCCGCGGCCGTGGGATCGTGGAGCGAGTCGATGACGCGGTGCACCAGGTCCTTGAGGTCGGCCTGCTTATGGAACAAGGCGGGCACGGCCAGGCAGCGCAGGCCGCGCTTGCCGAACGGCTCGAAAACGAAGCCCAGCTGATCCAGGCGCTCCTGCTGGGAGAGGACCTTCTGCGCCGCCGAGGCGGGCAGTTCCACGGTCATGGGCAGCATCAGCTTCTGCGACCGGGCGCGGCCGTCCGCGATCTCGGCGAGGTACTTTTCGAAAAGGATGCGTTCCGCCGCGGCGTGCTGGTCGAGGATGAAGAGCCCGCCCGCGGCCTCGAAGACCAGGTAGGCGCGCTCGATCTGGCCGAGATAGCGGAAAGGCGGCGTGAACCAGCGCGGCTGCCCCGGCGCGGCGGACATGCCTTCGACGGCGGGGCCGCGCAGATCCAGGACCGCCTGGGTCCGCGCCGGTTCCGCGCGGTAGGCCGGCGGCGGCTCGCTCAAGAATGCCGGCGGCGCGCCGCGCGGCGGAGCCACGATGCTGGCGGCGGGCTTGGACTTCAAGAGGGCGCCGGCCACGAGCCCGGAGACCACCTCGAATATCTCGCGGTCGGAACGGAAGCGGATCTCGCGCTTGCCCGGGTGGACGTTGACGTCGAAGGTGTTGCCGGGCAGTTCCAGGTGCCCCACGCAGACCGGATGGCGGGCCGAGGGCCGGTCCCGGAAGGCGTGATAGAGGGCCTGCTGCAGGATGCGCGCCGAGACCGGCCTGCGGTTGACGAACCAATACTGGAAGTCGCGGGTCGCGACCATCTCGTCCAGGGGCGAGACGAAAAGGCTCAGGGACATCCCGGGGCGCTCCCCGGCGACGGCGAGCAGGCGACCGGCGTTAGTCTCGCCCAGGACCTGCACCGCCCGGCGCCGGAGCTTCTCGGCCGGCGCGCCGGCCTCCGGGACGAAGCGCAGCACCAGGCGACCCTCGGACTTGTACGTCAGGGCGACGTCCGGATTGGCCAGCGCCGCCTCTTCCACGACCGCGGCCAGGCGGCCGCGTTCGTAGGCGTCGGACTTGAGGAACTTGCGGCGCGCGGGCGTGTTGAAGAACAGGTCTTCTAGCTCCACGGAGGTTCCCGGCACGGCCGGGGCCGGAGACGAGTCCAGTATCTTGCCGGCCTCGGCGCGGATCTTCCAGCCCGAGGGCGCCGCGCGCCGGGCGCTGGTGATGCTCAGCCGGGCGACCGCGGCCGCGGCGTAGAGGGCCTCGCCCCGGAAGCCGAAGGTGGCAAGCCGGTCCAGGTCCTCGAGCTCGGAGATCTTGCTCGTGGCGTGGCGCTCCAGGGCGAGCGCGCAATCCTCCGGGGACATGCCGCAGCCGTCGTCGACGACCCGGAGGGATCTGCGGCCCGCGCCCAAGCATTCGACGGTGATGCGCCGGGCTCCGGCGTCCAAGGCGTTCTCCAGGAGCTCCTTGAGCGCGGAGGCGGGGCGCTCGAGGACTTCGCCCGCGGCGATGCGGGCGGCGACCTCGGGGGTGAGCCGGTGGATGACGGACACTAGAGCTTTTTCTTCAAGGCCGCCAATGCTTCCAGGGCCTCGAGCGGGGTCATGGCTTCCGGATTCAGCAGCCGCAGGGCGCGAAGAACCGGGTTCTCTTCGAAAAGGGGCAGCACGGGGTCCGCGGCCGCGGAGCGTTCCGGGGCGCCGGCCAGGCGGCCGGAGGCGGCCTCGTTCTCCAGGCGGGCCAGGATCTCCTGGGCCCGGGCCAGCACCGCGGGCGGCAGGCCGGCCAGGGCCGCCACGTGGATGCCGTAGGAACGGTCGGCCGGGCCCGACGAGATCTTATGCAGGAACACCACCTCGGTGCGGCCCTGCGCGTTGGTCCACTCCTTGGCCTCCACGTTGGCGTTGCACACGCCGGGCAGCAGGCGGGCCAGCTCGGTGAGCTCGAAATAGTGCGTGGCGAAGAGCGTCCGCGGGCCGCGCGGCCCGTCGGGGGCCGCGGCCTTGGCGTAGGCCCCGTGGAGATGCTCGAGCACCGCCCAGGCGATGGAGATGCCGTCGAAGGTGGAGGTGCCCCGGCCTACCTCGTCGAGGATGAGCAGGCTGCGCGCGGTCGCGGACTTGAGGATGTGCGCGGTCTCGTTCATCTCCACCATGAAGGTGGAGGCGCCCTGGGAGATGGCGTCCTGGGCGCCGATGCGGGTCAGGATGCGGTCCACCACTCCCACCCGGGCCGACTTGGCCGGGACGAAGGAGCCGATCTGCGCCAGCAAGGCGATGAGGGCGTTCTGGCGCAGGTAAGTGGACTTGCCCGACATGTTGGGCCCGGTCAGGACCATGATCTGGGGGTCTCTCGCGTTGAGGCAGAGGGAGTTGGGCACGAAGGTTCCGGCCGGCAGGACGGAGGCCAGGACCGGGTGGCGGCCATCGACGATCTCCAGGTCGTGGCTCAAGTCCACCTTGGGCCTGACCAGGTCGTTGAGGACGGCGCACTCGGCCAGGCCGTTGAAGACGTCGAGGTCGGCCAGCAGGGCGCCCAGCCGCTGGATGAGGTCGTGCCGGGCCAGGGCGTCCGCGCGCAGGCGCTCGAAGAGGGCGGCCTCCAGGCGCAGCATCTTCTCCTCCGCTCCCAGGATCTTGTTCTCCAGCTCCTTGAGCTCCGGCGTGATGTAGCGCTCCGCGTTGCTCAGCGTCTGCTTGCGCAGGTAGCGCGCCGGGACCTTGTCCTTGTGGGCGTGGGTGATCTGGAAGTAATAGCCGAAGACGGAGTTGTACCCGGCCTTGAGCGAGGAGATGCCGGTGTCCGCGCGTTCCTGGGCTTCCAGGCGCGAGAGGAAGGCCTGGCTGTCCGAGCGCAGCAGCCGCAGCTCGTCGAGCTCCGCGTGGAAGCCGGCGCGGATGAAGCCGCCCTCGGAGATCCGGGCGGGCGGGTCGTCCGCCAGGGACCGGCCCAGCTCGTCGGCGCAGGCCTGCAGCGGCGCGGCGATCTCCTGGAGCTGGGCCGCCAAGGTGGTCAGGCCGGGGGCCAGGGCGTGCGTCTGGAACCAGGCCTCCAGGCCGGCCAGCTGGCCCAAGGAGCGGCGCAGGGCGCCCAGGTCGCGGGGCGTGGCCTGGCGGGTGCTCAGCCGGCTCACCACGCGCGGCAGGTCGGCGACCTCGTCCAGGACGGCCCCGAGCGACTCGCGCGCCGAGGGCTTGTCGAAAAGGTCCTCCACGCAGTTCTGCCGAAGCTCGATCTCGACCAGGTCGGTCGAAGGGTGCAGGATCCAGTAACGCAGCTTGCGGCCGCCCATGGCCGTGCGGCAGCGGTTCAGGAACCCCCAGAGGGTATGGCTCTTCTCCCCCGAGGGGGAACTGGCGAGCTCCAAGGTCCG
>TBL_comb47_HYPODRAFT_10007722_pt1 | contig 11201 bp, 9 predicted proteins | sample TroBogypolimnion_40_FD_10682 | JGI IMG/M metagenome (IMG submission 10682) | reverse complement strand
GAGGCTCTATCTGAGGGCGAAGCTTTAGTTAACGACATGAGCGAAAGCCAACTACTAACGCTTATCAAAGAAAAGAATTGGCAAGCAATCAGCTTTTGGCTTCGTCATCGCAATCCACGTTTTAAAGATAAGATTGAAGTTACATCCAAAATCGAAGACTCCGAGGAGCTTACACCATCACAAGCGGAAGTCGTTCGCCAAGCCTTAAAACTGGCCAAGATATTACCAAATGAAGAACCATTAATTATTAACAAAGAAACATATGATATTAAATCAAATGATTCCACAGGACTTAGTGGAACAAATGACCAAGGACAAGAAAGTAAGGACGGCAATAACTAAGGAAAGTTTTTCCTACTTCTTTCATTTCTACTACGCCCATTATGTTAAATATGCAACCGCTGATTTTCAGAAAGAGATAATCGGCTTAATCGAAAAAAGCGATAAAGACAGTTTATTCGTCGTGGCTTTTCGTGGCTCAGGAAAATCAACTATTGTAACGGCCGCTTATCCTATCTGGGCAATTCTTGGTAAACAAGAAAAAAAGTTTGTCGTTATCTTTTGCCAAACCCAAGCTCAAGCAAAACAGCACATGATGAATTTGCGTCGTGAACTTGAAGACAACGAGCTACTTAAAAAAGACCTGGGTCCATTTCGAGAAAATAGTGATGAGTGGGGTGCACAATCAATTGTCTTCTCTAATACTGATGCCCGTATTACTGTAGCCTCAGTCGATCAAAGCATTCGTGGAATTAGGCATTATCAATATCGCCCCGATTTAGTTATTTGCGATGATGTTGAAGATATTAGTTCAACCAAAACCAGAGAGGGTCGAAATAAAACCTATCAATGGTTAAAAAGCGAAGTAATCCCCGCTGGCGATAGAAATACCAGATTAATAATAGTCGGAAATTTACTTCATGAAGATTCTCTACTAATGCGGCTCAAAGAAGAAAATGAAAAAGATATCATTGATGGTAAATTTCTATATTTCCCTTTGGTTGATAAAAAAGGAAAATGTCTTTGGCCAGGAAAATATCCAACTGAAAGCGATATTAATAAAGAAAGAAAAAATGTCGGCAGTGAAATTACTTGGCAACAAGAGTATTTACTTAATATTGTACCATCAGAAGATCAAGCTATTTTTCAGGAATGGATAAATTATTATGATGAAATACCTGCTCCTCTAAAACTATATGGCGGTTATACTTCCCACATGGAAGTGCGAATTGGAATTGACCCAGCTATTTCTAAAAGTGATGTCGCTGATTATACAGCTATGGTTCCTGGCGTGTTATACGAAACACATACTGGGTATAGGCTTTATGTTCTTCCTAAAATAATAAATAAGCGCTTAAGCTTCCCTGAAACGGTTGATACTTGCAAGACATTATATCAGAGTTACAAAAAAGATTATGAATATCCAAAATTTATTATTGAAGATGTGGCTTATCAAAAGGCTCTACCCCAACAACTACAGGCCGAGGGCATTCCAGATGTCATGACTACTAGACCAGGAAACCAAGATAAAAGAAGTAGGCTTGTTGTGCTAGCTAACCTAATTAAAACTGGTCAGATCTTATTCCCAAGAGAAGGAGCAGAAGAGTTAATTCAACAGATAGTACATTTTGGAGTTGAAAAGCATGATGATTTAGTTGATGCCTTTGCCAACTTAGCCCATAACATGCTTGAAAAACCACCCCGAACAGCCAGATTTTATATTATTGGTTAGCAGTATTTCCTTTAATATTAAAGGGAAAGTTATCGACAAGTTGCCAACAGCTAGCTGCTTAGCAAAAGCTTAAAAGTGTGTCATTAATGGAGGCGTAGATTTAACTAATTATTAACTATTAAATCATATGCCTCCATTATTAGACGTCCCTTTAAAGTATTGCTTGTATGCTAGAAAAAGCACTGAATCAGATGAGCGACAAGCCCTGTCAATTGATTCTCAAGTTAAGGAGATGCTCCAAATAGCTGAGCGGGAAAACTTAGAAATCGTTGATATTAGACGAGAGTCAAAATCCGCTAAAGACTCGGGCAATCGACCAATATTCAAAGAGCTTATCAAAGATATAACCGAAGAAAAATTTAATTCCATTATTACCTGGGCACCTGACAGACTTTCGAGAAACGCGGGCGACTTAGGATCGCTCGTTGATTTAATGGATGAGAAAAAATTAATGAGCATTCGCACCTTCGGTCAAACATTTAGCAATTCTCCAAACGAAAAATTTCTGCTCATGATTTTATGTTCTCAAGCTAAACTAGAAAATGACAATCGAGGCATAAACGTCAAAAGAGGTTTAAGGGCAAGATGTGAAATGGGCTTGTGGCCAACTTGTCCGCCGACTGGTTATTTTAAAGAAAAACGAGTTGACCATAAAGGACAGTGTTTAGTTGATCCAGACAGGGGCCATGTTATACGGCAAATGTTTGAAAAAGTTGCTTATGAAAAATGGTCCGGTCGAAAGATATATAACTGGCTCAGATTTGATTTAAACTTTAGAACGGCACTAGGTAAAAAGCATTTAAGTCTAGGTAATATCTACCGCCTTCTTGAAAATACCTTTTATTATGGCCCCTTTGAATATCCACGAGGTAGTGGCAATTGGTATCAAGGAAAACATGAGCCAATAATAACAAAAGAAGTATTTGATTTAGTTCAGGATCAAATGAAAAATTCCCAGTTAGTAAGACGAGAAAATATTGAATTCGCTTTTACTAAAGTCATGACTTGCAGTTTGTGTGGCTCAGGAATATCGGCGACTGAAAAATTTAAGAAATTAAAAAATGGCGGCTATAACCGTCATATTTATTATGGTTGCACTAAAGCGAAAGATAAAAATTGTAAATCTGGCTATATCAGCGAAGAAGATTTAATTAAACAATTACAAAAGCAAGTTGATAAATTAGATTTTAAGAAGTTACCAGTTCAAGACAAGATTGAAGGAGAGATAAAAAGATTTAAGAAATTTCAAATGATGGCAACTGGTAAAAACGACAACATCGACGTGAGTGACGTCGATGTTAAAAATTACATTAAATTTTTATTACAAGAGGGGGATGATCAAGAAAAGCGAGAATTGCTGACTTGTTTAAATGGGAAGATTTTATTGAAGAATAAAGTTGTGGAAATATCTTAGGACTTATTAATCAATTTTTGATAAGATTGCTCGACTAAACCAAAAACGTAATTCAAATCTTCTGGCTTAGTTAAAATAACCTCGGTTTCCCCTCCACCATGATGGCCAATGCCTTCTACATTTCTAGCCATATTTTTTGGATCGTCCAAATCTTTTTTCCTTATCTCAAGATGAATTTTGATTTTTGATTGCTGATTATGAACATAAGCGAATGCATTTTTTAAACGATAGGCGACATAATTTTGCTTAGGTCTTTCTTCTATTGAATCATTAATTGAAAGTATTTTTTCTTTTAAAGCAAAGAATAAATCTTTTATATCTTGGGGGATATTTAAGTGATCATCGAGAGTATAAACCTTTACTTCACTACTAACCTTATCAATAGTTTTATTTTTTGTAATTGTTTTAATGGATTCTTTAGAGTCTTGGGATAATAACTGATTATATAAAACTACATCATCTTCATACATTTTTACTTCCCAGAGTTCTATTGGTAAATCTTTAAAATTAATAGCATTCATTTGGTAAGAGGTAAATGAATTTGCTACAAAAATAACTTTAGACTGCGACCAGTCAACATCATCTCTTTTTAAGTTATTTTTTGTCCTTTCATTGTATTCTAAAATAAAATCTGACTTGTTATTCAACATTAGAGCCAAATAAGCATAACCCTGATCAATAACGCTAAAACTGCGATCTCTTTTATATTCAATAATTACAAAAGAATTATTTTCTTTATCAAAAGCCAATGTGTCAATTCTAAAACTGTGTAATGCAAACTCCGTGCTTACAAATTCTAGACTAAAGACACAACTTAAATTTGCCTCCGTTAATTTTTGAATATCTCTTTCCAGATCTATACTTTTTTCTTTGATAACAGATAGTGTTGAACTATTTTTTTTAAAAAGTGGCATAATTATTTAAATTAAATACAAGTAACGCAAACAACTTATAGTTTACCTCCTGAAATATCAAAAAATTTTTCAAAGAAATTGGTCAGCTTAGTTAAAACTGTTTCTCTTTTCTTACTGCGTTCTCCATCTGGAGAAAAACGCGATACAGGCGGCAATACTTTTGTAATTGCCGTACCAGTCGTGGCCACATGACCATCACGAAACGCATTTTTTATAAATGTATAAGCGGCATCACGTTCGAGACCCTCTTTTTCAATAATACGATCCAATTCTTCAACCTTTTTCTGTTCTACAAACTTCTGCCAATCATCATCGACCACGGAATGAACATCAAGAGAAGTAATAAATTGGTTAATAAGGTCTTTTTTATTTCTAAGCTCAACGCTTGAATCAATTGCCTTGTTGATATCAATTAAAATCTCCCTATTCTTGGTGTGATCTTGATGATATTTCTTAACAAGACTTAAAACATAGTCGATATTAATTTCAACCTGCTTGATAAGTTCCATTTCGAAAACGACGTCATCATTAACATTTTCTTTCTCGCCTTCACTAGTCTTGCGGAGTTCATTGTATAAATCAATGTACATACTGTGGTAATCTTGAATATCATATTCTGTAAAAATTTCATCAGCAGCAAACTCATCAAAAGTTGTTAGAATATTGCGTAAGCGCAAAATATTACTATAAAGCTTAATAAATTCTTTTTGAGCCTGCTCGCTATTAATCCTAACGCCAACGGGAAATTTCTCCATTAATTCGTCTACTAAACTAGCATATCCTCGGACTTCCTTGTCGCCATTTTTATAACCGTTGTAATATTCTGAGTATGTTTTAAGTAAAACAATCCCACACGCTTTCTTGTCTCCAAAAAGAGCAATAGCTTCATTTGTGGCCTTTTCTAAATTTCTAAAACAAACAATATTACCAAAATTTTTAACGCTATTTAAGATACGATTAGTTCTAGAGTAGGCCTGTAACAAACCATGTAAACGCATATTCTTATCTACCCAAATTGTATTAAGAGTAGTTGCGTCAAAACCAGTTAAAAACATATTAACCACGATAAGAATATCTATTTCTCTATTCTTCACTCTCTGGCTAATATCTTTATAGTAATTTTGAAACTTATCAGACGAGGTGTCATATGAAGTGCCGAACATGGAATTGTAATCAACAATAGCATTTTCTAAAAAATCCCTGGAACTAACATCTAGGCCACTAGTGTCTTCCGAATTTTCATCGATCATGCCATCAGCATCTTCATCATTTACTCCAAAACTATAAATTGTAGCGACTTTAAGTCGCTTATCACTTGGAAGTTCGGCTAATTGTCTTTTAAATTCCGCATAATATTTTTTAGCGACATCAATTGATGATACGGCAAAGATTGAATTAAAGCCTGCTAGTCTACGATCTTTAATTTTATAAAAACTATTCCGTTTTGTTTTCTGGTCAAAGTGTTCGCAAATATAACTAACAATATTTTTTAAACGTTCCGGAGCAGCAAGAATTGCTTCGCGATCTATATCACTGACTTTTTTGTCTTCAATATTTTCAGCTTCATGAACAGTAGAAATATAATCAACCTTAAATGGTAAAACATTTTTATCTGCTATAGCATCAACTATTGTGTATGTATGCAACTTATCGCCAAAGGCTTGCTCTGTAGTTCTCAAATCTGGACGACCAGCAGAGGAAGCATTGGTGGCAAAAATAGGCGTGCCAGTAAAGCCAAAAAGGTGATAATTATTAAAGGCTTTAGTAATTGCTGAATGCATATCACCAAATTGTGAACGGTGACACTCATCGAAAATTATAACAATATGACCATTGAAAATAGCATGGTTTCCGTTACGACCTATAAACCTATCTAACTTCTGAATGGTTGTAATAATAATTCGTGAATTTGAATCCTCTAGCTGTTTTTTTAAGACTGAGGTACTAGTGCTACTATTGGCCGCACCTTTTTCAAATTTATCGTATTCTCGCATTGTTTGATAATCTAGATCTTTACGGTCAACGACAAATAAAACCTTATCAACATAAGACAATTTACTTGCTAGTTGTGCGGTTTTAAAACTCGTTAAGGTTTTCCCAGATCCAGTGGTATGCCAAATATATCCGCCAGCCTCAATTGTTCCGAGTTTCTTATAATTTGTACTTACTTCAATTCGGTTTAATATTTTTTCTGTTGCAACAATTTGATAGGGCCTCATCACTAACAAAAGACGATCAGTAGTAAATACACAATATTTTGTTAAAATATTTAAAAGTGCATGTTTGGCAAAAAAAGTTTTTGCAAAATCAATTAGGTCAATGATTGGACTATTTGTTGCATCTGCCCACCAACTGGTAAATTCAAAACTATTACTTGTTCTTTTTCCTTTTTTAACTGCACCTTCGCTTGACTCTTTAATATGCTCTGAACGTGTGGTATTGCTGTAATATTTTGTATGCGTTCCGTTGGAAATTATAAATAACTGCACATATTCAAAAAGCCCAGAGGAAGCCCAAAAACTCTCTCTTTGGTAGCGATTAATTTGATTAAAGGCTTCTTGAATAGCTACTCCACGACGTTTTAATTCGACATGCACAAGCGGCAAGCCATTTACGAGAACTGATACGTCATATCTATTAGCTCGCTGTCCATCTTCAGTGGCGTACTGATTAATAACCTGCAAACTATTATCGTGAATATTATCCTTTTTAATAAGATAAATATTTTTAATAGACCCGTCATCACGAGTCAAATTCTTTACATGATCTTCCTGTATTGTTGATGTTTTTTCTTCAATACTTTGATTTGGGTTTGATATCTCGTTTGCAAAAAAACGATCCCATTCAGAATCAGTAAAAGTAAACTCATTGAGTTTTTCTAATTGTTTTCGTAAATTACTAATAAGATCACTGTCTGAAGTAATTGCTACATAATCGTAACCCTGGGATTCTAGTTGTTTAATAAAAATAGCCTCAAGCTCAGCTTCACTCTGATAATTAGCCGCCCTTTTTTTATCAGGGACATATTCGGCAACAATGGTACTCTGGGTATTTTCCGCAACTAAATTGTATTTATTATTAACTGACATATTCTTTAAAAGTTAAAAGCTTATCTCGATAATATTCGTATTGTTGTCTTCGGGCTTTAAGTTCAGCTGGCAAACCAATAGAAATATCGTTTACTAATGCATTTAATTTATCCAGTACTAAAATTATTTTCTCCTGTTCTTTTATATCTACAATAGGGATAGGAAACTTTCTAAAACCAGTCATGTCCACCGAAGCAAAACTTGATTTAGTAACATTCTGGATGCACCAAACATCCAATAAATAGAAATAATAATGTATAAATTTTATATTTATTTTATCTTGAAATTTGGGCTTAATTGAAAGAGAAACAAATCTTTGATTCGATAGATGGGGTACTGTGACTAATGCGTGCTCGCCAATTGTCGCAGATGTTGCAACAATAATAGAATTAGCTGGAAATAATCTTTTTCCTTTTACAGCGACTTCATTTACGTGTTGCAATGAATCGTTGAGAACACAACCGTTTTCTCGAATATCATCCATTCTGAACCACGGGATTGTCCCATTTGTCCAATATTCAATATTAGCTTTTGACGGCGTATACCCATTCTTGAAATTAAAAACTTCTTCCAATGGTAATCTTTTTACTTTCTCCCCAAATGTTAATAGTCGCAAACGATAATGCTTATATTGTTTATCTCTTGCTTCCAGCTCTGCTTCCAGCTCTGCTTCCAGCTCTGCTTCCAGCTCTGTAAAACTATTAAGAATTTTCACAATTTCTTCTTGGACTGGAAGAGGCGGAATGGGTATTTTTATTTTTTCCATCACATTACTCATCAACTTAGGGTTACCCATACCTGCATTTACATAAGATTTTGCCACAACACCTAAGCTATACAATAAATATTTAGTATTCAAAACATTTTCCTTGGGTTTAAGTAGTCCACAAACATTAGTAATACTAAATTTACCATTATGATAAAAGACTGATCCTGCATTTGCGCCATCAGTTGTCCACGTTACATATTCTCCATCATAATCATAAGTTTTGATATGACCAAAAACGCCCTCATTCCCTGTTTGGGAAGAATATACCGGGTACTCACCAAGATTATTCCTGAGATAGTCTTTTGACATTACTCTACCACGATTAATCTGGCAGATTTCACCAATTTCTTTAAACTCTACCCCTTTTGGGCAGTGCATAATAATTAGTTTTTCTATTTTACTTTGGTGCTTGATCATATTATTTTCCTTCGATATCTGCAACTATTTTATCAATTGCAACACGGAGTTCACCTTGCCTTTCCACAATATGCTTTATTTCAGTATTAAGTTGATCAATATCAACTATTTCTCGGTTATCTTTTGCAATAACATAACTTGAAACGGTAAAATTATAGCCATTCTTAGTAACATCTTTATTGTCTACAATTTTTGCAAAATGCTCTACATCCTCGCGGTTAATAAAAGCTCCTAAAATCTTTTTACGATTTTCCTCGCTTAATTTATTTTTATTTCCTCCTCGCACAAATTCAGCGGAAGCATCAATAAATAAAGTCTTATTATCCTTTTTGCTTTTTTTCAAAACAACAATACAAGTCGCAATAGTTGTACCGAAGAAAAGATCTGGCGGCAATTGAATTACTGCGTCAACATAATTATTATCAATTAAATATTTACGAATTTTCTGCTCAGCACCGCTACGATAAAGAACACCAGGAAATTCAACAATCGCCGCCGTCCCGCTTGTAGAAAGCCAAGAGAGCATATGCATAGTAAATGCAAGATCTGCCTTGCTCTTTGGCGCAAGTACTCCTGCTGGCGAAAAGCGTGGGTCATTAATCATTAGCGGGTTGTTGTCACCATCCCAATGAATAGAATATGGGGGATTGGAAACAATAGCGTCAAACGGTTCCTCATCCCAATGTTTTGGGTCAGTTAGCGTATCACCATGTTCGATATCAAAATGATTATAATTTATATCATGCAAAAACATGTTAATACGACAAAGATTATACGTCGTTAAATTAATTTCCTGCCCATAAAAACCTAGTCGAACATTTTCTTTACCGAGAACTTTCGCAAACTTAAGAAGAAGTGAACCAGACCCACAGCAAGGATCATAAACTTTATTAACTTCTTTCTTGCCCACGGTAGTAATTTCCGCTAACAGTTCGCTAACTTCTTGCGGTGTATAAAATTCGCCTCCAGATTTGCCAGCATTTGAAGCATACATGGTCATCAAAAATTCATAGGCATCACCAAAGGCATCTATAGTATTATCTGCATAATCACCTAAACGAAGATCACCAATTGCTTCTAAAAGTTTTACCAACTTTTGATTTCTTTTTTCAACATTATTCCCAAGTTTAGCTGAATTCACGTCAAGATCAGCAAACAGTCCCTTTAAATCGTCTTCACTGCTTGAACCTTTCGCTGAGTTTTCAATATTACTAAAAACGTTAGAAAGCGTTTCATTTAGATTTGCGTCATTACGCGCATTTTTACGAACATTTACAAAAAGCCCACTAGGCAATATATAAAAACCTTTTTCTTTTACTGTGTCAGCACGTCCGAATTCAGCTTCTTTGTCAGAAAGATTAGTGTAATCAAAATCTTTTTTACCTGAGCGACGCTCGTCAGTATTAATGTAGCTGGTAAGATTCTCGCTGATAAAACGATAAAAAAGTATTCCTAAAACATATTGTTTAAAATCCCAACCATCAATGCTTCCTCTTAATTCGGTAGCAATCTGCCAAATAGCACGATGCAATTCCGTGCGTTCTTGTTCTTTTGAGAAATTTTGATTAACTATTTTATTAGCCATAATATTTAAATTTTACTTTTTATTGCTAGTTTCTTCTAAAAATAAATTAACGTCCGATTCTTTAATTCTCCAGACGCCTATTTTAGAAGCTTTTAATTTTCCCGATTCTATATATCTAATAATCGTGCGGGTACTAACCCTCAATATACCTGCGACCTCTTCAATAGTTAATAACTTATCAACACTGTTATCCATATAAATTAAGTTTTTCTTTACTTTTTCTTTATATAAATTTTATCATAATTTTATTAAAAATGCCAAAAAATGACAAATATAGACAAAATAAAAGATTATGAACAAATTAGACTACTCTCCAACAAAAACAGAGCCTCGAAAAAAGCTCTGATTCTAATTACCTTACACTTAATTTGTTTAATTATTTTGTGGAAATATTAATTTTATTTTGTCTTCCTGCTGTTTCGGTCGAATAAAATTATTTCTATTACTAATGATATCTGTTAATTTTTTTGCAAATTTTTCTCCCAAAGTACCACCTATAAAAGAGGCCATAAATTCATCAACGCCAAAAGGAAAATCCTTATCGAAATTGTGTGTCCCATATCCGATCGGATGTTTGCTGAATATTGGATGAAAATCATTAAAAGAATATCCCGCTGGGCATAACGATGACCTTCGTGGATGATACATGTGAAAATATAAGACATCCCAATGTTTACCGTTTACGCAAACAGTTTCATAAACGTCGACATTTTCTTTTATATTTTTAATCTCTAAACTTCCCAATCGGTGATAAATTAAACCAGTACCACATTTACATAATAAACGATTCAAATATTTCATTTCACCAATTATTCCATTTACTGGAACTGGATTATTTTTATCATGTCCAAGATTTGATACATCTTCATTGATACAGTCACAACTCTCTCCATCCTTTGCTATAGAAGAAAGCATTGGGTGCTCTTTAGACAAATCGGCTAATTGATCCTCTAAAGATTCATCAATATTTTTCTTCTTCAAAAAATTAAACATTTGAGTTAAATATTAAAAGATAATTATTTCATCAATCTAGTTACTAGGATTATTGCTAATTTTATACCTAAAATATACCTAAAAATGACCAAGAAGTAAAGAAATTAACAAAAAATAGAGCTTAAATTAGCTCTATTTCTTAGTACCTCGTGCTAGCACGATGTTGCGGAGAGACAGGGATTCGAACCCTGGATAGGAGTTAGACTCCTATAACAGGTTAGCAACCTGCCGCCTTCAGCCACTCGGCCATCTCTCCAATTTTTTTATTTTATGTTATAATAACCATAC
>TBL_comb47_HYPODRAFT_10007721_pt1 | contig 11202 bp, 8 predicted proteins | sample TroBogypolimnion_40_FD_10682 | JGI IMG/M metagenome (IMG submission 10682) | reverse complement strand
CCAGGGTAAGCCCTCATAATTTTCACCCTTTGAAATTTTTGGGGCTACCGAACACGCTTCTTCATTTGCTAATGGAGGACACTGCTGGATAAGCATTTGATACTGTTCTGATAGCTGCCCATAAAAGGTATACAACTTTTGGATTACCGCATTCTTTGTTAAAATCCAATCGGCATTCATTACCAATTCCTGTTCCTTTGATGAAAGCCTTACTTTTGCGTTGCTCATTTAGCAATATTAAGCAAGGACAAGTGATTAAAAAACTAGATATTCTTATTATTCGTTCTTTCATTGGCCCATTCGTTGGGGCTTTTGTTATTTCACTTTTTGTACTAACCATGCAATTTTTTTGGTTATATATTGATGATTTGGTAGGAAAGGGTTTAGATATGTTTACCGTGCTAAAACTTGTAGGATTAGTTACCCTTTTCTGGGTGCCAACTGCACTTCCGCTTTCATTACTTTTTTCATCCATTATGACTTTTGGCAACCTTGGCGAAAGTTTTGAGTTGGTAGCCATTAAAGCTGCGGGTATTCCTTTGCTACGTTTTATGCGCCCATTATTAGTAATAACATTATTTATCAGCGGGCTAGCATTCCTTTTTGCAAATAATATTATTCCTGTTACCCAACTAAAATTAGCAGCACTCAAATACAATATCATCGTTTCCAAACCTGCATTAGATATTAAACCTGGCGTATTTTATGATAAGATAGATGGTTATGTAATTAAATTAGGAAGTAAGGAAAAAAATGATAGTGTAATACACGATGTGGTGATCTTTGAAAAAGGAGCTGGCTTGCAAGACCAAATGATCAAAGCGGAAAGTGGTATCATGCGAATCAGTAACGATCAACAATTTTTAGAATTCATTTTAAAGAATGGATGGAGACACCAAGAAAGAGGGCCCAGAGGTTCCACTAACACAGAGTATATCCGAATGGGATTTCAATCGTATAAAAAAGTATTCGATCTGAAAAGTTTTCAATTAAGTAATTCTAAAGACAGTTCATTTTACGATCCTAAAATGTTGAGTATACGACAACTTAATACAACAATTGATTCTCTTAGTAATATCGATACCTTTTATGCCAAAAAAGCGGCAACAGATATTAATCCCTACTTAACTTTTAGTAGATATGCAGATTCCGGCTGGAAAAAAGTAGATCCCAAGAAACTGAAAAATGTTAAAAGCTTAGCTAGTTTAATACCAGATTCGATTAAATCCCTGATTCAAGTAAGAGCTAAGAACCAGGCATTTACAGTAAAAGGAAGCATTGGTATTTTAGCCGATGACTACACTTCAAAAATTACTTCATTACGATTACACGAAATTGAGTGGCATCGAAAGTTTACACTTTCAGTAGCCTGCCTGGTATTGTTTTTAATTGGAGCGCCTTTGGGATCCATTATTCGAAAAGGTGGATTGGGAACACCCTTAGTATTCGCCATCATTTTCTTTGTTGTTTTCCATTTATTTAATACGTTCGGAGAGAAATTTGTAAAATCTAATTCTGCTAGTCCTTTAATGGGAATGTGGTTATCCACGTTTATTTTAATACCCATCGGTATTTTTTTAACCTTTAAAGCCATGCGCGATTCTCAATTGTTCAATCAAGAATTCTATTACAGATCCTTTAAGCAGTTGCAAATTTTTATAGCTAAATTTAAAAGATCAAATCAACAACCCACCTAAAAATTAATTTATGCAAAACAAACAAAACCGTCGTGCATTTCTTGCTAATACCGGCAAAGCCGCATTAGCCTCAGGTTTATCACTTACCATATTACCCACTATGGCAAATGCATTTGTAGAATTTGCTCCTAACCCTTTTTCACAAAATCCACTGCCCTATGCATTCAATGCATTAGAACCCATTATAGATGCTATGACAATGGAAATTCATTTCACTAAACACGCAGCAACTTATGCCAAAAATCTAGGTGACGCTTGTGTTGCTGAGAAGGTAGATGTCAATAACAGTAAACTAGAAGATGTTTTACATAATATTTCGAAGTATTCACCAAAAATGCGTAACAACTGTGGAGGCCATTATAACCACGAATTATTTTGGCAATGTATGGGTCCGGCTGCAGGCGCTAAACCCGAAGGCAAATTAGCTGCAGCTATTGTTCAAAGCTTTGGTTCATTCGACGCTTTTAAAACACAGTTCACTGATGCAGGTAAAAATCGTTTTGGCAGTGGATGGGCTTGGTTAGTAATAAATGCTGATAAAAAACTGGTGATTGGTTCTACACCTAATCAAGACAATCCTTTGATGGATATAAGTGATTTAAAAGGAAGTCCAATTTTAGGATTAGATGTTTGGGAACATGCTTATTATTTAAAATATCAAAACAAACGTCCAGATTATATCAACGCTTGGTGGAATGTTGTTAACTGGCGTTTTGTTGAGAAACGTTTTGAGTCTTTATAAATAAACTTTATTTTATAATGCGTTAGAAAGTGCCGTACTTTCTAACGCATTTATTTTTTAAATAGTTTTATGAAATAAGCCTAATAAGTTTTAGAATTAAGCAACATTGAAATTGCGAATTTAATAAACCGAAAATAAATTATTGACCTATGAAAGTTGTAGCTAACTGGAAAGAATCATTAGCTTTTGATGTTGTTTCAGATAATGGACACCAAATAAGGGTTGACACTACTATTGAAAATGGAAGTTTGAATTCTGGAATGAGTCCTAAAAAATTAATACTCGCGGGATTATGTGGTTGCAGTGGAATGGATGTGGTGGATATATTGACAAAAATGAAAGTTGCTTTTACTAAAGTGACTATTTCAGCAGAAGCTGAACAAGTAGAGGAACATCCAAAGGTTTTTAAATCAATACAAATGGTTTATCAGGCAGATGTTACTCTAGCTGATTTAGATAAATTAACCAGAGCCGTAGCGCTTTCTCAGGAAAAATACTGCGGTGTTTCTGCCATGTTAGAAAAGCATTGTTCTATAACTTACAGCATTGAATTAATCTAGCTTTTATAGTTATTCATCTTATAATATTAAAGCTTTGAAAACAGCTCAAGAAAATTTCAGATTACAAAGATGGATATCAATACTAAGTGTGATACTTTTTATTGCTAAAATAATTGCCTACTATTTAACACACTCACTTGCAATTTTAACAGATGCATTAGAAGGAATTGTAAATGTACTTGCAGGTTTCATTGGTTTATACAGTTTATATGTTGCTGCTAAACCAAGAGATTTTGAACATCCTTATGGACACGGGAAAGCAGAATTTGTATCGGCAGCCGCAGAAGGCAGTTTAATTGTTGCAGCAGGGTTAATGATTTTATATGAAACTGTACAAAACTTAATTGAAAATGCAACCATTCATAGTTTAGATTATGGTTTGGCATTAGTGGCAATAACAGGACTCATTAATTATGTGGCTGGATCATTCTGTATCAAATTAGGAAAGAAAAATAATTCACTGGCTTTAATAGCAAGCGGGAAACATTTACATATCGATACTTATTCAACCCTTGCCATTATTGTTGGATTAATTCTCATGATCCTCACCAAATTATTTTGGCTTGACAAAGTAATTGCCCTAGTGATGGGCGTTGTGATTGTATTTAACGGTTATAAAATAATACGTACCTCTTTAGCTGGAATAATGGATGAAGCTGATCAGGAACTTTTGAATAAAGTAATTGTAGTACTAAATCAGAAACGTCAGGAAAACTGGATCGACTTACATAATCTTAGAGTTATTAAATATGGAAGTTTATTACATATCGATTGCCATTTAACGGTACCCTGGTTTTTTAATGTACATCAGGCACATGATCAAATTGACGCTCTGGCATTATTAATTAAAAATGAATTTGGAGATGCAATAGAATTCTTTGTACATACAGATGGCTGTTTGCCTTTCAGCTGCAGTATCTGTACCAAAGAGGAATGTGCCGAAAGAAAGGCAGTTTTTGAACAGAAAATTGAATGGACACTATCAAATATTATTTCAAATAAAAAGCATCAGTTAAATATTCCCTTAACTGCTTAATTTTACTTATCGATAATTAATTAAACAATTTACTATATGCAAGTTTGGAAAGAATATCAGGAAACACATAAAGAACGTTTTTTAAACGAATTACTCGATTTATTGCGTATCCCAAGTGTGAGTGCAAAAACGGAAAATAATCAGGACATGATCACCTGTGCTGAAGCAGTTAAGAAAAGTTTTTTAGATGCTGGTGCTGATCATGCTACGATCTATAAAACTGATGGTCATCCAATTGTTTATGCTGAAAAAACGATCGATCCTTCAAAACCAACCATCTTGGTTTACGGACACTATGATGTACAACCCGCAGATCCTTTGAACCTTTGGAAGAGTGGACCTTTCGATCCAACAATTATTGACGGTAAAATTTTTGCACGCGGTTCTGCTGATGATAAAGGACAATTTTATATGCATGTAAAGGCATTAGAAATAATGACTAATACCAATACCTTAAAGGCAAATATTAAATTTTTAATAGAAGGTGAAGAAGAAGTGGGTAGTCCTAATCTAGCCACATTTGTAAAAGCTAATAAAGAATTATTAAAAGCTGATGTGATATTAATTAGTGATACTTCCATGTTGAGCATGGAAAATCCTTCTATTGATATTGGAGTTCGAGGTTTGAGTTATATAGAAGTAGAAGTTACTGGACCTAATCGCGATTTGCATAGTGGTGTTTACGGTGGTGCAGTTGCTAATCCAATTACGATGCTGGCAAAAATGATCGCTTCTTGTCATGATGAAAATAACCATATCACTATCCCGGGTTTCTATGATGATGTGATTGAATCAACTTCAGAAGAAAGAGCAAAAATGGCATTAGCTCCATTTAATGAAAATGAATTTAAAACCGATTTGGGTGTTGAAAAACTTTGGGGCGAGAAAACCTATACCACCAATGAAAGAACAGGAATTCGTCCAACATTAGAAGTGAATGGAATTTGGGGCGGTTATACCGGTGAGGGTGCAAAAACAGTATTACCATCAAAAGCATTTGCAAAAATATCTTGCCGCCTAGTTCCTAATCAATCTTCCACTGTTATTACAGAGAAGATTATTAACTATTTCAAATCAATAGCACCTGTAGGAGTAACGGTTACTGCGTCTGAACATCATGGCGGAGAACCCTATATGACTCCTATCGATTCTGATGCATATAGAGCTGCTTCAAAAGCCATTCATACAACATTTGGAAAAGACCCGATCCCAGTACGTGGTGGTGGAAGTATTCCGATCTGTGCATTGTTTGAAAAAGAATTGGGATTGAAAATTGTATTCTTAGGCTTTGGTTTGGATAGCGATAACCTGCATAGTCCGAATGAAAAATTTGATATCGTTAATTTTTATAAGGGCATTGAAACCATCCCTTATTTCCATAAGTATTATGCGGAAGGAAAATGAGTGAAGTAAAAGAAAAATTACGCATCGATAAATACCTCTGGGCTATTCGTTTATTTAAAACACGAAGTCAGGCTGCTGATGCATGTGATAATGGGAAGGTGAAGCTATTAGGTACCAATGTGAAGGCCTCTAAAGCTGTGAACCTGGGTGATGTGTATGATGTAAAAGCAGAAGGCCGCAAATGGGTGATCAAAGTAACTGGCTTATTAGAAAAGCGAGCTGCATATCCGGAAGCAATCAAAAATTATGAAGACATTACGCCACCAGAAGATTTGGATGTAGTGAAGTTTCAAGCGTCTTCTTTTAATACGGGTAAACGTTTGAGTAAAGTGGGTAGACCCACCAAGAGAGATCGCAGAGATATTGAAGGATTCATGGGCGATGATTGATCTTAATTTAAAATTGACAAATGCATATTGATATTATCACTGTTGTACCTGAATTATTGGAGAGTCCTTTCTCTCACAGCATTATGAAACGTGCTCAGGAGAAAGGATTGCTTACAGTGCAAAGTCATAATCTGCGTAAATGGGCTATCAATAAACATATGCAGGTAGATGATTATCAATTTGGCGGCGGCGCTGGGATGGTGATGATGCCGGAACCCCTTGCTAATGCAATAGATGAATTAAGTAAAGAGAGAAAATACGATGAAATCATTTACATGACGCCAGATGGTCCTCGATTTAATCAACAAGCAGCGAATCAATTATCATTAAAAGAGAACTTGCTAATCATCTGCGGACATTATAAAGGAATTGATGAGCGCATTCGAGAACAGTATATCACACAGGAAATTTCTGTGGGTGATTATGTATTAAGTGGTGGGGAATTGGCAGCAGCCATTGTTGTGGATGCAGTAGGCAGATTAATTCCAGGTGTTTTGAATGATGAAACATCTGCACTATTCGATTCATTCCAAGATAATTTATTAGCGCCACCAGTATATACCAGACCCGCAGATTTCAGAGGTAGCAAAGTGCCAGAGATCTTAACACAAGGCGATCCTAAAAAAGTGGAAGAATGGCGATATGAACAATCTTTGCTTCGAACCAAAGAAAGAAGACCTGATTTATTGGACGAATAAATTCACACGGAGTTAAGACTGAAATAATTAAACAACTTCTATATCATCAAGAGATTTTATAGCTTTCCATTTAGTTAAGATTTTATTATACTGATTAATAAGAGATGTTAACTCCGGCTTTTTGGCTGAGTTTTTTTACTAGTCATTATGAGAAGTTAGCCTCGGCCTTTAGGCTGGGAATGTGTATGTAATAATGAAACTGGGCTTTAGCCCTTACAGTCATTACTTCCATTTTGAAACAATAATTCTTTTAATGAAAAAGCATTGTAAGGGCTAAAGCCCAATTAAGTTTGCTTTTATAATCCCCAGGCTGAAGCCTGGGGTTAACCTATATTTTCATAACAGGCAGTAGTCTTCTGTTACCATATTTTCATTACAAGCTGAAGCCTGGAGTTTACATCTATTTTCATAACAGGCTGAAACTTGGAGTTATAAATATTTTCTTTACATGCTCAAGCCTGTATTAATCGCTTTTAATCTTTATTTTTTATTCCTATTACTGGAACTTGTTTCTCGTTGATTAATTTATTGTAAGCTTTCAAATCAGTATCCAAGATCTTTTTCAATTTCGCAAGCTGCACATCTGCCTGTCCACCTAGGTCATCAAGGGTTTCACGTGCTTGTTTACTAGGCGGATTTTGTCCACTTGCCGCCACACCATACAATCCGGCTAATTTATCATTGATGCGTATTGGAAAATTCAATACGTCTTGGAAGCTTTTAGATTTTGTTTGATACAATGCTTCTTCAATTGCTGTTAATTGCTTAATAATACTATCTCCTTGTGCTTTTAGCTCCTTGTTGGTAGCAGTATCTAATTTTGCAGCAAAGTCTGTTATTTGTGTTCTAACTGAACGAATGTTTTTGATGCCGTTTTGAACTTCACTAAACTTATCACGAATCTGCAATAAAAATCCAACTTGTTCGTCGTAATCAGCTTCCGTCATTTTATAATTTGGATCAGCCTTAATCACAAATGATATCTCTACTGAATCCTTTCCATATATGAATCTAGCATTGTATTTTCCGGGTGCCGCTTTTACAGAACCAATACTACCATTCCACAAAATCATACCCTCTGCTTTTTCTGCAGGCGGGTAATTCATATCCCAAACAAACTGATTCATGCCTGCAGAAAAATCAAGCTTGTCCCCAGCTTCCTTCGATTTTTTGCTAAAGGTTTTAATTAATTTATGCTGTTTATCAAAAATGCTAATTGATACTTTGGAAGAATCTGTTGCATCTTTCAAAAAGTAATTAAATACTACTCCTGATGCAGGATTCTCTCCCATATTCTGCAAACCAGTTCCACCACGTTGTCTTCGTCCTCCGCCACCTTCTGTTCTATACGCTTCATTTACTGCAAATACGTGCAGACTTTTTTCCAATACAGTTTCTTCTTTCTGTTGTATTAAACTCAAATCATCAATTGCCCAAAAAGCCCGGCCCTGTGTAGCTACAATTAAATCATTATCTTTTATTGTCATATCAGTGATCGGCACAACCGGTAAATTCAACTGGAATTTTTTCCAATTTGCACCATAATCAAAACTAATATACATACCATACTCTGTGCCCGCATACAATAATCCTGGTCGCTTATGATCTGCTCTTAATGCTCTTGTGAAATGCATTTTATTAATCCCATTGGTGATGGTTTGCCATGTTTTTCCATAGTCTTCTGTCTTATACATATAGGGAGTAAAATCGTCTGATTTATACTTTGTCCCTACCACATAAGCAGTTCCTTTTTTAAAGGGATCGTTTTCTATACAATTCCACATCATCCACTTTCCTGCAGCAGGTGGGGTAACATTTTCCCAATTTTTTCCTGCATCCTTACTCATACTTAACACCCCATCATCACTTCCTATCCAAAGTAAATCTTTTTCTAAACTTGATTCTATTCCTGTGAATATGGTACAATAATATTCAACAGAAGTATTGTCTTTGGTTATCGGACCACCACTTGAAATTTGTTTGCTTTTTTCGTTGGTAGTTAAATCCGGACTAATTGTTTCCCAGCTTTGACCTTCATTTTCAGTTACAAATAAATGGTCTCCTCCAACATATAATCGCTTAGGATTATGTGGAGAAAAGAAAAAAGGAAAATTCCATTGGAAACGGTATTTCTGCACATCAGCACCGGCTCCCATTGGATTATCAGGCCAAACATTAATGGCTCTATTCTCTCCGGTTTTATGATCTAATCTCGAGAGATATCCTCCATAGTTACCTCCATAAACCACATCAGGATTATTAGGATCTGCTATCACATAACCACTTTCTGCACCAGCTGTACTTTCCCAATCTTTTTCCGTGATACCTGCACCGCTAGTTCTACTCTTAATGCGAATAGTACTATTATCTTGTTGTGCACCCAATATATGATAAGGGAAAGCATTATCGGTTGTTACACGATATATTTGGGCTGTTGGTTGGTTCATTAAACTACTCCAATTATTCGCAGCATCATAACTGATTTGTGCGCCACCGTCATCTGCAACAATCATTCTATTCCCATCTTCTGGATCGATCCATAAATCATGGTGATCGCCATGTGGTGTATTCACTGAAGTAAAAGTTTTACCCCCATCTCTACTGCGCATGAATTCAACATTCGGACAGTACACTAAATTTTCGTTTTTGGGATCTACATAAACTTTTGAATAATACCATGCACGCTGACGTATATTATTATCACTGCATTGCAAGGACCATGTGTCTCCCCCATCATTACTTACAAACAAACCACCATTTGCATTTTCAACTAATGCAAATATTTTATCTGTATTTGAAGGGGCAATAGCAACACCTACAATACCCCAGATGCCTTTTGGAAAACCTTTGTTGGTTGAAATATTTTTCCAGGTTTCTCCACCATCAATTGATTTATAAAGACCACTTCCTTCACCACCGCTTTCCATACTATAGGGTGTGCGTATTACATGCCACATACCTGCATATAATACAGATGGATTACCTGGCTCACTCACTAAATCTGAGCAACCAGTTAAACTATTCGCGAATAATGTTCGTTTCCAGGTTTTACCACCATCAGTTGTTTTATAAACTCCCCGTTCTTCATTGGGTCCGAATAAATGCCCCATAACACCTACTACAACCGTATTTGGATCTTTAGGATCAATGATGATTCGAGTAATATGCCTGCCTTCTTTTAAACCTAAATTATTCCAGGTTCTGCCACCATCGGTTGAACGCCACATACCGCCCAAGCCCTCGGCCACATTGCCTCGCATGGTGTTCTCCCCTTCACCAACATAGATAATTGATTCATCACTAGGTGCTACTGCAACAGAACCTATCGTTCCGCCAAAATACTTATCAGTAATATTTTTCCAGTTACTTCCGCCATCTGTTGTTTTCCAAACACCACCACCAGTACTACCAAAATAGAAGTTCATTTTGTTTTTATAACTACCAGTAACTGCACCGCTTCGACCACCTCTAAACGGACCAACTAAACGATACTTTACTTTTGAAAACAAAATTGAATCAGCATTTAATTCCATACTTGGAACTAATGGTGCTTTAGCATTTTTCTTCTGCGCCATAGCAGAAAAAAATAAGATACTTGCCATGGCAAGCAGGAGGGAATACTTTCTCATGTTTATAGAATTGGCTATTAAGTTAGTGATCTAAATTTATTTTGAACAATGCAATTGATAAATGGTTTACCAATTTATCAAAATTTGTATTGGTTTACTGCTGAAACCTACGGGCAGCAACAATTGATGCTGTTTTCCTAAATTCCAAATAGCTTGTTCACCTGCGCTTATCCCCCTTGTTTCGCTGGCATCAAGGATGGATAATGATTGTTTATTAATAGTAATTTTTTTTGGCATTTGTTCGATACCGGGTATTTGAAAATTTATTTTCCGTTGAGCCATTTTTCCAGAATAATTACCACCATTTGAATTAATCATAATTTCTAGTGTAGAAGCAGTTTTACCTTTTGAACTGAAATTTATTAATTCATATTGTTTACTACTAATAGCGTTCTTTGAAATTCCATCATCAAAATATAACTGATAACTACTCGATTTTTCAGATGGAATATATAACACAGTTAAGGTTTCTGATTTTTGTTCCAGCGTATTTTTAACCCGATTCAAAAATTGTGGTATAAAACTACCTGCTTTAATAAGAACAGGATATTTATAATCATCCGTATTAAAACTAATTGTTTGTTTTCCAGCAAAAAATTGATGCGAATGATAATCGTACCAATTACCTTCTGGCAAATAAACATCTCTAGACTTTTGCCCTTTAACTAAAACTGGCGCAATCATAAATGCATCGCCCCAAATAAACTGGTCTTCAATGGAAACAGCTCTCTCATCGTTTTGATATTGATAATACATTGGCTTAATTAAAGGCTCACCAAATGCAGCTTGTCGATACGCCAATGTGTAATTGTACGGCAATAATTGATATCGCTGATCCACTACTTTTTTAACATTGTCTAAAACAGATTTCTCTACCAATGCAGGTTCACTCGGATAACTAAAAGCATTCGGATCTACTTCAAATAATGCAGTACCATGTGGACGAAAGATTGGCGTAAATAAAGAAAACTGTAACCACCTCAAATATAATTCTGCATCACCCTCTCCCATCGCAAAGCCTCCCGCATCACTATGTATATATGGAAT
>TBL_comb47_HYPODRAFT_10007719_pt1 | contig 11204 bp, 18 predicted proteins | sample TroBogypolimnion_40_FD_10682 | JGI IMG/M metagenome (IMG submission 10682) | reverse complement strand
CTTCTGCGAATCTCGGCCCAGTCATTCATATTGCTATACATGCTTCATTGTTAATGAAGATGCCGCACTTTTGAACCGCCCCGTCACACACATGACCCCGCCGCACTTTTCAGCCGCCGTTTACAACTGGCGCGGTCGCGATGGAAATTGCACTGCTCGGACGCAATGGTCTGGACATAAACGACCCGGCCCAGAAATACACGCTCCGCAGCCTGCCCGGAAAATTTAGCGGGATGCAGCTCGTTTCACTGATGTATGTGGGTTTCAAAATCATCGCGCCGGAGCAAGACGCTGGCATTGACCTGTCACGCGAATACGCTGAAGCCAAGAAACTATTTGAGCGGTAAGGGTGCGCCCTCGGGCTGCTGTAGCTAGCAAACGGAACGAGTTTGTTACAAAACTCCGGCTCGTTTAACATGGGACGATGCAACGCGACGCTATTTTCTACCAGTTCAGCCGCTCGAAAGTGGAACGCGGCGACTTCAGTCATTTCCTGAATCTATACGCACCAGACAAGCTGCCCACGGGTCGGCGGCTGCGCGACATGACGAACAGCTTCGTATTCGGCATCGAAGGCTGGGACGCTGATCCGCGTGAAATCCACATGATCCCGGAAATCCGCCGGTTCTATTCCGCGTTCCACGAGGCGTGGCCCTACTGGTTTTATTTCTGCAACCTCGACATGGACACGCTCCGGGCCATGACGATGTGCTGCATGCCGTCGATCAACGTAATGCAGGCGATCGGGCAAGTTCAGGTGTCCGTCACCTGCGAACCGCTGGACCTTTTGAATTTCATCAAACGGGATTTCCTGCCGATGAACCTGATGTGCGAGCGGGCCGGGATGTTTGAAGATCGGATTTACGACCGGACCAAGGCAGTGTTTGAATACTTCAATCTGCCGTTCGAGACCGAGCCACCGCCGGTGAAAAGATTTTGATGAACGTCGACGACAGGATCAGACACGCTGCGTCAGCCATTCAAGCTGCCGACGCCCTGTTGATCACCGCAGGAGCGGGCGTGGGCGTGGATTCAGGCCTGCCCGACTTCCGGGGCAAGGAAGGATTCTGGCGCGCGTATCCCGCCATCGCCAAGCTCGGCCTCTCGTTTGCGGAGATGGCGAATCCAACTTGGTTTGCGGAGAACCCGCAACTGGCATGGGCGTTCTATGGCCATCGGCTTAACCTCTATCGTAACACCACGCCGCACCAAGGTTTCAGACAGTTGCTGGAATTGGGCCGGGCCACTGCGCACGGCTGTTTCGTTTTTACGTCCAATGTGGACGGGCAGTTCCAACGCGCCGGGTTTGCGGCGGACCGGATCGTGGAATGCCACGGCTCCATTCACCACTGGCAATGCACCACGCCGTGCTCGGATGAAATTTGGGAGGCTGATGACGAAGCCGTGAACGTGGATGAAGTCGCGTTCCGCGCGCTGGAGCCGTTGCCCAGATGCAGAAACTGTTCGGCGCTGGCCCGGCCCAACATCATGATGTTCGGCGACTGGTCATGGCTGGTGCAGCGCGCTGACGCGCAGCAGCAGCGTCTGGCCCGGTGGCTTGATGAGCTGACGGAATGCTCGGTCAAGCTCGTGGTGATCGAACTGGGCGCGGGCAGCGCCATCCCTACCGTGCGCCACACCTCGGAGCGGGTGTGCCAGCGGACCGGCGGCACGCTCATCCGCATCAACCCGCGCGAAGACGATGTGCCCGGCGGACAGATCGGGCTGCCGTTCGGCGCGGCGGAGGGCATTCGGAGAATCTGTGATTGTTTGTAACATGACTCACCGCAGAATCGGCGGGTAGGATCACCTCAATGAAACGCCGCACGCTCAGACAAGTTCGCGCGAAAGGAGAACCGGGGCAGCACCATAATGTTTATGTCGTGCTGCTGGCCCCCACCGTCGGCAAGCTCCGAAAAGTGCGGGCGGAAAATCCGAAGCGTGATCCGAAGAAGCCCTGTGTTTATGTCGGCATGACCGGACTGACACCGGAGGAGCGGTTCGCCAATCACAAGGCGGGCAACAAGGCCGCGTATGTGGTCAAGCGCTATGGCCTCCACCTGCTGCCTGAACTTTACGCGCACCTGAACCCGATGCCGTTTGCGGCGGCGATCCAGATGGAGGTGGACTTGGCGGAAGATTTACGCCGGGCCGGATATATGGTCACGGGCGGGCATTGATTGGCTCCTTCCACGCCACCGCGAAGCTGACAAACACTTGGTGCTCGCGCTATCCTCCAACCATGCCCGCGAACAACCCCGTCGAGATTTCCGGCCAGTCGCTCAAGCTCACGACCCGCGAGCGGCACAAGCTCACCCGCGCGGAACGCACAATCGCCAAAGGGCTGAAATCGTTCTGGGAAGTCGGCATGGCGCTCAAGGCGATCCGCGATCAGCGGCTCTACCGTCAGCGCTACGGCACGTTTGAAGAATACTGCGCCGCCCGCTGGGATTTAAGTCGTCCAAGGGCTTACCAGCTCTGCGCCGCCTCGGACGTGGTGGCCGATTTGTCTACAAATGTAGACAAAAAGCCGCTGCCGGAAAGCGAGGCGCAGGCCCGTCCGCTCACGCGCCTAAAGCAACCCAACCAGCGCAGGCAGGCATGGGATTTCGCCGTCGAACGTGCTGAGCAAGCTGGCCGCACCGTGACGGCCAGAGACACGGAGCATGCGGTCAACCAGTTCCGTACGCCCCCGGACTCTTTGTCCGAGGGCGGCGCTTTTGGCCTCGTGCCCAACGGCGGCAACGATAAGGTGTATTCGCCGAGCTGGCTCGCAAAGGCCATCGTCGAGCACTTCAAGCCGGAAGGAAAAATTCTCGAACCTTGCAAGGGCAACGGCGCTTTCACTGATCTCATGCCCGGCTGCGACTGGTGCGAAATCGACCTAGGCCGGGATTTCCTCACTACTTCCACGCGCAAGCGGTACACGTGGACGGTGACAAACCCACCATGGTCGCAGTTTCGAGCCTTTTTACAGAAGGCGATGGCGGTTTCGGATAACGTGGTGTTCCTATCGCTGGTGAACGCGTTTTTCATGAAGGCGCGGCTGAATGACATGAAGCTGGCGGGCTTCGGTTTCCGGGAGTTTCTGATGGTGCCAACCCCGGTGGCACCGTGGCCGCAGACCGGGTTTCAACTGGGCGCGGTACATATTCAGCGCGGTTACCATGGCCCTGTAACCATGTCGGAATACCGTCAGCGCCCAAATCACAATCACCACAGCGGAATTAAAGTGCACATTGGCTGATTTTGTGGCTGTCGGCTGCTTTAAGACTTTTGCTCGGCACAGTAAAAGACCACATCGTGGGCGATTCTTTCAGATTCATACATGCTCACCGCAGCACCACCACAAGCAGTCATGAATTTTTTCCGCTGTTTTGCACGCCAGTTTTTATCTCGTGAGGCATGCTGATAAAGCACCAGCCAGTCGCCTTTTTTCAGATGCTTCCACACCTTCTCGATTTCTTTGACGGTGACGTGGCGTTCTGACGACTTATCCGGCGCGATGCCGGTGTCAGGATCAAGAAAAACCGCTTTTGGATTCTCGTTTAGTTGACCAACTCTTTCACAAACTCGGTCGATGTAGGCTTCACGTCTGTCGTGTCTGAACGGGTCATCCAGAATGTGAATTTCCAGTTTTTCCTCCCTGCCGAGTTCCTTGATACGATCCAAACTCCTGAAGTGGTTCCAGACGGACTTGGGCAACACTTGGAGTTGGCCGTCAATGCGAAGGTCGTGATTCAAATCCACATCAGTTTAAAACAACACCTGCAGCACCGCGCTTAATCCGCGCTGCTTGCAAAGATGAATTAACGTCGCCCATTTGAGCACATCCCGCTTGTCGCCATACCACTGGGTTTGCATTGTTTGGATGCTTAGTTCGGTTATGTAACGCATCGAGTCTTGGCGACTGATCGCATTTTGCCAACAAGATTACCGAAAACTTTTTGACAGGGCAGCAGCTTATACAAAATTAAAGCTGGCTCAGTGGCGGACGTTTTAGCCGGTTCCCCACTGCCCGCTTGTCCTTGGCGTTTGTCGCTTGGCCGGTAACTGGGACACGGGCGTTCAGCTAATCACCCCACCACGGTTTTTCAAACATGTCCCGGTCAATCTGTACCGGCGCAATGCAGCGCGGATCATCGGTCTTCGGGCTGTTGACGAGGTTGCTGACCGGATAAATCTTCAGTGGCTCCTGCAGCGGGCTGTTCAACGCCGACTGAAACAGGTCATTGGCCGCCCTGTGGTCCAGCCACCAGCGATAATGCTCCGGTTGCACAATCACCGGCATCCGTTCATGCAGCGGAGCCATGGTCGCGTTGGCCTGCGTGGTGATGATGGTAAACGATTCGACCGTCTGACTCGGCGGCGCTTCCGCCAGATCAGTGTCCGGCTGGCCCGGCGACGGCGGCCTGATCCAGCGTTCCCACAGCCCGGCGAAACAAAACGGTGCGCCGCTCTTGAGCATGACCCGGAACGGCTGGCGCTTTCCGTCCCGCTCCTGCCATTCGTAAAAGCTGTCGGCGGGCACCAGACAGCGCCGCTGTGCAAACGCCAGCTTGAAAGCTGCGCGCGTGCTCAGCGTTTCCACCCGCGCATTGATCAGCGCGTTGCCGGTGGTTTCGTCCTTGGCCCACGATGGGATCAATCCCCAGCGCATCAGCTTCACCTCCGGTTGCTGTTTCGCCATGAAGATCACCGGGGCCATCTGCGTCGGCGCGATGTTGTAGCGCGGGGCGAAGTAGCCAAAGCGCATGACGGCGTCCACGAGCTTCATCAGCTCGGCCAAATCCTTCGCGTTGGAATAGCGACCGCACATAGACCTGACTTTAGCTGAGCCAAGGATCAATGCAAATTTAGCTCTGCCCATTACGCACAACTCAACACCGCGTCGTGCATGAACAGTGAGATGAATTCCTTGGCCTCGGTCCGTTCGTCGCGGGTCGCGCCTTTTAGTTTCAGTTTGCCTTCGGGCGTTTGGATCAGCTTGGCCTGACCGAACAACATGACGGTGTAGCTGCGGTTGGTTTTTATGGCCGGTGCATGATTTCTATTTTTCATGCCGGTAGCGTGGCAAACCGGGTAGGACAAAAGCTGTCCCTGTGGATAACTATTTAAAAATTGTTTCCTCGGTAAATCCGGGTGGCGGGCTAAGTTCATCGATGCCAGATGAAACCAGCCAACCGCATCCTGCACGTCGACGGCGACAGCTTTTTCGCCAGCTGCGAGATCGCGTTGAATCCCAAGCTGCAGGAGCAACCGGTGTGGGTCGGCGGCGGTCGGCGCGGTGACGGCATCGTGATCGCCGCCAACCGGATCGCCAAGAAATTCGGCGTGAGCACCGGCATGGCCTGCTTTGAAGCCAAACGCCGCTGTCCGAAAGGCGTTCTGTGTCCACCGCACTACGACGAATACCGGCGGCTGTCGCTGGCGATGTTTAAGATTCTGGAGGAATACGCGCCGGTCATCGTGCCCATGTCCATTGACGAAGGCTTTCTGGATTTATCGACGATGAAAGAGCACGTCTGGCGGGACACCACGCCGATGAATTACATGCAGGGCATTGGTGACCGCATCCGCAAAGAGGTGGGCCTGCCGGTCTCGGGCGGTCTGGCGAGTTCCTCGCGTCTGGCCAAGCTCACCACCGACGCCATCAAGCCTGGCTTCATGGAAGTACCGACCGGTCAGGAAAAAGAATTTCTGCATGACCGGCCCGTGCGCGAACTGTCCGGCATTGGAAAGAACCGTGAGCGTTCAATAAAAGCGCTTGGCGCACTCACGTTCGGCCATGTAGCCAAGCTGCCGTCCATGCTGCTCCGCCAGAAGTTCGGCATCTGGGGCCAGCAGCTCTGGCTGTTCGCCAACGGCCAGTGGAACGAGCCCCTGATCTTGGAGGTCAAAGACCGCACCACGATCTCCAGCAGCACGACGTTGCCGCATGACGAACCGGATTATGAGGCGGCTTTGATGTTCACCTTGAGCGAATCTATCCGTCTGGTGGGCCAGTTGCGCCGGGAGGGGATGCAGGCGCGGGAGATCAGCTTGGCGGTCCGGTTCAATGATTTCACTGAGCTGGGCACCAGCCATCGCTATCAGCATCCGCAGTTCCTGAACTCGGTCGTCAACACGACGCTGGAGGCGATGTTCCGGGACATCATGCAGAACGCCTTCCGCCCGGTCCGGCAGATTCGGATCGCGATGTTCAATCTTGAACGCCTCGACACGCAGCCGACGCTCTGGGGCACCACGGAGGCGGAGCGCTGGGGCGCGCTGGACGCAGCCACGGTGCAATTGAATGAACAGCTCGGCAAGACCGCACTCATGACAGGTTCACAGCTGGCGCTACGGAAACGGGACGCGGCGCATGTCACGCCCAAGGCCAAGTGTCCGTTCACGCCGCAGCGCGAGATGGTGTTGAACCTGTGGGGGGCTTAGGGAGCCAGCAAGAGGGCAGCCAACCTCAGCGTGCTGAACGGCTCACGGACTTGCGCGACCGTTTTTCCGCTGGGAACAAGCTGTCGGTGGTGACCTTTAGAATTCGCGACAAAGCCCAAAGCTCATCATCGGTGACACAACGCAGCTGCGCCTCGATCTGCGACAAGGTGCCACGGGAAATATCCAGCCCGGCCAGCTGGCAGCGGGTGGCCAGCTCCTCTTGCGTAAGGTCGAGGTCGGAGCGCCGCTTGCGGATTTGCGGGCCAACGATGTTGGCAGGTGTTTTGGTTCTGGCCATACGCTCAATAAATGAGCTTGACCTTAACCGGTTGTCGGGTTCTTAATTGCTACGCTTTCCTAGCAATCAAAGAGCGTATGAAAAAAACCAATTACCTGCTTCTCTGGCACACCCTCCGTTCGTTCTCCATAATCGCAGCAAGCACGTGTTGCCTGCATGGAGCAACTTTCACCGTGACGACCACGAACATCTCCGGCCCCGGCTCTCTGCCGGTAGCAATCGTTCAGGCCAACACCACTCCGGGGAAGAATAAGATTTTATTTAACGTGACGAATGTTATTACGCTTGGGTTGCAGTTGCCCGCGATCACGAACAGCGTGACCATCATGGGGCGAACAGATGTTCCAACGGTCATCAGCGGCGGCGGAGTCCTGCCGATTTTCGTTTTCGTTGGGGGCACGACGAACAGCTTGTCCAATCTGGTGTTAGCGAATGGAAGCACAACAGGTAGCGGAGCGGCGATAAGCAACGCCAGCAACCTTTCGATGGATAACTGCACAATCACCAATCATAGTGCAACGAGCGGTTTCGGCGGAGCGATCATCAACACCGGCACCATGACTATAATGTCATCGACGATTTCGTCTAGCTCTGCAGCCATCGGCGGGGCCATCTACAATACAGCCGTATTGACCCTGTTGAATTCGCAATTAGCGAATAATCAGGCAGGCATCGGTGGGGCAATTTACAACGCCGGTTTAATTAACGTCCAAAACCTCACGGTTGTTAGCAACCAAGCCACGCTTGGTTCTGGTGGCGGAATTTACAATGCCGGAACACTGGTTGCTAACGGCTCCACATTTTCATCTAATTATGCAATAGGAACGGCTGGTCAAAATGGTCAAAACGGTCAATTCGCTTATGAGAATAGTTCTGACGGAAATGACTGGTTCGGTTCAGGCGGTGGTGGCGGCGGTGGTGGTTCTGCTGGAGCAGGCGGAGGATTATTTTCCGCTTCGGGTAGTATCTGCCTGACAAATTGCACGCTCACAGGGAACCAGGCTATGGGCGGCATTGGAGGGAATGGTGGTCTTGGCGGGAGCATCACGTTCGGCAGCCTGTCAACTGCCCAAGGCGGAAATGGTGGCGGTGGCGCAGGCGCAGGCGGCGGAAGTGGAGGAACGGGTGGTCAGTTGCATAACCCATATCCCTATCCATTTTATGTTGGCGCATTTCCAACTGCAGGCACAGATGGAGGAGTATGGTCTGGCGGCGGCGGCGGCGGCGGCGGCACAGTTATTGTCTATGCTGGTGGAGATCGTGGGGGGGTGCAAGTTGGACACGCCGGAGGACAAAGCGGATTTGGAGGTGGTCACGGCGGGATGGGCGGGAGCGGTAGTGGGTGGTCTGCCCTGCAGTTTTCGGTTCAAGGTGAAGCTGGCTACGGAGGTAATGGGGGTAGTGGTCTTGGTTCAGGCATTTTTATTGAAAGTGGCAGTGCTTTGATTGTGTATTGCACGGTAATTTCAAACAACACTATGGCCGGTTCTCCCGGAAGCGGGTCGAATTTTCAACCATCGCTTTCGATGGGTGGAATGCCCGGTTCAGGCATGGGTGGCGGCATTTTCCAGCACTCCGGTTCGGTTACCTTACTCGGCACGATCATCGCCGGAAATACCGCAAAGGATAACGGTGCAGATTTAAACGGAATTGTGTCAAGCGTTGGCTACAACCTAATCAGTAACAATCAAGGGGCTACGAACTTGAGCATTTTCGATTTTCAAAATGTAACAGCCAATATCGGCCCGCTTCAAGACAACGGTGGTCCCACCCTGACCTGCGCACCGGTTTATGGAAGTCTGGCCATCGGTAACGGCACCAGCGCCGGTGCGCCAAAGATTGATCAGCGCGGTGTGCCGCGTCCACAAGGCGGAGTCTTTGATATCGGTGCGGTGCAAGCGGTCACCGGTTCTCCACTGGTCACGGGTGCCGCAGCGGTCAAAGGTCCGGGCTTCGCCTTGAACACGATTTTTGATGCGACCAACAGCTACCGGGTTCAGGCTTCAACTAATCTGACGAAATGGATTGATCTCGCCACGAACAGCAACGGCGGCGCACTGCATTTTATTGACCCAACTGCGACGAACATGAGCCGCCGATTCTACCGCACGGCAATTCCATGATTGTCAGAATCCAATGCCCTCAAGCCTGAACCCGGACGCCAGTCTGCCGCCCGCCGTTGTCGTCGACCCTAACGATGACTTCGACATCCGGGAGTGGGTCTTGCGGAACATCCAGTTGAACGACCCGGTGGAGCTGCGGCGCAATGACCTGCGCAGCTGGGCAGAGGCGGCGGGCTTTGCAGATATAGACGTTTGGAATCTGGGCGACCTCGACGGCTGGGAAATGCGTTTCAACCGGGGCACCAACATAGAATGCACCAATGTGGTCGAAGTGGAACGCTTCCTCGGGTACATCGCACGCGGCTGCCAGTGCCAGATCATGCCGGGCCAGTTCGTGGCCCTCGTTCACGGCGACCGGATCGCGGCCCGGTTCCGGTTGCAGCCCAGACCGCAGCTATAACCTCAAGCCGCCAGCCCCAGCACCTGCTTGGCGGGGTCACGTCGTTCACGAAGTATCTCACTGATCCGCTCGTTGACTTTCTGGTGGGCCGCCAGCTCCTCCTTCGAGCATCCCTTTAACAGTTCCTCGCAGAACTGAACATAGCGTTCCCAGACAGGCTTGATCGCGGTGATTCCAGCCGCTTCGATGCGCACCTGTTGCGCCTTTCCGTGGAGTGTCGGGTCAAACTTCCGGCCCAAGCGCGTCGAAACCATTTTTAGCGCTTTGAGCTTGCTGAGGCGGCGGGTGAACAGGCTGGGGTCATAGACCGTGTTCGATTTCAGGTCGGTGAAATTCACAAAGCCGTCGTCGTAAACCGTGCAATCCGTCCAGCCCAGCCTTCGGAACCCGTACAGCAACACAAGGAGGTCGGCTTCCTCAACGCCAATGGGGGTGCCTTGAACCAGCGCCTTAGAAACAGGCCGGAGATCGCGGCGGGCGGCAAAGATGCTGGAGATGTTGTAAGCGGGACCGGTGGGGCCAAGTTTTGCTTTTGCCATATCCCGTAAAGAATCGCGCACGCCTGCCCGGCAGTCAAGGAATACAGCATGGCTGTCTTTAGTAGTTTCCTTATGGACATTGTCCAATTGATGTGTTAGCATCGGGCTGTTCAAGTTTATGACCCCGGAACAAATAATCTTGGCGGAGGCCGTCGCGGCGCAGTTGAACCTGCCGCCTGCGCCCGGTTTCGACGGGCACTGGTCGCGCGTGTTCACCCTGCCGGATGGCGGCAGGCTGTATGTCTCCGCCGGACGGCAGCGTGGCCACCTGCATGTCTCGGCCAGTGTTGCGGATAGCTTGCGGGAGCACCGGGCCTATTACCGGGACGGTGAGGCTCCCAAGACAAGCATCAATGTCACGGGCACCAAACCGGCAGAGCGGATCGCCGCCGACATTCGCCGCCGCCTGCTGCCGGAACATGAACGCGAGGCTGCCGACTGTGCGGCGCGCAAAGCCCGGCACGATGAGCACAATGCCCAGCGCGTACTGGCCTTGAGCAAGGTGGCGGCGGCGTTCGGCGTGCGCGTCCAGTGTGATGAACGGACGGGTGAACCCCGACCGCTGGGAATTGAGCGGGAAGGCAAATTCAGCCTGCAAGCCAATCCCTACAGCGAGTCGGTGAAGCTTGAAATCGAAACCAGCCCGGAAATTGCGGGCCAAATCGCCGCCCTGTTGGCGGCCCTGTGAAAATGCGCCTTGAACTGATGAAACAACTGCTGGCCGTGCCGTCCCCTTCCTGCCGGGAGGAGCAGATGGTCGCGTTCCTGAAGGAACACATCCGTCAAGGCGGCGTTGAGCGCTGCGGGGAGATCGTCAGTGATCAGTTTAACAATGTGCTTATTCGTAAAGGCAAGCCGGGCACCGTTCCCTGCGTGGCGGCGCATCTGGACACAGTGCATGAAGCAGGCGCGGCGAAGCTCGTGCAGCAAGATGGCCACTTATTCGGCGTGAATGTAAAGGGAGAGCGCACCGGCATCGGCGCGGATGACAAGGCAGGTGTTTTTGTCTGCCTCGAACTGCTGGAAAAGTTTAAGGACATCGCCGTCATTCTGTTCGCGGGCGAGGAGATCGGCTGCTTGGGCGCGCAGAACGCGCCAAAGGAATGGTTCGAGGACGTGGGGTATGTCATCGAGTTCGACTGTCCCGGACGCGGCTTGGTGTCCTTCACCTCGAACGGCGTTCGCCTGTTCGCCAATGGTGGGGAGTTCATCAAAACGGCTGCGCCGGTGATGCAGGCACACGGACTGACCCGCTGGCAGCAGCATCCGTACAGCGATGTCATGGCCCTGCGTCGGCGCTTCGGGTTCTCGTGCCTGAACCTGTCGTGCGGTTATTACAACTGGCACCGGCGGGATGAATACGTCGTCGTGGAAGAAGTGGCGGCTGCGGTTCGTGCGGGCGAAGCCCT
>TBL_comb47_HYPODRAFT_10007716_pt1 | contig 11206 bp, 12 predicted proteins | sample TroBogypolimnion_40_FD_10682 | JGI IMG/M metagenome (IMG submission 10682) | reverse complement strand
GCCGCGCCCGCCGTGGGCCAGGACCGCGCCGTCCCGCCGGCCCCGCCCCGGCCCGCCCCCAGAGCGGAAAAGCGCCAGGCCGCCCCGCCTCCGCCCGCCCCGCCCCCGCCCGCCGTGGCCCAGGCGCCGGAGCCGGCCGCCAGGATGGAGAAGGCCTACCAGGACCAGGCGCGGGCCAAGTCCGGCTTCATGGCCCAGGGGGCCGTGGCGGCCGCGCCGAAGGCCCCGCTGGCCTTCCGGCTCGCGGCCCGGGATCCCCAGGGGGCGGGGCCCAGGGTGGAAGCCGCCTTCCGCAAGGCTGGCGCCGCGATCCTGTCGCTCCCTTCCGCCGGCCATCCCGCCCTCTCGGCCCGGGTTCCCGCCGCCGCCCTGCCGGCGTTGTTCGAGCAGCTGGAGGCCCTGGGCGCCCTCGAAGGGCCCCGGCCCGGACCGGCCGCCGGGGAGGACCTGGAGATCGTAGTCAGCTGGTGAATGCCCGGGAACTTTCTCCCGGCCGCCCTTGTCCAACAGGGCGGCTTCCAAGGAGAACCCCATGCGGACCGCCCTCACCTTCACCCTGGCGCTCGGCCTTCTGGCCTGCCCCGCCGCCGCGGACACCATCGGTTCCGCCGTCACCCTGGAGATCCGCACCGACCGCGGGCCTCTCCCCCTCTATCCGGCCCCGGGCGGGTCCGCCGGCCGGGCCTACGCCGAAGCGGTGAAGGGCGCGGGCTACCGCCTGGCGGTGCGCAACAACCTGGACCGCCGGGTGGGCGTGGTCATCGCCGTCGACGGCCGGAACATCGTATCCGGAGCCAAGTCCTGGCTCGGGAACGGCGAGCGGATGTACATCCTCGGCCCCGGGGAATGCCGGGAATACGCGGGCTGGCGGACCGGCCAGGACAAGGTGAACCGGTTCTACTTCACCACCGTGGAGGACTCCTACGCGGGGGCCTTCCAGGACACCACCGCCATGGGCGTGGTGGCCATGGCGGTCTACCCGGAGTACCTGCCGCCCCCGCCGCCGAGGGTCTCCGGCCGCTCCGGCCAGGACCGGCAGGAAGCGCTGGGCTACCTCATGCGGGAAAAGAGCGCGGAGTCGAAGCGTTCCGCCGCGCCGGCCCCCAGCGTCGCCGGCACCGGATACGGCGAGGAGCTCTACGCGCCGTCCGTCACGGTCGAGTTCCAGCCCGAGGCCCAGCCCCGGGAGAAGTCCTTCATCAAATACGAGTGGCGTGAAGCGCTGGTCCGGCTGGGCGTCATCCGTGACCGGCCGCTCCCCGGGAACCGGCTGTGGGACCAGGGGTTCGCGCCGCCGCCGCCCAGGCTATAGCTTCAGCCGGAAGCCGTAGACCTCCAGCTGGCCCTGCATGAAGTCCAGGTCGTGGGAGGGCTTGAACGCCAGGGTCTCGTGCATCGCCCAGCCCACCTGTGTATCCCGCTTCAACCGCCGGACATCCCGGCCTTCAGCTCACTCAGCAGCTCGTCCAGGCGCACCGAGGCGAATCCGCTGGCCCAGTCGCTCATGGCGTAGGGGATGATCAGGTGCTCGCCGTGGAGCTGGCTGCCGCAGCTGTACAGCACGTTGGGCACGTAGCCTTCCCGCTCGGTGCTGTCCGGGGCCAGCAGCGGCTCCCGCAGGCGGCCGATGAGCCGGGCGGGATCCTCCAGGTCCAGCAGGAAGGCGCCGAGGGTGTAGCGGCGCATGGAGCCGACCCCGTGGCTCAGCACCAGCCAGCCCTCCGGGGTCTCGATGGGCGATCCGCAGTTGCCCAGCTGCACGAACTCCCAGGGGTAGCGCGGCTTGATGACCAGCTCCCGGGTGTACCAGAAGGCCAGGGCGTCCGAGAGCATCAGGTAGATGTTCTCCCCGTCCTGGCGGGAGAGCATGGCGTAGTGCCCGTTGATCCGGCGGGGGAACAGGGCCATGCCCTTGTCCTGGACCTGCGGGCCGTTGAGGGTGGTGATCTTGAAGCTGAGGAAATCGCAGGTGGTGATCAGCTGGGGCAGGGTCACCCGGCCGTCGTAGGCGGTGTAGGTGGCGGTGTAGTGGGTGCTGCCGTCGTCCTCCCGCATCTCCACCCAGCGCGCGTCCTCGATGCCGTTGATCTCGGTGGGGGAGTGGGGGAAGATGATCCGCTCGGAAAGGGGCGATTCGGGGTCGAAGAACACTTCGTAGTTGGATTCGGCCAGGATGAGGATGGCGTGCCGTTCCAGGTCCGGCTCGGAGTGGCGCCGGCCCCGGTAGGCGGCGCGCACGGCCCGGACCCCTTCCCGCAGCTCGGTCATGGTGAACAGGTCGGCCAGCCCGGCCAGCACCTCCGTGGCGAACCCGTCGCAGTGGCCCATCTCCCGCAGCTTCCGCTCGAACAGGGTCTTGTCGTAGAAAGGATCCTCCAGCACCCGCGGGGCGGTGACGAAGGGCGAGACCTGGTCGACCGAGATCTGGCGGTCCGGGCCGATGATCCCGGAGCGGAAGGTGATGGAGGACAGGTGTCCTTCGCCGATGGAGCGCAGGCTGAGGATGAAGCGCCGGGCGCCGTCCGGGACCCCGCCCTGGTCCGGGTGCCAGACCATGGACGGGTTGAACAGGGCCGCCGACTCCACCGAGTACTCCTGGGTGAAGTAGGCGCCGATGAGCAGCCTGCGCGGTTCCGTGAGCGGATCGTCGATGAACAGGTGGCGCCGGAGGTCCTCGAACCGGAGCAGGAAGGCCCGCTCCAGATGGTGGTGGCGGCCCTGGAACTGCTCCATGACCTGGGCCAGGCAGACCTCGACCTGGGCGTCGGCGAGGCTCATCACCCGGGCCAGGATCCGGGTGGCCCGGGTCTCGTTGAACGGGCCGAAGGGCCTGGCCATCACCCGGGCTGGGTTCGGCTTCAGGATCGGTCCGATCCGTTCGACGGTCAGCACGGGACCGCGTCCAGTCTGCGTTTCATGGCGCCTCCGGGCAATGGAAGCGACTCTAGACCCGGGGTCCGGTATTGTAAATAAGAAACAAAATTGCCTTAATACCTCATATTTTTACCATCTGCCAGGCCAGGCGGAGGATCAGCGCCAGGACCACGCCGATGAACATCGTCCGGACCCAGCCGCTGCCCTTGCGCAGCGCCGCCCGCGCCCCGAGCATCCCGCCCACCCCGTTGGCCATGGCCATGCTCAGGGCGACCATGGGGATCCAGCTGCCGCGCCAGACGAACAGGCACAGCGAGGTGAAGTTGGACGCCCAGTTCACGCTCTTGCTGAGGGCCGAGGCGCGCAGGAAATCGAAGCCCAGCACGGCCACGAACAGGAAGATGAGGATGGAGCCGGCGCCGGGGCCGAAGAACCCGTCGTAGAACCCCAGCATGCCGGCGATGCAGGCGGCCAGGAAGCGCTGGTGCTGGATGCCGTACCTGGGCGCGTGCAGCTTGCCCAGGTCCGGCTTCAGCAGGGTGAAGGCGAGCATGACCACCATCAGGGCCAGCATGCCCGGGCGGTAGTAGGGCTCGTAGCGGTTCGAAAGGAAGTAGGCCAGGGCCACGCCCACCGCCGCGCCGGCCATGGCGCAGAGCACCGGGGTGACCATCTCCTGCCAGCGGATGATCCTGGCGCGCAGGAACTGGCCGGCGGCGAAGGTCGCGCCGGTGGTGGCCACCACCTTGTTGGTGCCCAGGATGGTGGTGATCGGGGTGCCGGCGGGCAGGCCCAGCATCAGCGCCGGGATGCTGATCAGGCCGCCGCCGCCCACCACCGCGTCCACGAAGCCGGCGAGCAGCGCGGCCAGCATGAGCATGGCCAGGATGTGGGGCTGGGGCATGAGGTCTCCGGGGTGAAGCGGCGGGGAACGGACCGGATCAGACGTGCATGATCTCGGTTTCCTTGTGCTTCACGATCTCCTCGATCTCCTTGATGGTCTCGTCGGTGAGCTTCTGGACCTGCTCGAGAGCCTTCTTGGCGGCGTCCTCGCTGAGCGGGGCGTGCTTGTCCTTCTCCAGCTTCTTGACGTCCTCGTTGGCGTCCCGGCGGACGTTGCGCACGGCGGTCTTGATCTCCTCGCCCATGCGGCCCACCACCTTGGTCAGCTCCCGGCGCCGCTCCTCGTTGAGGGCCGGGATGGGCAGCCGGATGACGTTGCCGTCGTTGGCGGGGTTGAGCCCCAGCTCGGACTTGAGGATGGCGGTCTCGATGGCCTTGATGGACTTCTTGTCGAAGGGGGCGATGACCAGCATGGAGGCCTCGGGCACGCTGATGCCGGCGATCTGGTTGATGGGCATCATCGATCCGTAGTACTCCACGTGCAGCGTGTCCAGGATCCCGGCGTTGGCCCGGCCCGTGCGCACGGTGGCCATCTCCTTCTTGAGGGTCTCGATGGAGGACTTCATGCGCTTCCTGGCTTCGGCAAGGATCGATTCGACATTCGCGGTCATGGTGACTCCTCCGATGGCATTGACATTCCCGATGGTCTTCTGCTCCAGACTAACATCTGCCCCATGGATGGCTGATTCCAAACGCCAGGATCCCTTGCGGACTCGGGCTCCCATTATAGCCGGAACGGCGCGGCCAGCGGATCCCCCGCCGCGCCGCGCGCCGGGGTGGTATGCTTTTTCCATCCCATTCCACAGGAGACTGCAGATGCGCCGAGTTTCGAGCCTGCTGGCGGCCATGATCCTCGCCGGGGCCGTCGCCGCCCAGGCCGGCACCCCCCTCTCCAAGGCCGTCCTCAACGGCGATCTGGCGGCCGTCAAGGCGCGGGTGGCGGCCGGCGAGAAGGTCAACGAGGAGGACCGCTGGGGCTGGACGCCCCTGCTCTGGGCGGTCTACTACAACGCCCCGCAGATCGCCGACTTCCTGCTGGAACAGGGCGCCGATCCGAACTGCCGGGCCACCCGGGACTACATCCGCCTGAAGGCCGGCTGCACCCCCCTCATCATCGCCGGATACTGTGGGCAGACGGCGTTCGTGGAGCCGCTGCTCAAGCACGGCGCCCGGACCGACCTGGCCGACCGCTACGGATTCAAGGCCCTGGACTACGCGAAGAAGTTCGAGTTCCCGGAGATCGTCGCCCTGCTCGAGCCGGTTCAGGCCGTTCCGCCGTCCCAGTAGGCGCGCGCCAGCACGTAGGTCAGCAGCGCCCCGGCGGCGCCCAGGACCGGCCCGACGATCAGCGACCCGACCAGCCACTCCCATAGCCGGTGGTGGACCTGGTGCAGGAGGGTGACCCGGTTGTACTCGGTCCACAGCCGGCCGTGCAGGACCAGGTGCCCGGCCTGGATGCAAAGGAAGGGCACGAACGGGGCCACGCAGAGGTTGCTGGCGGCGGCCCCGGCCAGCTGGTTGAGGTGCAGCTTGCGGTTCACGTAGACGATCACGGCCAGGCCGAACGGGATGATCGGCAGCGAACCCAGGAAGATGCCCATCCCCACCGCCGCGGCCAGTTCGCCGGGGCTGGCGTGCTCGCGCATCAGCCGGCCCAGGAAGGCGCGGAACCGGGCCAGGAGCCCCCGGCCCTCGGCCGGGGGCTCCCGGGGGACCAGCTGCCGGTGCGGCCAGGGCAGCAGCGCCCGCAGCACCAGGACGCTGTGCAGGCCGGTCAGGCGCAGGTTGTCCCGGAACTTGCGGAAGTGCGACACCCGCTCGCCGCCGGGCGCGTAGTAGACCGAGACCGGGACCGGGACCAGCTCGAGGCCGGCCCAGGCCCCGCGCACCAGCACCTCGATCTCGAAGGTGTAGCGCCGGGTGAAGAAGCGCCGGGAGAGCAGGAAGGCCACCGGGTAGAGCCGGTAGCCGCTCTGGGTGTCGGGCAGGCTCCGGCCGCATTCCAGCCGCACCCAGAAATTCGAGAAGGCGTTGCCGAACCGGCTGGAGCGGGGGGCGTGGCCCGCCTCCATCCCCCGGGCGCCGATGAGGATCGCCGGCCAGGCCGTCGCCGCGGCCTCCAGCAGCCGCCGGGCGTCGGCTGGGTCGTGCTGGCCGTCGGCGTCCAGGGTCAGGATCGCATCGTAGCCCTCCCGGGCCGCGACGGCGGCGGCCTGCAGGAGCGCCCGGCCCTTGCCCCGGTTCGAGGCCAGGCGCAGCCGGAGGATGTCCAGGCCGTCGAGCCGGCCGAGGCTGCCGTCGGTGCTGCCGTCGTCCGCCACCAGGACCGGCAGCCCCTCGGCCAGCGTCGCCTCCACCACCGCGCGGACCGTGGCCGCGTGGTTGTAGACCGGGATGACCGCCAGGACCTTCATGGCTCAGGCCTTCCTGCGGGCGGCCACTTCCAGGAGCATGCCCCCGGACAGCCACGATTTCAGGAGGTGGGCGCTGATCTCGACCCGCTCGAAGCCGTTCTCCGCCAGCATGGCCTCGAACTCGCGCCGGCTCCGGGCCCGCAGCCACATGCCCTGGCGCATGGCGTTGCCCATCTGGGTGATCAGCCGGAACAGCGACCGGCGGGCGGTGATGAAGTAGACCGCGCCTCCGGGCTCCAGCAGGGGCGCGACCCGCGCCAGCAGGGCCGGCAGGTCCGCCATGTATTCCAGCGCGGAGAAGGCGCAGACGGCGGAGAAGGGCCCCTCCAGGGTCAGGGTCTCCACGTTGCCCAGCACCGGGGTGATGTTGCCGATGCCCGCCTCCCGGGCCTTGGCCTCCAGGATGGCCAGCATCCTGGAGGAGATGTCCACGGCCACCACCTCCCGGCACTGCCGGGCCAGGTCCAGGGTGAAGATGCCGGTGCCGGCGCCGATCTCCAGCACCCGCCCGGCGCCCGCGAACAGCGTGGGCAGGCGCTTCGAGAACAGGGCCAGCTCGGTCAGGCGGGAGCGGGACACCCCGGAGCAGAACTGCTCGTGGTCGTAGTGGGCCGCCAGCCCGTCGTAGAACAGCCGCGCGGCGTGGCGTTCCCCGGGGTCCGCCCCGGGCTCCATGACTTCCTTGCCGATGAGCTCGGCCAGGGGCATGACCGGCAGGCCCTTGTCCGCCAGGCCCCGGATGAGGGCGTCGAACTCGGCCAGCAGCCCGGCCACCGTGCCCTGGCGGGGCAGGGTGTCGTGCAGCAGGATGATGTCCCGGGGCCCGGCCTTGCGCAGCAGTCTGCCGGCGAGCCCGGCCACCCGCCGGTTGCCGGCGTCCCAGGCCCGGCAGCTGAAGTTGACGCAGAACATGCCCTGGTCCAGCAGCACCCGCCAGAGGGCGGGGTTGGTGATGCCCACCGGGGGCCGGAAGGCCAGCGGCACCATGCCCGACTGCCGGAGCACCGCCTGGGCGGCGGCCACCTCCCGGGCGATGGCCTTCGGCCCCTGCAGCATGAGGAAGGGCGGATGGGTCTGGGTGTGGTTGCCCACGGCGTGGCCCCGGGCCAGGATGTCCCGGATGAGCCCGGGGTGCGCCTCGGCCTTGGCGCCGATGACGAAGAAGGCGGCCTTGACCCGGTGCCGGTCCAGCAGGTCCAGCACCAGGGGGGTCACCTGGGGGTCCGGGCCGTCGTCGAAGGTCAGGGCCACGCCGGGCGCGCCCTTCCGGCCGCGGCTGACGATGGGCAGGAAGAAGCTGAAGCGCGGGAACAGGGGCGCCGCCAGGCAGGTGGCGACGAACAGCAGGAGCGGCGCGGCCGCGAGCCGGGGGTCCACGAACAGCAGGAGGGCCGAGAGCTGGAAGGCGGTGAGGGCAGCGAGGTGGGCCGGCGCCAGGGGCAGGAGCATGGGAATCCTTGGAAGGCGAGGGCACTGCGGGCCTGTCGCGGTTTCAGGTATCCTCATACTATTCCATGTCTTCCTCAGGCCCGTCCGGCTTTCCACCCCGCGCTTCTGGCCAGGCTTTGCAATATTTATGAAGAATTCGTTGAGCCGCCATGCCGTCAAGCCGCCTCTGCCAGACCATTCTCGGAAAGGCGCACCAGGGCCGCAAGATCCTGGTGAGCGGGGCCTTGTTCTCGCTGCTGGGCCTGGGCGGGGCCGTGCTCTCGCTCCTGGCCCTGCCCGTGCTGAGGCTGCTGCCGGGCGGGCCGGAAGGCCTGCGCAGGCGGGCGGGGGGCCTGATCCACCGGTGCTTCAGGCTGTTCGTGTTCGCCCTGGAAGGCAGCGGCATCCTCCGGGTGGAGGCGTCCGGGCTGCCCGGCCCGCGGGAGCTGGAAGGCACCCTCGTCGTCAGCAACCACCCGTCCTACCTGGACGTGGTCGTGCTCATCGCGCTCCTGCCCAACGCGGTCTGCGTGGTGAAGGAGGCGATCTGGAACAGCCCCTTCTTCGGCAGGCTGGTCCGCGCCGCGGGCTACATCCCCATCAGCGGCTCGGAGGAGGTGCTGGAGGCCGGGCGGGAGGCGCTCCGGAGCGGGAAGATCCTCATCATCTTTCCCGAAGGCACCCGCAGCCGGCCCGGACAGCCGGTCAAGTTCCAGCGCGGGGCCGCCTACCTGGCCCAGAGCACCGGCCGGATCCTGCCCCTGGTGCTGACCTGCGCTCCCGCCCTCCTTGTCAAAGGCCACCGGTGGTACCATATCCCCGTTGAAACTTGCCGGTTCCGAGTGCGGGCAGGGGATCCCCCCTTCGACCCCTCGCCCCAGGCCAGCAGCACCCCCCATCTGGCAGCCCGCCAGCTGATCGAAGCCCTGGAAAACTACTACAACAAGGAAACTTATGTCGCCGACGAAGGAAGAAATCCTTGCTAAGCTCCGGGAGATCCTGGTGGATTCGTTCCAGCTGGACCCGGCCAAAGTCACCCTTGAGGCCCACCTCTTCACGGACCTGGACCTGGACAGCATCGACGCGGTGGAGCTGGCCATCCAGCTGCAGACCTTCACCGGCCGCCGGGTGAAGGCCGAGGTGTTCAAGCACGTGCGGACCGTGAACGACGTGGTGGAGACCGTCCATACCATGCTCCAGAGCCAGTGAGGGAATCCGCTCCATGCTGCCCAGCGTCCTGAAACGCGCGTCCGGCCCCGAGGAGAGCTTCTCCCTGGCCATGGACGCGGAGCTGACGGCCTTCCAGGGGCACTTCCCCGGCCGGCCCATCCTGCCCGGGGTGGTCCAGGTGGACTGGGCGATCGCCTTCGGCGCCCAGGCTTTCGGCGACCTGGGCCGGTTCAGGGGGATCCAGCACCTGAAGTTCCAGGACATCATCCAGCCCGGGGAGGTGGTGGACCTCACCCTCGGCTTCGAGCCCGCGGCGGGGCGGCTGCGCTTCCGCTACCTGGCGGGCGCCGTCAGGAAATCGTCCGGGGTGATCCTGTTCGCCCGGTCATGACCAGCAGCAACGCGCGGCCCAGGAGGACGCACCCATGAAGCCGATGCTCACCGGAGAAGTCGTCATCGAGGTCCCGTTCCATGATGTGGATTCCATGGGGGTGGCCTGGCACGGCCACTACGTGAAGTACCTGGAGATCGCCCGGACCGCCATGATGCGCACGGTGGGCCTCGATTTCAAGCAGATGCAGGACTGGGGCGTCATCTGGCCGGTGGTGGTCTGCAACATGAAGTTCATCCGCCCCCTGGTCTACGGCCAGAAGGTGCGGGTGCGGGCGGAGCTGCTGGAATACCAGGCCAGGCTGCGGATCACCTACCTGCTCACCGACGCGGAGACCGGCCAGCGGGTGAACAAGGCCGAGACCATCCAGCTGGCGGTCGCCTCCGGCACCGGGGAACTGCTGTTCGAATGCCCGCCCATGCTCACCGAAGCCATCACCCGGGCGGTCGTCTGAGCATGCGCAGGGGAGCCTGGATCTGGGTGATCTGCATGGCGCTGATGGCCGGCTACGGGGCCTGGCGCTGCGTGGGCGGCCAGGCCCTGCAGACCGACCTGCTGGCCATGCTGCCCGACACCGAGCGCAACCCGGTGGCCGAGGCGGCCATCCGCACCCTGGCCAAGGTCACCGGCGACCGGGCCATGTTCCTGGTCCGGGCCGGCGACGAGGGCCGGAGCGAGGCGGCGGCGCTGCGCATGGCCGGCGCCCTGGCCCGGTCCGGGGCCTTCCTGGAGGTGCAGTCCACCCTGCCCGAGGTGGATCCCGGCGCGGTGAGCCGGTTCTACGCCGGCTACCGGTTCCGGCTGCCCGGGCCGGAACCCGGGACCGAACCCGGGGCTGGGGCCCTGAAGACCCTGGTGGAGGGCCGGCTGGCCTCGCCCCAGGGGGGAATGTCCGGCATCCCGCCCGCCCAGGACCCCCTGGGCCACCTGGAAGGCTTCCTCGCCGGCCTGCCCTTCTCGGCCCTGCGCCTGGAACTGCGGGACCAGCTCCTGACCATCCCCTCCCCCGAGGGCCTGAACGTCCTGATCAGCGCGGGGCTGCCCGGATCGGCCTACGATCCCGGCCTCCAGCGCCGGGTCACGGCCGCGGTGCGGGCCGCCGAGGCCGATCTCCACAGCGCCTTCCCGGAGGCGCGGGTCCTGCGCACCGGGGTGGTGTTCTACGCGGCCGACGCCCGCCAGACCGCGGAGGGCGAGGCCAACCTGTTCTCCACCCTCTCCATGCTCTGCATCTTCGCCCTCTATTTCGCCGTCTTCCGGTCCGCCCGGCACCTGCTCCTGGGGCTGGCCTGCGTGGCGGCCGGCATGGCCACCGCGGTCGCCGGATGCCTGCTCATCTTCGGCAAGCTCTACCTGCTCACCCTGGTCTGCGGCTCCTGCGTCCTGGGGGTGGCGGTGGACTATTCGTTCCTCTACTTCGCCTACCAGATGGGCGCGGGCCCGGCCTGGGAGCCCCGCTCCTTCCTCCGGCGGCTGCTGCCGGCCCTGGTGATCGGGTTCGGCACCACCCTGCTGGGCTACTCGGCGCTCCTGGCGGCGCCGTTCCCCGGGTTGCGGCAGATCGCCGTGTTCTCCATGCTGGGCCTCTCCGGCGCCTTCCTCACGGTGCTCCTGGTGCTGCCTGACCTGCTCCGGCGGCCCGTGCCGGCGCGTCCGGCCCTGCTGGCCCGGCTGGCCCGCCTGCTCGGGGCCGGCGCGCGGCTGTCCGCGCGGCGGAGCCTGCCGGCCTGGGTGGCGCTGCTGGCGGTGGCGCTGGCCTTCGGCGCCGCCCGGGCCCGGGTGGACGACGACGTGAAGGGCCTGATCCGGCCCTCCGCCGACCTCATGGTCCAGGAGGAGGCCATCCGCGGGCTCACCGGCCTGTCCAACAACGGCGCCTTCTTCCTGGTGGAAGGGCCCGACGAGGGGGCCGTGCTGCGGAGCGAGGAGGCGCTGCGGCTGCGGCTCGCCGCCTTCGGCCCCGGCGACGGCCTCACCGGGGTCCAGGCGGTCTCCTGCTTCGTTCCGTCGCCCGCCGTCCAGGAGG
>TBL_comb47_HYPODRAFT_10007715_pt1 | contig 11206 bp, 11 predicted proteins | sample TroBogypolimnion_40_FD_10682 | JGI IMG/M metagenome (IMG submission 10682) | reverse complement strand
GTGGCGACAAGCGACTCGAGCAGTTCCCCAGTGTCCCCACCGTCGCCCAGGCCGGCGTGCCCGGTTACCTCTCGACCCAGTGGTATGGATTGTTGGCCCCGGCAGGCACGCCCAAAGGGGTGCTCGAGTGGCTGAGTGTGACGAGCGTCAAAGCCTTGCGCCGCCAAGAGGTGCGGGAGAAATTGTCCCAAGACGGCGCCCAGGCCGTGGGCAGCAGCCCCCAAGAATTTGCCCAACTCATCAAAATGGAGTTGGACAAGTGGGGTCAGGTGGCCAAGTCCGCTGGCATTGAGCCCGAATAGTGCCGCCGGGTGAAGGGGTTGGGATGGGTGGGGGAGGGTGTGAGGTCGGGTGCAATTTCAGATGCCAGTGCCAGTGCCATTTGCAATGGCACTGGCAGTGAATTAGGATGAGCCCGAAACTACATTTTCTTGAAATCAATGTCTTTGAGCAATTTACCCCAACGCGCCAAGTCGCTGTTGATGGTATCGGTGAAATATTGTGGCGGCTCGGTGTGGGTATCGAGTCCGAGTTTTTTCATGCGCTCAATCATCTCGGGGTCTTTGAGTGCCAAGTTGAATTCCTTGTTGATGAGTGCAATGGCCTCAGCCGGCACGCCCATGGGTGCAATCATGCCAAACCAGCCGCCCGAAGCAAAGCCAGGGAGGGTCTCGGCAAGGGTGGGGACATTGGGGTATTCCGGCAGGCGCGCCAGGCGCGCAATGCCCAGCATTTTGAGCTTGCCTGACGCGATCAAAGGCTCGGCGGCAATGTAGGAGGCCAAGCTCGCGTCAATTTGACCGCCCAACATTTCAGTGAACACCGCCGGCATGCTTTTGTAAGGTACATGCAAATAGGTGATCCCGGCTTGCTGGCTAAACTGCTCGGTGGCCATGTGTAAAAAAGCTCCCTCACCATTGGTGCCAAAGGCGATCCTACCTGGATTTTTCTTGGCATAGGCGATGAGCTCCTCGGTGGTCTTGTAAGGGACGTGGGGCCCGACAATGAGGGCCAAGAAATTCGAGGCCAAGAGTGCAATCGGGGCAAAATCTTTTTTCGTGTCGTAAGGCACCTTTTGATAGACCAGTGGCACGATCACCATGTTGCCGCCTTGTCCGCAGCCCAAGGTGTAGCCGTCGGGCGTCGCCTGCTTGATCAAGCTCAGTCCCAATTGGCCCGATGAGCCTGGGCGGTTGTCCAGGACAAAGGGTTGACCAATACGCTCCGAAACTTTGGGGCCGAGCACCCGCACCAAGGTGTCACAACTGTCGCCAGCACCGGCGGGGATGATCACGCGAATGGGTTTGCTTGGATAGGTGTCGGCTTGGGATGAGACCGCTAGGCTCAAACACCAAACGAGAACCCAGCACAGTTTGCCCCCGAAATTCAAGCGGTTGCGATGAGCTTGTAGAGCAATGTTCATGGGGCACTTTCTAGGGTTTAAAAATCTGCGTCTTGTTCCCAGGCTTGGTGACCAGGGGGTCTCGTCTATCGAGGGGGCGCTGGGTTCAAGTCTGGGCCTGGGTCATGAAGTTGGCAATGGTTTGCGCCATGGCCTCTTCGTGGGGTGCCCAGGCGGAGAAGGGCAGCACATCCACATCCTCGTCTTGGATGGGGAGTTGGTAGAGTATGGCGTTTTTGATGAGCTTGGCGGTGGCGATGCCGCCTTGTGAGTCATGGGTTTTGTCGTTGCCAGGAATCACCAAGGTGGGGACATCGATCGCGTGGAGTTTTTCCACCTCCATGCCCAGCACCGGGGCCACTGGGCCGGACTTGAAGATGTTGAGCCAATGGGTCATGGTCGAGATGTAATCGTTGGGGTCCATGGCCATCAAGCGTGTCAAATTGCTGGGGTTGGCCTGGATTCTTTCTTGGTACTGCTCGGTCTCACACACCGCCTTCATGCCACCGTCTTGGCACGCTTTGATGAATTGACCGTAGTAGGCGTTCGGTAAGCGACCAGCGGCGAATGCACCACCCGTGATGCGCATGAGCACCAAGCCTTTGACGATCTCGGGGTGGCGGTTGTAGACCAACATCGAGAGGCGTGCACCCGAGGACGTGCCCCCCACAAAGGCGGGGGTGGCGTTCAAGTGCTTTAAGAGCAGGGCCAAATCATCGGCCCAAATTTCTTCTTCACCATCTTGTCCCTTTATGAGCACATCAGAGGCGCCCGTGTTTCTTCGGTCATGCAACACCACCCGAAAGCCTTTGGAGGCGATTTTTTGTGCAAAGGCATTGAACTCGGTGAACCCCCGGCGACCACCGGTGACCAAGACCAGCCAAGGTCCGTGGTCGCCGCTCACTTGATAGTTGATGTTGACGTCTCTGATTTTTACGATAGGCAAGGCGGTACTCCTGGGATTAAAAATGAATCAAAAATATGAAAAAGAATTAAAAATTTTGCACGTCTGACACACACAAGTGCCTTGACTGCTGTGGGTCTGACCCACAGCAAGCGGGCTTTGGGGTCACTGAACACCCCCGGGGATGGTGGCGGCAATGGCGCGTAATTTTTCTGTTTCTTGTTGAATGTCGCTCACCATGGCCTCGGGCGAGCTGCCCACCAAATTCAGGCCCATGCCATTGAGTTTGACCTGCACGTCTCGTTCGGCCAGGGCGGTTTTGATGGCAGCGTTGAGTTTCATTTGAATCTCTTTGGGCAGTCCCTTGGGACCCAAGAGTCCCAACCAATAGGTGAGATCATAACCCGTGAGCGCGGCCTCACCCATCGTGGGCATCTGGGGGTAGCGCGGGTCGCGCTTGGCCGAGGTGGTGCCGATGAGTCGGACCTTGCCCGCATCCACAAAGGGCTTGGCCCCTCCATCAAAAATCACCTGACACGTGCCTGCAATCACGTCTTGCATGCCCGGGCCTGACCCCTTGTAAGGGATGTGCACCATGCTCACCTCGGCCATGGATTTGAAGAGTTCGCCGGCGAAATGCAGGCCACTGCCCACGCCTGAGGTGGCGTAATTGAGGCTCCCAGGATGGGCGCGAGCGTACTTGATGAATTCGGTGAGGTTTTGCGCGGGAATGCTGGGGTTGATGACCATCAAAAGGCCGTAGGTGCCAATCAAGGAGATGGGGGTAAAGTCCTTGATCGGGTCATAGGAGAGGTTTTTCTCGGTCACCGCCATGTAGGTGTGGGTGCCGTTGGTGGTCATCAAAAGCTCGTAGCCGTCGGGCGCCACTTTGGTGATGTACTCCGCCCCGATTCGCCCGCCGCCGCCCGCCTTCGACTCAAGGATAAAGGGCTGCCCCAATGTGCGCGTGAGACTCTCGCCAATGACGCGCGAGGCCTGATCAGAAAAGCCCCCTGCGGCATAGGGCAAAATCAACTTGACTGGGCGGTTGGGGTAGTTCAGTGGGGTGTCGGCTGCCCACAGATCGCACGGCACAGTCAAGCTTGCGATGAGCAGCACTAAAAAGGTGCCCCAACGCTGCCAAGATTGGCCGCCTTTGAGGTGCGGCGCTGACTGGCGAGCGGGGGTGGGTGTGAGCTTGGGTGTGGGTGTGGAGTCAAAATTCATGCAAAAGACACCTAAAATGAAGGATTCCCTAAAAGGCTCAAAACGAGGCCAAAACCATCCCTAAAATCCACAATTTGATGATGGATATACAAGGCTTGGCGCGCCCTGTACTGTGTCACAAGGTGCTCCTCCATGGTTAAAGGGTTTTTCCTGATCGCAGCCGTGAGTGCGTTCGGTCTGAGGGTCTGCTCGCCCATCGTAAAATACAGTTGGTTCCATTCGAACCTCCGATTCCATCCATAGAAAGTGCGATATGCGTTTAGGCTACTTCACCATGCCCTTGCACCCCTTGGGGCGCGACTTGACCCAAACCTTGCAAGAAGACCGTGAGACCATCATCTTGGCCGATCGCTTGGGTTTTTACGATGCATTTGTGGGTGAGCACCTCACCGACCAGGCGGAGAATGTGACCAACAGCCTCTTGTTTTTGGCGACCTTGATCGAGCAGACCAAAACCATCAAACTGGGCTCCGGAACGTCCAATCTCTCGCACTCGCACCCCACTTTGCTGGCCAGCCAAGCGGCCATGTTTGACCACCTGGCCAAAGGCCGCTTCATCTTTGGCATCAGCCCTGGCGCTTTGTCTTCGGATGCGGAGGCACTGGGGATTTTGGCGCAGGATCGAAACCAAATGTTTGCCGAAGCGATTGATGTGATTTTGGCCATCTGGGAGCGTGAAGCGCCTTACAAAATCGATTTGGAGAACAACCGCTTCAAAGTCACGACCGAGCAGACGTTTATGCCCTCCATTGGCCGTGGCATCATGATGAAGCCCTACCAAAGCCCCCGCCCCGAAATCGTGGGCACCGTGGTGGCGCCTCATTCCAAGGGCGTGATCGCCATGGGCAAGAGAGACTTTCACCCGATGTCGGCCAATTTCTTACTCTCGCATTGGTTGTCCAGTCACTGGGCCAATTACCAAGAGGGCAAGGCCTCGGTGGGAGAAGTGGCCAAGTCCTCGGATTGGCGAGTGGCGCGCACCATCTTTGTGGCCGACGACGACGCAACGGCCAAGCGTTATGGGGCGGACGATGCCAGCAGCCCCTACCGCTACTACTATCGCCAAATGCTCACAAAAATGAAGATGGGCAAGCGTCATGTGATCTTCAAGAAAACTGCTGACGAAGACGACAGCTTGCTCACCGAGGACAGGCTGCTCGAGGACTTGGTCTTGAAGGGCACGGTCAACCAAGTGGTCGATCAAATCTTGGCCTTGAGAGAAGAGGCGGGAGATTTTGGTGAGATCGTCTACGCTGGCATGGATTTGGTCGACCCGACTTTGGGTCGTCGCTCGATGGAGCTCATGGCCCATGAGGTCATGCCCCGCGTCAATGAGGCCCTGGGCCAGGGTCGCGAAATCAACACGGTGGCCAAGCCCGAGCCGCAGCCGGTACTCGCCTGAGCTGTTGACTGCCTAGGTCATGAAAGTGTCACCGTTTTGTGTCAGCATCAAGACACACAAGGGGTGAATCTATGGAACAAGACGATTTCAAATACCGCAGTTATTTAGACGCGCTCGACGCCTTTGATGAGGAGCTCGAGATTGAGCTTGATGACGAAGAGGTGAGTTTTGCCGATCTGAGTGAGGGCGATAAGCTCGAGCGCCAGCGCTACTTCAAGGAGCTTTTTCGCCTCCAAGGCGAGTTGGTCAAACTGCAAGACTGGGTCGTCCACCAAAAGCTCAAAATCGTGGTGATCTTTGAAGGACGAGATGCTGCCGGCAAGGGCGGTGCGATCAAACGCATCACCCAACGCTTGAATCCCAGGGTGTGCCGCGTGGCGGCCCTGCCCGCACCCAGCGAGCGTGAGCGCAGTCAGTGGTATTTCCAGCGCTACGTCTCGCATCTGCCCGCTGGCGGCGAGATGGTGCTCTTTGACCGCAGTTGGTACAACCGTGCCGGTGTCGAGAAAGTCATGGGTTTTTGCAACGATGAGCAGTACGAAGAGTTCTTCAACACGGTTCCCGAGTTTGAGAACATGCTCATTCGTTCAGGCATCATTTTGGTGAAATACTGGTTCTCCATCTCCGACGACGAGCAGCACATGCGATTCACCACCCGCATCAAAGACCCCTTGAAGCAGTGGAAGCTCTCGCCCATGGACTTGGAGTCAAGGCGCAGATGGGAGGATTACACCAAGGCCAAAGAAAAGATGCTCGAGAGAACCCACACGGCCGACGCGCCTTGGTGGGTCGTGCAAGCGGACAACAAAAAGAAGGCCCGCATCAACTGCATCACGCACTTGCTCACTCAAGTGCAATACCAAGCTCTCGAGCACCCCTTGGTGGACTTGCCCGCACGCGTGCACAACCCAGACTATTTGCGCGGCCCCATTCCGCCCGAGATGTACGTGCCAGAGGTGTTTTAAACAAGCGCTGAGCGCGACTTACACGATACTGAGTTCAATGGGGGCAAAGCCCTGGAGTTCAAAGCGGAAACGGTCGTGGATTTTGGGGAACTTCGAGCTCACGAGCGAGCCCAAAATACACAACTGTCCCTGCTTTAAGTACTCGCCTCTGTGGTTGGCCGCATTGGCCAGCCAGGCCAAGGCCTCCAGCGGGTGGCCCATCAAATCGGCACCAACGCCTGCGCCAATGCTTTCACCATTGAGATAGACGTCGCCCTTGATTTGAGCCAAACCGTCTTGTTCACCCCAAACACTGGAGAACGGGAGAAGTTGAGTGAGTGCCATCTCGGGCCCCAAGATCACCCCCTCGTTCCAAGCGTTGTCGGCCAAGAGTTCGAGCCCCTTGTCTTGCATCTCGGGATAAACGGCCATGCGATCATCCGCCAATTCGATCGCTGGCGCCACAAAGCCCACCGCCTCTCGCACCGAGGCAGCAGTGTGAGGATTGAATTGGGCTTTGAGGTCGCGACTCATGCGAACCGCAATCTCAAACTCAACGATCAAGCGGGTGTAGGACGATAAAACGGTTTGGGCAGGCGCACTCACAATTTGTTTTTGGTGCAAGCGTGCAGCGACAGGGGCATCTAGCCCCACCATTTTTTGCATGACTGGGGTGGACAGTGCAATCTTCCAGCCCACGCTGGGGCCACACTGTAGGCTTTTCATTTTGACAAAGGCTTTTTGCGCGGCGCACGCCTGCTCTTGGGTGGTGGCTCGGATGGCCTTTGGCGCGCGCGTGAACGCTTTGCGCGTGGCGTGAGACTCCACGAACCACTGGGCCAAAATTTCTGGATCAAATGGGCGAAGGGTGAGCTTGGCTTGGGCGTGGTGCATGGACAGCTGCCTTTGAAGTGAGGTCTAGGGTAAACATTATTTTAGCCAGGCCATCGGTCTGATACGCTGTGGGCAGTGTTGAAAAATGATTAATCACAAGGGTCACGCAATGCAAGAACAACGATCGTGGTGCGTTCAAGTCAAAATAGGCCCCCTCTTGGGCGCCTTTTTGGGTGCCTTCTTGTGTGCCCTCCTGGGCTTGGGTTTATTGTCCAATCCGGTGCATGCGTCAGCAGCGGAGTCCTATCCCAATCGACCCGTCACCTTGATTGTGGCTTTCCCTGCGGGGGGTGGGACTGATATCGTGGCGAGGAAGGTCGCCCAGCGCTTGAGCACGCTTTGGGGCAAGCAAGTGATCGTTGACAACAAAGGAGGTGCCGCCGGCGTCATTGGCACGACCCTGACCGCCAAGGCCGAGCCCAATGGCTACACCTTGCTCATGGCCACTTTGGGCAACCTCACAATGAACCAGTTCATCTACCCCATGGAGATCAACCCCGTCAAAGCCTTGACGCCCATCACCAATGTGGTGGGGGTGAATTTTGTGTTGGTGGCCCATCCTTCATTTCCTGCAAATACGGTCAAAGAGATGATTGCGCTGGGCAAGCAAAAGCCCGGTCAATTCAACTACGCCTCATCGGGCTCAGGCGGAGCTCCCCACTTGGCCATTGAGCTCTTTAAAAACATGACGGGCACGGATTTTGTTCATATCCCCTACAAAGGCAGTGCACCGAGCATTGCCGACTTGCTGGCCGGTCAAGTGAGCTTCACCATGGACAGCCTGGTGCAGACCTTGCCCTATATCTTGTCGGGGCAACTCAAAGCGATCGCGGTGCTCGGTCCTCANCGCTCAGCGCTTATACCCAAAGTGCCGACGGTGGCCGAAGCAGGCGTTCCAGGTTATGAGTTTGTCAATTGGTTTGGCTTGGTGGCGCCTTTGAACACGCCTGCTGACATTGTCGCCAAAATTCGCGCCGATGTCTCAACGGTTTTGAGTCAAGGCGACATGGCCGAGCAGCTCAACAAAATGGGCGCGGACGTGATCAACAGCAACAGCGATCAATATGGCGCGCAAATCGCGCTCGACGCCCAAAAGTGGGAGAAGATCATCAAGCTCGTGGGCGTCAAGCTCGAGTGAGTCCTGGCGCCTGAGTCTTGCTAGACGCAGGGCCTCAATTGAGTTGATCGGCCACTTTGTCGAGACCGGCTTTCACGCAGGCTTCGTCTTTGTCTCCCCCGGGCGCGCCCGAAACCCCCGCCCCACCAATCACATCGTCATCGACCTTGATCGGAAGGCCGCCTTGGTTGGCAATCACGTGCTCCAAATGGATGAGCGCAAAACTGGGATCGGCTTTCAAGCGGTTGACAATTTCACCCGACGCGACTTTGAAGGTTCGGGCCGTGAAAGCTTTCCTAAAGCTGTTCTCAAAGGTGTGGGGCCCGGTGTTGTCACCCCGGATTTGCGCAATCACCTCGCCATTGCGACCCACGACGGTGGCTGAGACGTTGTAGCCATTTGTTTTGCAGGTGTTGATGGCCGTTTGCGCAATGGTAATGGCCAAGGCGGCGGTTAAATCTTTGTGTTTGGCCAGTTGCGCTTGGGCGCCATCGCACAGCACCAAGCCCAAGCCCATGCCCATGCTCAGGAGCAAGGCGATAGGCTTTTGCATGAAGCGGGTGTTGGCCGTCTTTGCTGAAACGGGAAAAGTCATGGCAGTCACCTATCGTGTGGGGTGGGGAAGCACCCTTTGCGGGTGGGAGACCATGAGCTTAATACCAAGCTCAACATGTTGTTCGAGTAGTTACCATTAGCGACTAGGATCTTTGGCGCATGGCGCATGGCGCATGGCGCATGGCGCAATTAGCGATAACTTGTGACACAACAAAAGACTCAAGAAAAATTTCACTCCCATTAAAAATGGGCTGACATCTCATGAAGTCAGCCCTCATTGGCCATGGCGCGTCTTTGAGTGACCTGTCTTAATGCAGCAGCAACTTTTGTGCTCTCCAATTCAAGAGTTCGGCCACATAAATTTCTTTCTCGCTTGGGCACGCGATCTCATGAATCCAGCCAAACTGTTTGAGTTGTCTGCCCGCTTCTCCAATCACCCCCAAAACCTCGCCTTGAAGGCTCAATTTGTAGACGCGACCTGGGTAGGCATCAGAAGCAAACAGCACTTGATTGGGTCCTGGGGTGATGCAAATGGCCCAGGGTGCACCAGGTGACTGTGTGCCTTTGGTGGCATTGGGATCGAGTGGATTGCCGATGACGGGTTTGACGCTCTTGTCAAAGGGAACATTGATGACGAGGGATCTCAAGTAATGCCCTTCGCCGTCAAAGACTTGAATGCGGCGATTGAATCGATCGGCCACATAGATGTTGCCTTGAGCGTCGGCGGCAATGCTGTGGGGCGTGTTGAATTCACCCTCTTTGTCGCCTCGATCTCCCCAAGACTTCAACCAGTTGCCGTTGGGGTCGAGCTTGGCCACGCGGGAATTGATGTAGCCGTCAGAGATGAAGATGTTGCCCGCCGGGTCCCAGGTGACGTCGGTGACTTGGCGAAACCGCCCGTCTTCAGCAGGTAGAGGAGGCTTGGGGTGCTTCAAGGGTTCGGTGTCCTCGTCGGAGGCCTCTTGTTTGCGACCAATTACCAGGGTCACTTCGCCCTTGGGGTTGAAGCGAATCACCATGTCCGAGCCCTTGTCGGTGACCCAAATATTGTCCTTGGCATCGATTCGAACCGTGTGTGCAAAGGACCAGGCATAGAGGTCTTTGCCAATTTCACGGATGAATTTGCCGTCTGCACCAAACTCAAAGAGTTGGGCCGCTCGCGCAGCATAAGCCGGTCCAGGGTTGCCGCTTCGAGAGAAAATGAACACATGTTTCTTGGAGTTCACGGCGATGCCTGCGACCTCACCAAAATGCACATTGAGGGGCAACTTCAAGAAGTCTTTGACAGAATCAAATTGTATTTGCGGGGGGCTACTTTGGGCAATGGCGGATGCGCTGAGCAGCACACCACTGGCCATCAGCAGCGAATAAAAGTGTCGTTTCATGGGGCTTACTTTGATCAAAAATTAATATGAGATTAACCGTCCAAAATTTAATTCATTTGTTTTTCGGTGTGAAGAGTATTAACCCTAGAGCGATTTGCAATTTTCCAAGTGTCAAGCGCGAGGGGGCAATATCTGGGGGGCAAAGGTCGCGCTTCATGACGAAAGCGCAGGGCATCGACTTGGTGCTATATTCAATCATGGAACCCTCCAATCCTTGACTTGAAAGACAATGACCATGATTGAGTTTTACTACAACGCGGCCCCCAACCCCATGAAGGTGGCCTTGCTGCTCGAAGAGTTGGGCTTGGCCTATGAAGCCATTCCTGTGGACACCCGCAAAGGCGAGCAGTTTGGCAAGTCCTTTTTAAAGATCAACCCCAATGCCAAAGTCCCCGCCATTGTGGACAACGGCGTTGTGGTGTTTGACAGCAATGCCATTCTTCTTTATTTGGCTGAAAAAGCTGAGCGTTTCATGCCCTTGAAGGCGGGCACGCCTGAGCGCGCCGAGCTCTTGTCATGGCTCATGTTCATTGCCTCTGGCGTGGGACCGTTTTCTGGACAATCGGTGCATTTCCGTCACGCCGCGCCTGAGCCCAAAACCTATGCGCTCAATCGTTATGACTTTGAGGCCCATCGCCACTGGAAAATCATCAATGACCATTTGGCCACCTCGCACTACATGCTCGGGGATCACTACAGCATTGTCGACATGGCGTTTTGGGGTTGGGTGCGCATGGTGCCCTATGTTTTGGGCTTGCCCGATGCTTGGAGTACCTACCCTCACCTCAAACGTCTTCTCGATGAGATCAATGCCAGACCTGCCGCCGTGGCTGCCGAAGCACTCAAATCGCGCCACGTCTTCAAGGCCGAGCTTGACGATGAGGCCAAGAAGTTTTTGTTCCCGCAAAACACTCGCTTGAAGGACCAAGCGTAGGCCTAGAAAAGCCCAAGAGAAGTCCAGGCAAATTTCAGGCAAATTTCAGGCACTCATGGCACCTTTTTAAATGGAGCCGTGCCTAATTTTTTCTATTTTTAAATTTTAAAAAAATGGATTGAGGTCACTCCCGCCAAAAACATGAAAGTTTCATGATGTCAAAAGACATAAATTTTTGATCAAAGCTTAAAGAATCAAAGCTTCGCGAATTTCATTTTTACATTTCTTCAAAAAAGCCTTTCTCACATTTCCACCATTGCGCTTGAATCAATTAGAGCCGGCAATGGCTCGCGAGAAAATACAAAATCATTGATATAAAAAATCAGTAGTGTCCCAACGTTTTTCAGAGGAGAGGGAGCTGAAATTGCGCTGAATTTGTATCGGAAACTTCCTGCTCCCCCGTAAACAGTTGATTTATTGGAGTTTTTTCAAACATGGACAG
>TBL_comb47_HYPODRAFT_10007714_pt1 | contig 11206 bp, 14 predicted proteins | sample TroBogypolimnion_40_FD_10682 | JGI IMG/M metagenome (IMG submission 10682) | reverse complement strand
ATTATCCAGGCAGAATAGCACCCAGTAAAATATTAGGAAAAGATATATTATGAATTGGCAACAGAGATATTCAGAGAGAACATATCCTCATGCTTTGGGTGAAAGTCTTATAAGACATCTTCAACATGATCATGGTATGAGTTTATCAGCTGTTGATTATATTGCTAATAATCTTGATGAACATAAGAAAAATTATTTAGATGTTTCTGAAATAGATTCTCAATCACCATTAAGTACAATTGAAAGAAAACCAGATGAAAGTGCAGAAGAATTTGCTCATCGTTTTGTTCATGATATTCGTGGAGGTGAATGGGCTATTGATGAAATATATGGTGATCCCTTCCATAGGCATGCAGCCAACGAAGAGGTCAAAAAATTTCCAGCTCTTACTACTAAGAGAGATCTTCTGAGACATCTTATATCGGATCATGGTATGTGGAGCATTAATAATAATACACCAGTATTTCAAGGTTTAATCGATGGATACGGCGATTCATTACAACATCATGAAGAAATGCACAATGGTTCAATTGAATCACCAAGTTTATCTCGGGTATGGAATCCAGTTCAAAGGGTATTACCATTTGGAACAAAAAATACAATTCATGAACATGTACGTCCAGAGAATTTAAAAACTGATGAACTTAATTATAGACCACATGATGAAACCTACAGAAATATTCTTAAAGCACACGAAAACTTTAAAGGTATTGTTGAAGGTCAAGGTCTTAAACCAACTAAAAAGTTATTCCGTCAATATCTTCAAGCACATAAAGCAAATATTAAACCAGAACACTTTTTTGAAATGGCAAAAATAGATCAATCGGGTTGGTTGGGAGGTAGTGTACTGACTCACTATCTTCAAATTAGACAAACACATGATGTTAATAATGAGACACCAACACATGAAGAGGCAAAAGAAGCCATTCAAACTATCCCTCATCGTAGAGGTTGTTGGCCAGAACAACAATACTATATTAGAAATAGAATGCTGGGTGTAGGGCCTACAGCTCTAGTAAATAGAGCTCATAATAAAGAAAATAACTTACAAGCTCCTCATCAACCTGATTGGTGGAAGTTCCAGACAGAATCAAGACCTGATCAAAGTTCAGGACGAAGAGAATACGGAATGACTCATCAAGAAGTAATGGAACGCTATCGTTTATCTAAGGACAAAGATGAATAATTGGAATGAAAGATATGCTGGAACAGTAATACCAATGGGTTATACTAAGGGTAAAGATTTTATTTGTCATAAATGCATTACAGTTGGCGATCTAAGACATGATGGGTTTAAACCATCTAGTAAAAAACATAAGATTGAAGATTGTCTTAGATGTGGTGAAGAAAAAGTTTAAAGAAACGGGTTGATCCTTTCTGCACTCTACATATATATTAAGAATAATAGTTCTTAACTCATAAGCTCAGGAGTAAATATGTCGGAATGTATAAAATGTGTAAAGTGTAATAAATGCTCTTGCAGTTGTATATGTGTTAAAGAAGAAAATAAGGCAAATTGGAATTTTCAAGCATTTCAAAAAATGATACAAGCCTATAGTTTTCCCAGTAAGAAAAACGAAGAAGAATTACCCAAACGTTTTAGTTTGATCCTTATTGACAATAATGTTGATGAACAATGGGAAATCGAATATCGTACCCGAGTAAATGTTATTGAAGTAGCCAATATTCTCATGGATTACTTTGGTATTGATGCAGATGCTGTCCCTAAATTCGATATAATGGGATTTGTAGACCCAGATTTTGATGATGAAGAAGAGTAAATGTATTTTACTAATTAACTCAAAGAAGTAAAGAACTGGGAGTTATATGATTCACGAAAATGAATGGGAAAAATGTAAGAGATCATTATTGGGTGACATTAATGATTGTAATCATTGTAAATTTTGGGACACTTATCTTCTCAATAACCCAAGTCACTATAGAGATCATGGTAGAAAAAGACCTGAATCAGAGGGTTCAAAATCTCATTTAACAGAAACACATTTACAAACACTTACCGCAAATATAAGTTCAGCTTTTGGTTGTGCTAATTGTGGTAGAGGAGTAAATAGAGATTATCCTGCTTATCATATTCACAGTTCTATTATTTCAGAAACTGGTGGTGTTCCTAACCCACCTAAATGTGCAGATTGTAGAGACTACTAATGAGTAGTGAAAAAATTGGATTTTACCCAGACTATAGACTTCCAGAAACCGAGTCAGCATTAGACTCAGTCAGATATGATATCCCTTCAAAATCAGACTTAACTAGAAAATTAGTTACTGATAGTCCAGCTATTAAAACCCTTACAGATCAAGGATTAAATGGCAGAACCTATTTTAATGCAGAAAAAATTCCACATCCCGTTTATACAACAGTAAAGGGTAGATCAGAGATTTATAGTCGTCATCCTGATCATCATAATGAATCAGAACTAGGAAATTCTACTCCTGGAGATGAAGAGATTTACCAACTAGAAGATAGAGTAAAAGATAAGACTTCTGGTGAAGTACATCACTTTGACAGATTACCAGAAGTAGCTGAGCTTCAATATAGATTATCTGCAATGCCCGTAATTAATGAAATTATGAAAACCCATTCTGGTGAAGCTGCTGATGAAGAATTTAGAAAATATAAAAGAGGGTTAGTACTTTCAAGTTATGGATCAGAAGAGTCACAACATAAATTCCTAAGACCCTCAGTTAACGAAAATAGAAAATATGATGGATTCTCATCTTTTGCCCCAGAAGATTTTTGGATTTCTGAACGACATGGTGGACCAGATATACCACAATGGGATGATAATGCATCTTCCTATCATGTCAAAGATCACTTTGAACAATCACATAAAAACGTCACTCAAGGTTATATAGCACATGCTGAAGAAGGAATCAAAGAACATTTAACCGGACTAACAGATACTTATAATAAGCTTTGGGATAAACTAGATTCTGGTGAATATGAAAGACATCCTAATTTTTGGTCGGGTCATGCATTTGCTCATACTAATCAACTCAATCAAAAACAGTCTAGAACTAGAGCACGAGATCAAATGAAAAAACAAGCCCCAGAAACAGAATTAAAATTTAACTAAAAAGAAAGAGAAAGAGAAATAATGAATACAACACAAGCATATATCCGTAATCTTGTACGTACAGCAGTTCCAGTTGCAGTTGGTACAGTGATTGCATGGTTTGCAAGTAAAGGTTGGAATTTAAAGAGTGGACAGTTTGCTGTACTTGCTCCAGTATTTTCAACAGTTTATTATGGTGTAATTCGTGCTGCTGAAAAGAAATATCCAAAGCTTTCATGGCTTCTTGGTGCACTTCCAGCTGTTCCAACACCAACACCAGCTCCAGCTCCAGCTCCAGCTGCAGCTAAAAGAGTGCCAAAACCCAAAAATTAATTTTTTACTGTAAAGTATAAGTAATCCCATCATTAGTAGTAGAAATATTTCTAATGATGGGATTTACTATGTCAGATGAATTTGAATGTCATATTTGTCATAATGGAAAATCTACTGGCTGGCCTTTTACTCCAACAGATGAACTACAAGTCAAATTTGATAATTCTGGTTTTCTTTTTGCTGCTCATCCATCTTGTGAAAGAAAATATAAAAGAGCATTAGATAAAAATCATATACTTAATCAAAAAGTCAAATTAAAATTTGATATGAGACCAGGTACTGAAATTCCTGAATGTTTATTTACTGGGCCAGTTGGTACAGGAAGAGTACGTGGAGACAATACTAATCTTGTCCCTTTTGGTGAAGGAAGACCCTGGCATATTACCATGAATCCCAAAGACAACCTTTATAATTCAGATATTGTAGATAAATATAGATCTTGGAATGAACGTTATAAAAATTCAAAAAAAGGAAAATTTTAATGTCAGATGATAAAGAACGTATTGTAGGTAAATTAGGAAAGTTAGAAGCTAAAATACCCGTTGGTCTTAAAGCTCTTGCCGAATATCAATCTTCTCCATTTCCTACTGCACCAGCTCAAGTAAAAGTTCCAAATGTTTCTAATTGGCAAATGTTAGGTAACGACCAATATGGTGATTGTACTTTTGCAGGAATTGCTCATGCTAAAATGGCAACTGCAGAAGTATTAGGAATTGATGAATCTGTTCCAACTACACAAAAAGTGGTTCAAGCTTATTTAACATATACAAACGGTCAAGATGGAGGAGCTGTAGAAGCTGATTTACTTAAATATTGGCAAACAAATAAAATTTTAGGTAGTACTCTTTCAGCTTATGCTCCAGCTAATATCAATGATGAAAATGAAATTAAAAATGTAATTGCTCATTATGGATTAGCCTATATTGGTATTCGAGTTCCTGCCTTATGTCAACAACAATTTCAACAACATAAACCTTGGACTCTTTCACATACTACTGCTGATGATAATATTATTGGTGGACATTGTATTATCCTTGTTGGATACGATAAAGATTATATATATGGAATTACCTGGGGTGCTGTACAAAAGATTGAATGGACTTGGCTACAAAAATATATGGATGAAGCTTGGGCCATTATCACTCCAGAAATTGCAATTAGAGGAGCTTATGACAATATTAAGCTTGCAGAACTAAAAGAAGATTTGAGTAAACTTTAATGACATTACCACCTAGACTATCTGAGTTGAATGAACGCCCTGAGGATTTTAACATCCCCAAAGATGTTTCTGATTCTTATTTTAGACAAATTACTAAAGTTGGTCCTAATGCATCATCAAGTTTAGTTAAACAATTTCCAGCTGGTAATCCTAGAATGCATGAATTTGAATATCCAGTTTACGAAAATCATCCATTACTTACTGAAGATAAACAATCTTATTTACAAACTCCACAAGCTTCTTGGTGGAAAAAGTTAAGATCTAGAATGAATGAATCTTATAATCAAGGTGAACGTGGTACTCCAGGGTATCAGCAACATGCTGATGACTCACATCATAATGGTCATTGGGCAGTTCATATGGATCTTAAATCAGATGCAATGTTTGCATATGATAAATATTTAGATCTTAGATATAGAGCTGAAAATAAATATCATACAACAGGAGAGATTCCTTCTATTGATGAAACAAATGAAATTAAAAAAGCCAGAGAAGATGTAGATACTAAATATCAAAAGATGCATGATCATTTACATGGAACTTGTTTTAGAAGTGAGATAAAGGGTGGTCCTTGTGGCTATTGGGGGCTTCCAAGAGGTCGAGACAATTGTGAATATTGTCGAGCTGGTAATCCAGTAAGATTAATTGGTGATCCAATGAGAATGGCTGCTGTAAATGATGATTGGTCAGTTTCAGATGAAGAACCGACTTCTAGTATTCCTGCCAAATCTAAATCAGAAATTGGTAAAACAGATACTACAAAGAATTATCACCCAGAATTAAGTTCTGAACCATTTCGTAAGCCTGTTGAAGTTCCTGAAGATCTTAAAAAACAAATTCCAACAGTACCCGGTGCAAATGCTGCTTTTAGCCCAACTCATGAACCATTACCTGGTAATAGAATGTTAATGATTCAAGACCCTGAAACAGAGCATTATATTCAACATCTTCAAGTTCATGGACAGCTTTATTCTCATGCTGCAGCACAATATGACGAATATCTCAAAGCTAGAGAACATTATAATAATCTTGAAGAACTGGTAGGTTCTAATCCAGATGAAAGACAGCAAAATCTTTTAAAAGGACATAGAGAACATCTACAAGAACTACATGATGTTGCACATGAAGCATGGCATTCAATGCATGATTATTGGCATTCTGATTGCCCTGAATGTACCAATTGGTTTCATCCAAGAGGAAACAGTTGTCCTCACTGTAAAGAAGGATGTCCTCTTTGTGAATCCGACGACCCTAAAAAGCTTTCTAGTATAACGAGTTGGTATTAATATGAATGATGATTCCATAGAAATGCATGAACCAACCTACCCCAAGAGACGTAGAGAGAGGCCAGAATCAATTCCTGAAAAAGTTCCTCAACCTATTACTATTCCTGTTGCTCCCCCTTTACCATCTACTCCAATTCCACAACGAGTTCCAGAAAAAACCCCAGAAAAAATTTCAAGTTGGTTAATTGAAGCAGAACAAGGTTTTGATCAACTTAAAGCTCCTACAGAAGAAGAGATAGAAGATGGTCCAATTATGAACCAACAATCCAATAAAGTTTCTAGCTGGATAGTTGAAGCTGAAGGTATGGCTGGTAGTAATGATCAACTCTATCTAGATCCAATGTTTACTGGAGCAGGTGATGGACAGACAGGACCTGCTATTCAAAAAACTCCTCTAACAGATCAAGGTACAAGTACAGAAACATTAACTGCAAGTCTAAAAGAATCTATTTATGATTCAAATGCTTTTAATTATGTAGCAGACAATATTCCTAAAAAGAAACAACAAGATCCTCAACAGGATCAAAATAAAGATACAACAGCAACAGATGATGATGGAGAGAAAACTCCTAAAGGAACAGTAAAACCAAGAATGACTGGGTTACCACCTGGTGTTACCCCTACTGTACCTATATTGGGAAGTAAAATTTCTACTTGGATAATTACAGCTGATGGTGATGAAAATATTCCAGGAAGTACTCAACCATCTTTGGGTCAAAATAATTCAACAATGGAAAGACATGTCACCTCTCCATTTACAATGACAGATCCCAGCAAACAGACAAGTGATAGAGGGACAACTCCTCAAACAAATAGTCCAAGTAATACTAATGCACCAAGTGTATTGGGACCAGGACAAAAACAAAACGCAATGAACCCGGCCGTTAACGCAATGAGCCCTGAAGGAAATGAGAATATAATTATGAACGGTTCAAAGTCAATTGACTACCTAAATATGATTACCAAAGAATCATCAGACTCTGATATTTATTACAGGGGATTTGAAGATGGTCGAGCAGATAAAGAAATGGATAAATCACTTGCTAATTTAACAGATGATTATTTTCATGGATGGCAAGATGGTCAAATCTATCAACACGCCCCTGTTGAAGAAGCCAAAAGCAATCAACCACAAAAAAGAAGTCTTGGACCAGTTGATATGAAACCTGGTTCAAATGCTCTTCCAGATCTACAGGGCGGGTATCAGGTAGATAGAGGTCGAGTTACTGCTTCAGTTGATACAGAATGTAATGAATGTGGCAGTATTAGAATTGCTCATTGTGGTGCTGAAGAATGTAATGATAATAATGGTGTAAATGCACAAAGTGTCGTCCCACCAACAGATAATCTACTTTCTGAAACTTTAAATACAAATGAAAATACTTTTCCAATAGTTGCAAGTGTTAATTGTAAAAACTGTTATGGATCAGGTATAGTATGTAGAGACTGTGGTTGTGCTCGTTAAGGAATATGATGGAATCTAACGAATCTAATTTGCATTTTCTCAAACAAGCATTTGATTATAACCCTGGGCCAATAGTTGACTGCCAAGATGAAGATGGAAACCCTGGATTTAAAGCAAGTTATGACAATTGCAAATGTTATGTTTATAGACCTGGAGATGAAGAGTCTAGAAAAGAATCAAAAAGAAAAGCATACATGCAAGATTATCATAAACAAAGAAGTAAAAGAGTTCATGGTTCAGTTCATGAAGCAATTCCATTTTTTACTAAAGATCCAGCTGCAGATTTTATTGGAGATGAAAAAAGTCCTGATATAGCACAAGGACCTGGTAATAAAGCAGTAAATGAAAATACAACGGATACCTTTAGTGAAGGCGGTCCATTTGGTCGAAGTGAACCTTTGGGTGTTGGAAACAATCCCATGGGGGATCAACTAAATAACAGTATGTTATCTAGTAAAAAAAATCTCAATAGGGAGAATAATATGAATGATACAGAAACAATAATCAGAACAGCCCAAAAGGTTGTTAGAGAGGCAAGTTGGTTTGATGGTTCCTCAACAAGTATTTATAACAGAATGGAAATTATCCAAGATGTTATTGATGAATTGAAGATGGCCTCATCTAGCCCTAGCCTGGATGACTCAAGTCTATCCAAGTTTGCCAATACTCTAGTCGAACTAGAAACAGAAAAAGAAAGCCTACAAAAGGTTGCTTCTGAGTATGTTGACTATGACACAGAAGAGTATTTACAAAATCTACCCGGAGGTACTATTGCTAGTGCCTATCGAGTAACAGATTTTGGAACAGCAGATATGGGTGAAGATGATGGTTCAACACTATATAGAGTTGCCAGCAAAGTGAACCAAGAGTTTCAAGAAGCTGATTGGATTAATTTTGTTACAGCTGGTGCTGAGACATGGGTAGAAGATCAGTTTGATGGTCTACTTGAAAGTCAACTAGCAACTCGTGAAGCTGCAGTTTATTTTGTAGAACAAAAAACAATGCCAATTCTCGATGTAGAAAAGAGAGCTGCTGTTATCAATAATTTTGTTGATAATGTTGAAATTGTTAGAAGAGAAAAGAATTCTAATTTTACATCTACAGATTTTAATTCATCTCGTACCGCTTCTAAAAAGTCTAACTTTATCGTTGATGATGTTCTAGGAACTACAGCCAACTGGTTCTAAATGGAAAAAGAGCAGCAAGCTAGATTTGAACAGCTGCCTGGGAATATAACTCTTAACTCCCTATATATTCCTGGTAGTGGCGCCTCCCATATAATTATGGGTAGCTCAAACTCTAAGCAAGAAGCACTTCAAGCAATCCATAAGCATTTGTCGGCATTTGGAGTGCAGCTTCATGGTGAAGCAACTCCAGATATCCTTCCTTGGAAAGATATTCCCAAGAGAGATACAAGTTATCCTAGTCGTGGATATGACACTCTTCCCATAAGAAGTCAACGAGGAGTAGTTGCAAATTTAGCAAATAATTCTTTTGGTCATTCTATGACAGCAAAAATTTATTCTGACGATTATGCTACAGGGCAAATTCCTTGGACTATTAGAGTATCTCATACATGGCCTATAAGTCATGAAGAAGTTTTTAATCATCACAATATGATAAAAGAATATTTTAAACATGAAGGTAATCAAAAAACCTCATGGAAAGAACGTTATAATGCTAAATGACTTTAGAACATTTACTAAAGAAGCAATTGCTGTCAAAAAAGACAATGATTTAGTTGCAGTATTAAAGACTACTTTAGCTAATGCATACGTACTCTATCATACTATCCACGGTTTTCATTGGAATCTCAAAGGTAATGATTTTTGGGAATATCATAAATTTTTTGATGAAATTGTAAGTGATATTTACGAGCATATCGATCCTATTGCAGAAAATATTGTCAAACTTGGTGGAGAAGCTCCATTCTTAATGAGTGAGTTAGTAAACAATGCCAATATAAAAGAAATTGGATTAGTTAGTAAAGACCCAATTGAATTAGCTCGTAAATTTGAAGAAATGAATTCTCAAATGATCGATGAATTAAAAAATACTTTTAAAGTTGCAAATAGTGCAAATGAACAAGGTGTAGCTAATTTTATCGCAGAACGTATTGATCAACATCAAAAATGGGATTGGTTTTTAAAAGCTTCTCTGGGAGAAAAGTAATGTCCTTTTTTAATAGGTTTAAATTATATGGAAAGTATAATACAACCCTGGAGAACAATAGCCTAACAAGACTCATTGAGAGTGGCTTTAAGATATTGAGTAATGAAATACCTGATAGTGATGAGTATACACAACGTAGATCTGATCTTGAATCTAGAACTCAACAATTAGCTGAAACCCATAAAAAAGAACTTAATACCTATCTTGCTCAAGGGTTTCCAGATCTTGATAGACCCCCTACAGGAAAAGAATTGACAGATCGTTTAAAAACTCAAGCACCATTTCGATCTGGGTTTGTTAAAATTAGAGAACGACATCAACTTGAAGTATCTAAATTAAACGCTGAATTAAAAACTCTAGTAAATGATGAAGCTACAAGAAAATTTGAATCAGAAAGATTTAAAAACCTTTCGCCTGAACAGAGAAGTGATAGAGCAAATGAATCTGCTAGAATTCGTTATCAAACTGAACAAGGTAAATTAGATAGATCTTATCGTAATATCAATCATTATGGTAGACAAGGTGAACGAATTAAAGAAGTACAGAAAACTCGTTATCAATCAGACCCTGATATAAAAGCAAAACAAATTAAAAGAGTACAACAACGTCGTCAACGTCCTGGTATAAAAGAATTAGAAACAGCTGAAGCTGGAGAACGTAGAAGATTAAATAAAGTTGGTTTAACTTCAGACTGTGGATGTGGTTGTAATGGTGATCTTAAAACTCATAGAAAGAATTTTAGAGCTAAATTTTGGGAAGGATTTAATCTTCCAAAAGAAGGCGGGTTTAAAATTTATATAGCTGGTATTAATATGGATGCATATTGGTCCGGTGAAGATTGGGAAAATTGTATGTTAAATAAAACGGGTGCAAGACCCAAAGGTGCTCCTTTTAATCCAGATGATTCAGACGACCCAAGACATGGAAAACCAGGGACCTATAGTAATTTAGGCTGTCGTTGTGATCGATGTAAACAAGCTGTGAATGATTATAGAAAAGAATATAATCAAAATAAAAAACAACCCAAGGAACCAAAAGAAAAGAAAGAAAAACCCTCTTCTGGAAAAACCACTCGTACTCGTAAATTTGGACCAGTTACAACTTATCTTTGGGATCCCGAAACAAATGAAAAAGTTTTAGTTACTCCAACTGAAAGTGATCTTCCTAAAAGTTATATAAAACCCAAAGGTAAAGGTAGGAGAGTAGATGCCCCTGAACCAGAAAAAGCTAAAAATAGAATAGAAATGTGTGGCTCTGCAAGGGGATATAGAGAGCATAATTTACGTGGTGAAAAGCATTGTAGAAAATGTATTGCATATATGGATGCACACCCAGAATTAGATGCAGCTGAATGTGGCACTCCAGAAGGGTATCAAAGACATATTGATCAAGGACATAAACCTTGTAATGCATGTATAGCAGCTCATAATGGAGAAGCTAATGTTTAAACAATCCGCCTCTAAAGAAGTCAGAGAACACATTAAAGAATTAAAAAAACGTGGATGGACCGGGCCCTTTCAATTATCAAACAATCATAATAGAATGGTTTGGCCTCATGCTCCTTCTGGTGTAGATACTTTACAATTTGCATCAACTCCAAGTGATCGTAGATGGAGATTAAACTCCATGGCAGATGCTAAAAGAATTGAACAAAAAC
>TBL_comb47_HYPODRAFT_10007713_pt1 | contig 11206 bp, 9 predicted proteins | sample TroBogypolimnion_40_FD_10682 | JGI IMG/M metagenome (IMG submission 10682) | reverse complement strand
CAATTAATTAGGCTGTTGTGCGCTCCAGGCGCGACAAGGTATGACTGCTTCCCTACCTATTGCAGACATTCAAATGAACCTTTCCGATAGATTCTGATCGGCAGAGAACGGCCAGATGCCGCCCTTGGTAAATATGAGGTACTCATATCATTTAAACTGAATTGTGCGCCACTTTAGCCCTCTGTTAGAGCTGTCTCCCTAGATCTCTAGAAGGGTTTAAATGAAGTTATCGGTACTCCTGTTTTTGCTTATTGCCTGCGTGCCAGCAATAGCGCAGTCGGTTTTTGAAGGTTTTTATGGCCAACTTGGCATTGGTTATCTAAGTGCCTCGCCATCAACTTCTATTGCCACGACCTATAACTCTGTAAGCGTACCCAGCAGTCTAAATACAACCAACTCCACTAATTTTTCTGGGGTAGGAACTTTGGGGTATACGGCTTCTATTAGTAAAGATTTTGTTTTGGGAGTCGGCGGCGAGTATTCACCCATTGCAAACCAAGCTCACAATCAAATTATCGGCGTACTAGGTCATAGCATTTCAATAGGTTCATCGCAATTAAAAAACTTATACAACTTTTTTTTTGCGCCGGGTGTAGTGGTTGGCGATAACGGATTGGTCTACGCAAAGCTTGGCTATACGCAAATGCAGGTTAATACTGCCGTGACTAATCATTACACAGGCTATTCATTAGGCATGGGATACAAGCAGTTTATTACTGGNGGTGTATACGGATTTGGTGAGCTGAATTATGCAAGCTATGGCAAGCAAACATTATCTCAATCATCTACCTTTTTGGGGCACCCTTTAACTGTGTCTGTTATCTCCAGCGCTAGTGTGACTAATGTTCTAGTAGGTCTTGGTTATCGGTTCTAGATCCGCTCATTTAGTATCGATTTACACCGACAGCAGGTGGGATTAGCTACCAAACGCCAGGAATATTCCCATCAAAAGAGCGAAACTTGAGTGTTCCAGCCCGATACCCCACTGCAATGACGCCGCTTGCAAAACGGACATCACGAAAGCCGCTGATCAGCTCTTTATCATTAATAGTTACCGTTAGGCTATCAGCTAAACCTTTAATGGTGATTGAGTTCCAACCATCAACAGCTTTGGGAGGGGCGAGTGCTTGGGCAAGATTATTGATTGAACCAATGCCGTAGCCTTGCTGGAAGTTTTGATTAGTTAGGTTGATCTGATATGCATTTCCAGAACTTATTTGGTCTGGATTTTGACAGCGCACATAGATACTGACATTAGCCTGGTCATCTAGCCAATACTTAGCCTTGATTATAAAATCCTTAAAGGCGACTCGCGATACCAAAAAACCAGATCCCTGGCTCACCACCGTTTCATGATTAAAAATTTGCCAGTTAGCATTTCCCAATTGATTCCATGCTGATAAATCTTGACCATTTAACAGATGGAAAAAAGAGCCCGGTGGAGATTGATTGATTTGCGCTATAGCCGGCCGGTTTATATTTAAAAAAAGGCCTGCACCAGCTACCCCATAGATTGTATTTTTTAAGAAAGCCCTTCTGAAATTGCTCATGAGTAGATGGCGAGCTTAAGGCATAGTTGGTAACCTACACCCCAAACGGATTTGATTGCCACCGCATTATCTAAGTTAGAAATACTGGCAATTTTTTTTCGTAAACGGCTTAGCATCGATTCTAGTGAGTGTTTTTTTGCGGACTCATCTTCTTTGAAGTTAAGAAGACTACATAAGACTTCACTAGAGGCCGTTTGGTCTTTTGCTTGAATCAAAAATAGTAATACCATCTTCTCGTGATCAGTTAACGACACTTTTTGCCAAGTTTCTTTTCCAAGCAATTGCCGATTGGGTAAATCAAGAGTCCAGGTATCTTGTTTGTTTTGATTTGTAATTCGGTTATTTAAGCTGAGTAAAGTCGCCACCAATTCTTCTGAGGCAATCGGTTTCGAGAGGTACACATCAGCACCAGACTCATAACCCTTGAGTCGATCAATTAATGCTGACCGAGCAGTTAGAATAATGATGCCCATTTTAGGATAGATTAATCGGATTCTTTTGGCAATTGACAGACCATCCTCGCCGGGTAAGTTGAGATCTAATATTAAGGCATCAATTACTTCAGAGGACAGTAAGTCATCAAGACCTTTACCGTTATTAAGCTCAAAAGCGGTAAAACCTATTTTTTTTAAGTAACGCGTAATTTCTTGGCGAAGTAGGGGATCATCTTCTACGACAGCAATTCGCATATTAGAAATAGAGCTACTTATCATGGTGGTCATCGTTGTATTGTTAATTCGCATGGCGTTCTTGGCAGTTCAATCATAAAACGGACCACATGGCCGTCAGGCTTATAAAGAAGATCGCCTCCTAAAAAGGTGATGATTGCTTTGCTTAAAAATAGACCAAGACCAGTTCCTGATGTGCTGTGTGCATAAGGGTTGCGGTAGTAGCGAGTAAAGACCTCTTTGCTATCGGGAATGCCACATTCGCCTTTCTGATTGCTCACGCTAATCGATACCCAAGAACTTTCTTGGCGCTCAAAGGAATCGACTGTTAGAGTCACTTGGCCATTGGGCTTGGAATACTTTATGGCGTTATCCAGGAGATTTCCCAGTGTAATCTCCAGTAATTGAGGATCTGTTAACAGGATGAGATTTTCTGGTGTGCTGATTGTGACGCGATCTGAGTAGCCCTTTTTCTCTAGAAGAGCTTCAATCCAATTATTTAAATCTACAGCGGTTTTGTGTGAGACTAATTTTTTCTGATCAAACTGATCTACCAACATACAGCGCTCGATGACCGAATTCATATTTCCAATGGCTGCACTCATATTGTTAATGCGCTGGCGCTCTTCGGGTTGATTGGTCGTTAAATCATGTTGTAGTGAGCCAATGGCCATTTTTATAGTAGCTAAAGGATTTTTTAATTCGTGCACTAACATATCGATTAAGGTACTACGCTCGATGAGCTGGTTTTTTTCAATTTCTGACTTGGCTTGGAGGATCACTAGATCTTGTGAATGTTCTTTTAGAATGGCCTGGTTAATTTGATAGCGTTTCCAGATCATTAAGAAAAGAATCAGGCAGTTAACAAATCCAACCCAGTGCATGAGAGCAATGGGGGCATTCCCCATACCGAGAAAATTGTTAATGGAGGCAATAGCGAGCGTCAATATTAAGGCGATGACGCCATACGCCACTATGAGGTAGCGACGCAGTGCTAAAGGGATCTGGGTGGTTTTATAAATTACCCAGATTTGTAAAAACGGCCATAAAAAAACAAAGAGCATATTGATCTTTAGGGACATTTGCGCATACCCTAAACTAATGGCAATGCACTCGATAGCGCAAATGCAATAGGTCGCTGTACAGACTTTCGGGTACCACTGCGGAGTTTTGCACCCTCTTAAGATTGCCCATCCCAGCCATACTGAGCTGGCCATCCGTAGGCAAAAAAGATAACTAAAACTTAGATCATCTAGGTGGGGATGATTGGGGAATACAAAGCGATCCAAGACACCCCAGGCTGATAAATTAACCAAAATGACCAGAGCTTGAAAGATCGCAAATATCCCCAGGATTTTTTCTCTACCCGTAACATAGTTGGTCATGGTCCATGCAAGCAGTAGCAATAAAACACCTAATTGAATGCCAAAGCCCCATTGCTCATCCAAGGAAAATTGATTGGCTTGAGCAGGACTAAAGGCTCTGACCGTCAAGTAAGTCATGCTGCTTGTCTTCACGCTCAGGTAATAGATGTTTTCAAGATGAGCGCTTGGATGCACCTTAAATCGAAATGCAGCACCATCATTACCAATAGGTGAGTAGGCTGTTTGATCTCCGGCTGAACTTTTAACCCATCCGCTTTGCGTCATCTCATACAGATCTACCTGATCTAAAAGATGAGGTTCGACCCTAAGCACTACAGGATCTCCCGCTTGTAGGGGAGGGCGTATGTTTAGTCGAATCCAAGTGGTCGATGCGGTATAGCCTTGACTGATAGCACTTGTAAAGTAGGGAGTAAATGTCGCCTTACTCACTTGCTCGATCGTCATGGTTCCCGCTGGATCGCTTAGAACTGCTTGCGCAATGATGGGGTTAGTTTGAGTGGGGATTGTTTGGGCTACTAAAGGCAAGCAAATCAAGCCAAGACTCGTAACGCCGCTTAATAGCCAGACTAACTTAAGACGCATCTGATCCTAATCTCTGCTGTAGTGAGCGGGCAGATCGCATATGGGTACTGACGTGAGAGTTTGGGTGGCTAATTGTCATGAAGTCTCAGTTTAGACCTTAATAACTGTAAAAACGGTGAGCTTTGGTGAGGATTCGAATTAGGCGCAGATTAGAGTAGGTTCAAATAATCACAGAATTGAATGCCCATCAAAAAAGAGGATGTTGAAATAACTTAAAAAAGTTTAGTAATAGAGTTTCTGTATAGATTTGACTATGAATTATTAAAAAGGCATGAATTATGAAAAAGTTACTCAATGTTGTAATAGTTATTGCTTGTTTCTTCACTTCTCATTCTTATGCAGCCGACAAAACATCCTGCTCTAGTAGCTTTAGAAATGCGGACGATAAAGCTTTTTGTGTGGCCATAAGTCAAAAAAATATTTCAAGTTGTGATGCCATTGGCAACGGAGACAAGAAGAATTTCTGCCTAGCTCAGATAACCAATAAGGCTAGCTATTGCGATGCTATTGGCTCATCCCAATATAAAAAGCAATGTAATTTAATGACCTCTGGCAAGGACACTGTAGCTAGCCACGGCAAATAAAACGACTAAGGAAATTAAAATGTATAAAAATAAATCAACATCAAAGCGTCAACTGAAAAATTTGATCGACGTTAGGAAAATTACAGCAAAAACAATGATCGCTCAGGCCGTTATTTCTTTAATCGGATTTCCTTTTGTATCCAACATAACCTATGCACAGCAATCAACTACATCTCAAACAACTACGCCTAATTGTTCTGGATATGCTACCGGCACCTCAACAGATTTATATTGCGCCACTCTTGGGGCAATCCAAGCGTACGGATATCAACCAGCAAGTACTACTACCAATCAAAGTATCAATGGGTATTGGTCCCTAGGATCTTTCCAAGGTGGAAACATGGTGAGTTCACCTATGGTAATAACGACGCCAGCTGGGCAAGGAACCCCAGTTGCTACGATATTGGCTAGCACTTTTATTTATAATTGTCCCGGAAATACTAAAGCTGCTACTGGTTCAGTAACAGTATCTCAAACGGTGAGTAATTCAACTGATATTTCTTCAACAACCTCTGTTACCAATAGTTCAAGCTCATACAACGGTGGAAGTGCAACAATTGCAATTGGGTACACTTCACCAGCAGAAACAGGTGGGGTTGATGGAAGCGCCTCGGCATCCTATGACTGGGGAAGCACTTCGGAGACCGATACTACAACAGGTGGCGGTACCGATAACTCCTCTGGCACTTCAAGTACATATACGTATGAGTCCAATTACTCGGTATTACCAGGCTATGGTCAATATGTATCAATTGTAGACAATGTAACCCAATATGCAGGAGCCAATTGGACATCGACTATGTCGCTAACTGGCAATCTGACAGGCACAATTTTTGGTCAAGTTTTTAAGAGTACTCAGGCGCCTCAGTCAACGACAACTAGCATAAATGGGAGTGGTGTGCCTGCTAATATTTGGTACCCAACCACTACTTGGACAAGTACAGCAGGAGATGTTTTGGCCTCTCCTGCTGGAACCTATGCTTTCATACCGAATTGGACGGCTTTTTTAGTTGGATTTAATTGGGCGGGCGTCAATAGTGCAAATATTATTGATGAGGCGGGCTATGGTTATTATGGTCAGGGAATGAACCTTTACTTAAATGGAGGCGAATGCAATCCTTCAGACTGTAGTGGGAATTTTTGGGCGGCGAATACAGCGGGTAATACAGTTGTCTGGGACTCCAATACCTCACCAGCTTATCTCGCTATGCAGGACGATGGCAATTTAGTGGGTTATAACTCCTCTAACCAGGCAGTATGGACATCAAATACTGATTATGGGATAACTACATCTCCACAAAGTTATTACTCAGCAACCCCATCACAGTTACTCGCAAATAGTACGGCTTTTACAGCAACGGGGACTTATTCAGCTACAACATATGAAGCTCAAGCAAGTATGGGACCTGGAACTGCCGCACTTTTAACTAGCGACCAAATTACTCAATATTGCGCCAACCCAGACATTAGTGGGCAGGTGCCTGTAACTTCTCAAAATAATCTAGTAGATGAATCTGTAGCCATACAGGAAAAATCTTCAATCTATAACGATGGAGTCGATCTTTTCGCCGCGAGTTCGGGCTTAATGAAGACGTTACATGACGAATCTGCGCAAGGTAAATTTATTCTTGTAGGTGACCCTGTCAATCCTAAAGACGCTAGGATATTGGAGCGCAAGGACTCTATTCGAGATGGGCAATCTGATCCATTAAATCGCGGAACTGATTCACGCTCCAATCAAAATAATAGAGGAAGCAATAAAACTTTAATCACCCCCAATAGCAATAAAAAAGGGCTTGGTAAAGTTGTACACATTAATGGCCCAATTGAACTGCGTAAAGATCAGTACTACGCCGCTAATTTGCCCGGCCTTAAAGTGACTAAAGTGGTTATTACGTCAGACAATCTCACTAATTACGTTGGTTTTTCTTCCGAAAAGCCACCGAAGGGTGTTGAGATGGATCATGGCAAAGTAAAGAAAATTCATCTTCGCGTTGGAGAGCGGAAGCACTTTTTTGTTCAATCTAAATAGACTGGAAATAGCTAGCTTTTTATGATTGATTTAACAAAATGGACGGATGATATAAATTGTTAATACTCTGTTGGCGTCGATTTTGTTATTTAACTATCGTAGTACTTCTAGGTGCTTGCTCCTCCATGAGGGGGACAAGCACTAGCTCTAATACTAATTCTGATGGATTTAATCAATCTACTACCGAGCAATCGAATTCTAAAAAGGTATCTGCCTATCCCAACGGTAATCCTACTCATGAACTAGTTAAACAAGGTGTAAATTATTTGCGTGAGGGCAACTTTCAAGACGCTCAAAAAGTATTCAGTGCCGCGATTAAGCTAACCCCTAACAGTGCTACAGTTCATATCCTCAATGGCGTGAGCTATCACCTCCAATTTTTGAATGGCTCTTCTGATAGTAAAGCCCTTGCTGAAACTGCCTATGGGATTGCTGGATCACTAGATAAAAGTGATAACTTGCCCTTAATTCAGATGGGTAGATTGCATGTGGATTCAGGTGAGTACAGTAAGGCCAGCAAAGACTTTGCTGACGCTGTAGCCTTAAGTCCGAACGACCAGGACGGCCTGTATGGTTTGTTACAAGCATCTTTACTGCAAAAGAATTTTAAAACTGCTTTATGGGCGGGTGACAAATTAAAAGCAAATAGTAATGGTAATACCGTAGACCAACAACGATTGTTGGCTTTGATGTATGTTGCCGCTGGTAATCTTAAAGATGCCAATGCCCAAGTTGAGAACTATGCCAAAACTACATTAAGTGATCCCAAATTAGTAGATCGTTTGCGCCAACAGGTGAGCTATATCAATCGCCAGTTAACAAATGCCCAAAGCGAGGGAATTGATGATCAGAGTAAAGGGAAAATGATTAAGATGGCAGCTGATGTTAGGCAGGCAGGGCCGTCTATTAACGCCCCTCCTGTACCGTCCACACCGAACACTTCGCCAATTACTCCATCTGCTAGGCCATCAAATCGCACGCCGGGCTCGACAGCGGGTGCAATAGCAGCAGATCAAACGTCTAGTGACACTAGTTCCACTACAAGTACTACGCCTACTACAACTACCTCAACGACAAGCTCCACACCAACTAGCACTACTTCCAGTGCGCCGCCATCGGGCTCTTCAGGAGGCGGTGGAGGTAGCAGCAGTGGAGGCTCTTCAGGAGGTGGCGGAGCCGGAACTTATACAGCCACTTCAAGCAATCAGCAACAGCAGCGCTGGTTTGACTGTGATACCAAGCCTGGATTAGGTAAAGCACCAGGTGGTAGCTATGGTGTACCAGTTGGAGGGACATCTGGCGATCAAACTTTGTATCTAGAGCCGTTGCCAGAGCCGTGCAACGGAAGTGCTCCACCACGAATGGCCATGATTGATGCGGTGCTGATTCGTACAATTGATTTACTATCAACCAGCTATGGTATCAACCTGTTAACAGGCCTGCAAATCTTCGCAGGCGCGCAGCGCTCAACTACTACGGGTACACTTCCAATTAATGCCAGTGTTATTGGATTGTCAACAACAACTACAACCTCAGCAACGCTAGATGGTATTAGCGGCTTACTGAATTACTCTTTAAACATTGCTAATTCAACCAACCAATCAGCACAAGTTGTTGCAAAGCCAACATTGACCGCCCTAGATCGTATTCCTTCAACTTTTTACTCTGGGCAAGTTCAAACAGTAGGCCTTAATGGCGGCGGAGTCTCTGGTGCGCAAGTAACCAATATTCCGGTAGGTGTAAGTTTATCGGTGACGCCCACTTTTATTGATGATGACACGATGATGCTAGCGGTGAAAGTGACGCGCTCGACTATTGCAAGCGCTGCCCCCATAGGTGGTTTTAATGCTGGCATTGGCACACAGCAAGATAGTGTTACTGCTAACGTACGTATTAAATTTGGGGAAACATTAGTTTTAGATGGGTTAACGGATCGGGCCTATTCCAAGATAGAGAACGGCGTACCTGTTTTGCAAGACATTCCGATTATTCAGTACCTATTTAATAATCTACAGACTTCTAACTATGTTCAAAATGTACTTGTATTAATTACTCCCAGGAGACTAGTTCCCAATGAAGCGGACTTAAAAAAACAGGAATCGGCAATGTTCAATAAAGAGCGCAAGCTGTCGATCAACGAATTAAGTCTGTATAAAAATATGACTGGCTATCAAGAAATGTTAAATAAAATGGATTCAAATCTCGACGCCACGATTTCTGTTCTTAACCGCGATAGCAGCTTTTTTAAGAACTTTAAAAATGCTGTTTTAGCCGATGATCAATGGGTTAGNCAATCCCAAATGTCACGATTTTTTGATAACATCGCAACCATGTTGTACTTTACGAGATGAGGTTGAGATCACCGTCGAAAAGTGACCAATTATTAAGATTGGCTCTCACGTCTCAAATTGGCCAGCAAAAGACATTGGCATTGCACTAGGATCTATCTATATTTATATATTAATANCTAGCCTATAAAGAATAANTCACCATGACATTGAGTTTTCTAAATTACAAATGGAGNTATACCATGCTAGTACAGATGATTTTAGTCATTGAAAAATAAATCAATTTCCTTTAAGCGCATAGCCAAGAGTATTCGTCGCCTAGCNAAACATCTCTTTTACTTCACTAGCTTTGTAGTTTTGAGTGCCACAAATTCAATTGCTTTCGCTCAATCCAGATTTGAAGGATTTTATGGTCAAGTTGGCGCTGGCTATGAGAGTACGGGATTTTCAATCCTCAATGTTGTAGATACACTTCCTGCTTCATCATATCCGCCCAATGGAGTTTCTATTCCAAGGCCTAATCCAGTAATTAATAAGTCTGCTGGGTTTGCGGGAACCATGACTCTTGGATATACCTATGCCTTAACAAATCAATTTTTATTGGGCGTCGGAGCGGAATACAGTCCACTTAGTCAGTCTACACAAAATATAACTGATGCTGGTGTTATGGGCACCATTGCGATGACAAAATCATGGAATTTATTTTTATCACCTGGTTACGCTATAGATGACGATAAAGCAATCTATGCAAAAGTAGGGTATTCGAGGGCGAAAATAACCAATAGTGATAGCGCCAGCGGGAACCAAACTTCTAATTTGTTATCAGGCTACTCGCTTGGACTTGGCTATAAACAATTTTTTGCTAGTAACTGGTATGGCTTTATTGAGGCCAATTACACTGCTTATAGTAACTATCAAATTTCGGCTCCGGAGCCTTTTAGTTACGACCATGTTGCCTACACTACAGGCACCAATAATAAATCTCTTGGAGCGTATTCATCCAATACTTTGCTCGGTATCGGCTATAAGTTTTAGACTAAACTAAACCCAATCAAGCCGCACTTAGCTTTCATTAACTATAAAGCAAAATACCATGTTTAATTCCTGGATAACCAGTCACCTAGACCTTATAAAATTTGTCCCTTACTTTCTTTCGGCTGGAGTTATTTTCTTTTTTGTAATTGGCTGGCGCTATGGAAAATATATTTTAAGAAACTCAAAGGGCCCGGCGGTTAATCATTCCATTGTCTCTGCTATCTTCGGGCTATCAGCATTAGTGCTTGGCTTTACTTTTTCTAATGCTGCCAATCATTTTGGTGATCGTATCAGTAACATACGTTCTCAGGCAGCGAGTATTGAGCAGGTATATATTTCGACTGCCTATTTAAATGCAAAAGATCGTATTGCCGTCCAAAGTGCATTGCGCGGACTATTAAAACTGCGTTTACAAGAATTTGAAAGCGCTAGGACTATAGGTGAGTTAGATAAGAATTTTCAACTAGTTATCGCCCAATTGCAAAATGTAAATGAACAAATTACATTGGCGATTCCTAGAGCCCCCTCAAATACTAAGGAACTGGCTGATAAGATATTAAGAGCGCAGACTGTTAACTTAGTTGATGTGATTAGTGTAGGCATTCTAAATGCAAAAAATCATCCTCCGTCAATCGTTCAGCAATTCCTGTTTGCATTACTTTGTGTCGGCGCTCTATTAAGCGGGTATGCAATGGCAATTGATAAAGAAGAGGATTGGCTATTAACTGGAATCTATTTAGCACTTATAGGGTATGCCTTATTTATAATCTTCGCTCTAGAATTTCCCAATCAGCTATTTAACTATGATGCGGTGAACTCTGATTTGCTAAGACTACGAAGCGTGGTGCAATAACTAGCTTATCCCCCAAAAAAGCACTTAACCTCAATTGCAAAGCTATTCAGTGCTGATTTACATAAGCAACTAAATTAGATAGTTATAGATTGTCAATTTGAAGGGGGGTATGAGTCGGTTGAGTGGCTCAAAACATTTGGCAGTGCGTTTCATGCATCAATTCTATTAAATCGTCCTTGGAGCCTATGGATGACGTTGAGGGAGTTGATGATGATCTGGAGATTGGTCA
>TBL_comb47_HYPODRAFT_10007710_pt1 | contig 11209 bp, 3 predicted proteins | sample TroBogypolimnion_40_FD_10682 | JGI IMG/M metagenome (IMG submission 10682) | reverse complement strand
TGAAAGCGCATTGCTATCCGGCCTTACTCGGGATGTCGGAATTCCTGTCGAAAACTGTCATTGACACTCTGGGATTTCTGCTTGCTTCACCATCTGCTTCACCTGAACAGGAAGTCCGCGATAGTAATGGAAAATCACATTACTACATCACCACCGGCTGTGCGTTTGATCAACAAATGATTTATGAAAACCATGCCGATGTGTTAAAAGCGGCACAAATTATTAAAGACAAAAGCCCATTGTTGCCAAAGCTAAAAACTCAGCTATCCTCTCTTGATCCGGTTCAGGTAGGCAATTCAGGACAAATAAAAGAATACCGGGAAGAGAAGTTTTACGGTGAAATCGGGGAGTACAACCACCGTCATATCTCAAATTTGGTGGGTTTGTATCCCGGTACAATCATTAATTCGAATACCCCTGCCTGGCTCGATGCAGCCAGGGTCACCCTCAATCAGCGTGGTGACCAGTCAACAGGATGGGCGATGGCTCACCGTCTGAACCTTTGGGCCAGAATTAAAGATGGCGACCGGGCCTATGCATTGCTGCAAACCCTGCTGAAAAAGGGGACGATGAACAATTTGTGGGATACCCATCCACCATTCCAGATTGACGGAAACTTTGGAGGAACGGCAGGTATTGCTGAAATGCTCCTGCAAAGCCATGAGGGTTTTATTCATCCTTTGGCAGCGCTTCCCCAAAGCTGGAGCAAAGGTTCGTTCAGGGGTTTGCTGGCGCGGGGGAATTTCGAAGTCTCTGCCGTATGGGAAAAAAGTCAGGCAACCCGGGTTATCATTCATTCCAAAATTGGAGGTATATGCAAATTGAAATACTTCAATGTAAATGAGGCTATTATTAGCAATTTTTCCGGAAAAAAAGTGTCGGTAAAAACCAGAAAAGCCGATTACATAGAGTTTGAAACCTCTCCGGAGGAAACTTATCTGGTCAGTTCAATCCCTGTTTACCGAAAGATTGTACCTCCCTCGAATCTGAAGATCAATCATCAGTCAGGCAATGAAAAAATAACGCTGTCCTGGGATGAGAGTCCCGATGCCTCCACATACCGGGTCTACAAACTCGTAGGCAATTCGCCGGATTATCAATTAATTCAGTCGGGAGTTAAAACCAATTCTTTTGAAAGTCTGGTTTCTGCCCCCGTGAAAAATGATCCCTGTATTTTCAGGGTTACCGCTGTGGACAAAACCGGACGGGAAAGCGAAGGGGTTAATTTAATCGGATTAAAGTAAGTCACAAATGAAAATAATCTGGACGAATGAATAGCTCTGTCTCATTTTATGGCTTTTTTCAGCGAATCAACATCCATTCCTTCCGAATGGTTATTGTTATTGTGTTGTCCATCCTGGGTCAAAGCCAGGTTCATGCAACGAATTATTATTTCGCAACTAACGGTGATGACATAAAAAATACCGGAGTGTCGCTAATTTCACCCTGGAAAAGCCTGGGAAAGCTGAATTCAATGATGTCCCTACTTCAGCCGGGCGACTCGGTATTGTTTCGCAGAGGTGATCGATTTAACGGAGAAATCAGGATTACCAAAAGCGGCGCCAAACAATCTGTGATCTATTTTGGTGCTTATGGCAAAGGTTCAAAACCGGTATTGAACGGGACGACAAGAATATCAGATTGGGGGAAGGCCGGATTCAATAAATGGGAGACCACATGTAATTCAAATGTTGAAAATCCGACCAACTTATTTGTGAATGGCACCCAACAGCCTTTGGGCCGATGGCCGAATGTGACGGCTCCAAACCGGGGGTATCTGTCGGTAAAATGGTCCTCGGGACAAAACAAATTAAGCAGTCAGTCGATTCCGGATGGGGCAAAGTGGCAAGGTGCAGATTTAGTTGTCCGGAATCAACGGTGGGTTTTGGATCGGGTGCCTCTCTTGTCAGTAAAAGGTGATACGCTTACCGTCGGGCCAACATCCTATAACATCAGTTCCGAATTTGGATTTTTTATTTGTAATCATCCCGCGACCCTGGACAGGAACGGTGAATGGTGTTTCAACAAAGAGACAAGAAAGCTAACCCTCTACTCCGAAACCGATCTTTCGGAATCTGTGATCGAAGTTTCTTCAATGGAGAATCTGATATCCATTGAGAATCAAAATTTTATAGTAGTTGATAATTTGGTGCTTAGGGGTGCCTCGTCAATAGCTTTAACAGCCAAACATTCGAATAACATCACTGTTGAAAATTGTGAAATTGTTCACTCCGGGCTGAATGGCATTCATTTTATCAGCTGTAATAATCCGGTTTTTGAATCCAACAAAGTATTTAACACAAATAATCAGGGGTTTATTTTTCAGGATTGCCACGGTTCGGTGATCAGACAGAATGAGATCAGAAAAAACGGATTAATCGCCGGAATGGGGGCAAACGGGTCCAATTCCTATAATGCAATGGTTGTTGAAGGCTCCTCCAACTTAATTGAGTATAATAAAATTGATAGTGTAGGATATATTCCTCTGCGGTTTGAAGGCGATTCGGTGATGATGCGCTACAATATAATCTCCAATTATTGCATGGTCAAAGATGACGGAGGGGGAATTTATACCTGGGGGAATCGCACAGGCTATCCTTTCATTGAACGTAAAATCATCAGCAATATTGTTCGTAATGCCATCGGGGCTGGTCATGGAACAAGTGACTCATCGAGAGTTTCATCAGAGGGAATTTATATTGATGACCAAAGCTCCAACGTTGAAATTGTTGGAAACACCGTTTATAAATGCGGCAATATCGGCATATTCATTCATAACGCGAATCATGTGCTGGTCCGCAATAACCTGGTGTATGATAATGGCACCCAGTTACAGATGCTCTCAGCCGGCATGCCTGATTTTACTGTCAGAGGTTGCATCCTTAAAAATAACACCTTCGTATCCCGAATCGCTGAACAAAAAATCGCCAATTTCATGACAGATGAGCCGAAGGAAAGTATAAAGTTGATGGGAGTGATAGACAGTAATTATTATTGCAGGCCTGCTGAACCAGAGATGATTATCCATTGCTCTTTTAATCCGGGCGAAAAGTGGTATTCATTCGACGACTGGAAGGAGCAATTTGGTCACGACCAACACACAGGGCAAAGCCCTATCCGTTTTAACTATAAAATCACTTCGGTTGGCGCTCTCCAAAAAATCACCTATGGGTTTTACAACGAAGGGAAAGATACCTGGTACGACGAGAAAACAACTGGAAAGGAATCCCTGGAGAAAATAAAGGAAGACTTAAGGGGAAATCCTGTCAATCCGGTAAAAGGGATGAATATCAGGCTAATCCTTTCGATGGACATTGATTTCAGGAAAGGGGTAAAACAGAAATATTTATTCAGTTTTGACACAAAATCTGAAAAATCGGGGGAGGTAATTAAGGCCAACTTTAAAACCGGGGATAACCAAATCGTTTGTTCGAAGGAATTCAGACTTGAAAATACGTTCCGTAAAAACGAGCTGCTTTATATCCCGGCCTTTGTCAACATCCCGCACGAGCGGGTCAATTTCGAGTTCAGTAACTGGAAAGATCCTGTGTGGATAAAGAATATCATTTTCAGAAAAGTTGAGGCCACGCTTCCCAATCCTGACGAGCACTTCTTACTGGTTGTGAACGAATCACGGGAACCACAGTTAAGCCCTCAGTTGACTGGACATGTTGATGCTTCGGGAAAAGGGTGTAAAACCCGGATAACGATTCAACCCTATTCATCGGCCATTTTTTTCAAAAAATAAAAAGTTTAGATTCCTCACAAAAATACCATGTTACAACCATCTTTGAACTGCAATCGTCTTAATCTTAATCTTGTTAAAAATGAAATCTTACGGATAGTAGTTCCACTTGTCTTTATTTTGCTGGTTTATTGCCAGGTACATGCAACCAACTACTATTTTTCGGTAAGTGGCAACGATGNAACCAACAACGGATTATCGGTAAATACACCGTTTAGAAGCCTCCAAAAGCTGAACTCCATGATGCTTCAACTTCAACCCGGCGACTCGNTGTTGCTTCGCCGGGGCGATATTTTTAACGGCGAAATCCGCATAACCAAAAGCGGAACCGATCAATCAGCGATTTATTTTGGCGCCTATGGCAAAGGTAAAAGGCCGATTTTAAANGGAACAACANAGGTATCCGGTTGGAAAACTGCTGGTCANCATAAATGGGAAGCNATCTGCANGGACTGCAANGATCAGTTGAATTCCCTATTTTTGAATAGCGTAATGCAGCCAATTGGCAGGTGGCCGAACCTTCATACCGCTAACGGGGGATATTTACCCGTTAAATGGGCTTCAGGAAGTACCCGGCTCAGTAGTCCTGCGATTCCTCATGGTTCAGTCTGGAAAGGGGCCGATGTCATTGTCAGGTCTCAGCGTTGGGTTTTGGACTGCTCAACAATTCTTTCAACCAGTGGAGATACCCTTAATATACAACCTATTCCCCAAAATATTATCAATCCCGAGTTTGGATTTTTTATTTGTAATAGCCCAATGGCTCTTGATCTGCCCGGAGAATGGTGCTTTGATCAGGCGGCCAAAAAAATAACCATCTTTTCTGAAAGCGATCCGAACTTATCCCTCATTGAAGTTCCGATTGTCAGTGATTTGATTGCGATCAGGAAACAACGTTTCATAACCATTGAAAATCTGGTGATAAACGGTGCCCTGAATAATGGAATTATGGCTGACAGCGTTCAAAATGTGACTGTCAGAAATATTGAAGCAGTTCACACCGGTAAAAATGCAGTCTATTTTAAAGATTCCCGAAATGTCGTATTTGAAGCTAATTCCATTTCTGATGCAAACAATGAGGGGCTGAACTTTCAGAACTGCCGGGGTTCGGTGATCCGTCATAATCAGATCAAAAACATTGGGCTAAATGCCGGAATGGGAAGACCTTCATTTGATGGGAGTTGTTCCTACAATGGATTGGAAATTTCAGGTTCTTCCAATCTGGTTGAGTATAATAAAATTGACAGTATCGGATATGTTGGATTACGGTTTGAAGGAGATTCGACGACCGTTCAATATAATGTCATTTCCAACTATTGCATAGACAAGGATGATGGAGGGGGAATTTACACCTGGAACGGCGATCACTATTTTCACTCTAATGTCGTTCCTCCAAATGTAGGTCGAAAGGTTATCGGTAATATCGTCAGTAATGGGATCGGGGCAGGTTTCGGGACTGATGACTCGCTAAGTAATTCTGCTAATGGTATTTATATTGATGGCGGAAGTTGTAATGTGGAAGTTCTTGGTAATACGGTTTATCATTGTGGTGCTATTGGTATTTTCCTCAATAATGCAAGCCGGATTACTGTTCTGAATAACCTTGTTTATAACTGCAAGACACAACTTCAGGTGCGTGCGGAGGGTATGCCTCTTCTGACCAATCGTGGACATATCGTCAAAAACAATACGTTTGTTTCCGGCATCTCTTCGCAAAGAATTGCCAATTTCATTACAGACGAAGGAATGGATGGAATTAAGCGGATGGGGGTGATGGATAGTAATTATTATTGCCGGCCTTCTGATCCGGAGATGATCATGCACTGTTCCTATAAATCGGGTGTCAATGAAATCAATAAAACCTATTCTTTAAACGAATGGAAAGAACAATATGGACATGATCAAAATTCTTTACCTGAACCGATCCGATTTCGCAATAAAATTAATTCGCTGGCTTCACCTCAAAATATTACTTACGGTTTCTACCACGAGGGTAAAGATACCTGGTATGATGAAAAATCAACAGGAAAAGAAGCGATCACTAAAATAATTGCTGATTTGACAGGAGACCCCGGCGGTTCTCAAAAGGGCATGAACAAGTTTATGATTTTATCGATGAATATTGATTTCAGGAGGGGAGAAGAACGGAAATACCTGTTACGTTTTGATACCAGGAGCGAGAAATCAGGTGAAATCATCAAAGCAAATTTTAAGACAAAAGATAACCAGATTGTCTGTTCAAAGGAATTCCGTTTGTTACCGAGCTTCAATACCAATGAACTGCTTTATGTTCCGGCATTTGTCAATGTCCCTTTTGAACGGGTTAATTTTGAATTCAGTGATCCGGAAGCGGCAGTCTGGATCAATAATATTACTTTTCAGGAGGCAAATGTGACTATTCCTGATCCAAATGACCATTTTCTGCTTCTTGTAAATGATAAAGGGTACCAACAGACGATGGCCATCAGAGATGGTTATATCAATGTGACGGGTAAGGTTGAAAAAATGTCAATAGAACTAAATCCCTACTCTTCTGCTATACTGTTTAAAAATAATTTGAAATAAGCTATGAAAAGATTCTCCAAATCTAAAATGCGTTTTTGGAGGCTGCCCGTTCTCCGGATCGGGATCATCATCCTTCTGTTTACTGAAGTGGTTTACAGCCGGCCTGTAACAGATTCAGATCAGAATATTGCCCTAAAACTTCAGAGCCAAATGATCTGGAATGGCGCTGATGACGGGAAACCTTCATATACTGTATTTCGGAAGGTATTTGATTTAAATGACTTTGATGATGCCTCTGTCAGTCTTTTTGCAGATTCAAGGTACCTCTTGTGGCTCAATGGAGTAGAGATACTAAGAGGTCCCTGCCGTTTTGACCCTGTTGCTCCCTCGTTCGATACGGTGGATGCCACCCCATATCTTAAAAAGGGGAAAAACGTGATCGTGGTGATGGTATTATCGCATGGCAGCAACGGTAAAACAATGAATCATCATCCAGGGTTAACAGCAAGTCTTGAAATTAAAAGTCACTCACAAATAGTCAGAAACATAGTGACCGACAGCTCCTGGAAATGGAATAATCATACCCGTTTCCTGCCTCCTGTTCAGCTTTGGGCGGATATGTGTGACCGGATCGATGCCCGTCTGGACGATGGAGACTGGAGTTTGGCGGATTATAATGACTCGGATTGGTTTGCTGCTGCTCCGTTAAGTGGGCATTTGTGGGGCACCTTAACATCACGGGCAATACCCTATCTTACTAAAAATGAGATGGGCTGGAATGCGATGAATAATAAAAGTCTCCCGGTCGGATTAAAATCAGGACAATCCTATATCATCAAATGTGATGAGATGATTCAAGGTTTTCCGTCAATTCAATTTGAAGCAGAAGAGGGAGTCCAGATCCAGTTTGAATTCGGCTATTCCGGCGATAGTGAAAATGTCATGGACTCCTATGGTTCATCCTGTTTTTATACGGCCCGGGGGGGCGATCAGGTTTACACTCCAAGTGATTCTTACGGATTCAGGTATCTTAAGATCAAAGTGCTGAGTGGTAGTATTTATTCTCCCTACAATGTTTTGGTGAAACAGATAAAGCTCACCGATCGCCGCTATCCGTATCTCGAAACNGGTAGTTTTCATTGTAATGATCCTTTCTTCAATGAGCTTTGGAAGCGATCTGTACTCACCACCAAATTAAATTGTGAAGATGGTTATACCGATTGCGCATTACGCGAAAAAGTTGAATGGATGGGCGATGCAGCATTGATTCAATACCCGTTGAGCCGGATTATGTTTGCGCTGAATGATCAGGACGGGGTTCCTTGCAGCGATAACCAACTTATGAAATCGATGCTCAGGCACATTGCCCAAAGTCAGAGTGACAGCGGGCTGTTTAAAGCTCACCACCCTTCCGACAGGTTTGATATTCATGCCTATATTGAAGATTATACCTGTCTGTGGGTCCAGGCACTGAGACAGGTTTATGAATATACCGGAGATTCTGGCCTGGTAAAAGAGTTATGGACACCACTGAAAAAACAGATGAAATGGTTTGAAAACCATCGTTCACCAAACGGGCTGGTTTTTGGCCGGGAGTTCGAGTTTTTTGATAATCCGCTCGCTTACTCCAGATGCAATGGTGCCACCTTAAATGCTTATGCCTATAAGGCTTTTACCGATGCCGCTTATCTTGCTTCCATCACAAGGGATGCAGGGACAGCAACCGATTATCAAAATGTGGCGGATGAATTAGCAAATAGCTTCAATAAATACTTGTGGATACCCTCAAAGGGGACCTATTCATCGGGAATCTTTAATGGGAAACAATTGACACCAACCACTCATGCTGCTATGATGGCGCTAAACAGGGGTATTGTTCCTGAAACCTTAAAACAACAGGTTCAGAAATACCTGTTCACCCATTATTTAAGTCGGGAAGGGGATAATGCGCACGGAGGGATTATTCCTGTTTCATTTTTTGATTTAAATAAGCCAGCCCATGGAATCGATTCACCCTATTCTGCATTTTGGCTGCTTGAAGAGCTGTTTAATGGGAAAAGGGAAAGCGCTGCATTATCTTTTATCCACGAAAAATGGAATTATATAACCAAGGATACCATTGCATGTACCTTAACCGAATCGTTTGGAGGGGGCGATTTATGCCATAATAATGGGGCAATCCCCGCCTATTTTATGCTCTCCAAAGTCCTGGGAGTCTCTGAAATGGTTCCCATTAAATCAAAAATGGTTACGATTAAACCGATGATGGGTAACCTCACCGAGGCAGACGGTACCGTGGTAACTGCCCATGGTCCGGTACAGGTGAAATGGATGAAACACAGCACCCGCTGGTCATTCCAAATCAAACTCCCTCACGGAACTTTTGCACAGGTAATCTTACCAGAACATAAGAGTTTTAAAAAGCTTATGATCAATAATAAGGAATCTAAATTTAAAATAAGTAAAGGATTTATTGTATTTCGGATCGATACTGAAGTTACTGAAGGAATTTATCAATAACCTTTATTGAGAAGAAAAACAGGCTGGAATTTTAGTAAACCGGCTTGTAATTTGCTGTTGACGACCTCTGTTTGGAAGTTCAGTTTCAAACAGGTTTTTCCTATTATAATTTAGAAAATCAGAATGTTTCACGGATGTTTTTTTCTGAGGTGTCCTCAATCGCTACGTGTGATGGCTTTCAAGTTTGTATTTATAGGTATACCGGTATTTGAAAACCTATCAGGAGAGTGTCCGATCAGATCCCGGGCATACAGCGAAAAACGAATCGGGTTTTAATACGGTGATATGACTAACTATCTAAAAATTGACAATATAAGCTCGGTTATGAGTAAAATTAAAAGTGTATTACGAAACGGAGTTCTATCGGGGTTATCTAGCCTGTTAACCCTGTTTATGTGTGGCTCATTGTTTGCACAGAAAACAAATCAAATATTGGTTGCAGAATTTGATTGCACGAAAGAGTATTCCACCGACACCTATTTTTCACATGGAAATATTAAGGTATGCAACTCTTCAGCTGGTCGTTACCGTGAGGCTGAGGCAGTACCGTTATCTCGCTTTGGGTACCGATTTTCAGTCCTACATATCGGAAAGCCTTACCTCGCGGTAGTGCGCTATCCGGATGACAAACGGAGGTATATGTGCATGATGGATGGTACCACCTATGATATGACGATTGGCGTTTTTACCGGGGTCAATCAGCCTCTGACAAATACGATGCAGGAGATCAGGAAGATATTCTGGCCCAGATGGAATGACTGCAGCCTGGCCTTTATGACCTGGAGTAACGGTGAACCGGCAGCAGTTTCCGATATAAAGATTTACGAACTCGATGAGTTGCCACCACTCGAAATACAAAATAGCGGAAACGGTATTCCCAGGCGTGAACTTGGGATCCAGTTTGAAGATCCGTGCGGAACTTCCTATAGTCTTGGCTCCATTGACGACCAGGAATGGCTCGACCGGACAACAAGCTACATGCATTTCACCGGACAAAATTTACTGGCCTACCCAATAGTCTGGTACCACGGCCCAATATATCCTTCAGAACGCGAACCATCTGGCTATTTTGGCATGGTAGCAGGTCGTGACCGGAAATTATACAGCCGTTGGACATCACATCCCGAAGATTGGGTCGCAACTTTGTTGAAAAGATTTGAAAATGAGGGTCTTGAATTTCAGGCAGCCCTGACCCTGTTAAGATTGGGAAGCCTGATGCAAAATATGAATGTTGACCTGAATGCGATTAAAGCGGGAAAGGAAACCTACAACAATATGCTCTGGAACGATAATGTGCAGGCATCGGCGCAAGACTGGACCTCGGTATATAATGTGATGAATTTTGAAAAGTATGCCAATGGCACCTTAACAGACTGGGCTTATGGCGAGAAGGGCGGCCCCTACGGGAAAGGGCCGATGTTCAATCCGCTCCATCCTGTAACCCAAAAAGCCATCCTTGGAATCATTCAGGAAATTGTTGACAGGTACGGGAAATCTCCGGCCTTTAAAGGGATATCCATAAACATGTGGCATGCCACGATCGCCTGGTTTTTCTCCCTTCAATCGGGATATGATGATTATACAGCCGGACTTTTTGAAAGTGAAACCGGAATTTTGATTCCTGTTGATACCAAAGCTGGAGACCGATTCTCGAAGAGGTATCAATTTTTAACCGGTCAGAAGAAGGAAGTCTGGATCAAATGGCGTTGTGCCAAAGTAAGGGAACTGTTTCTGAAAATGAGCGATATTATTGTTAAAGCACGCCCTGACATGCGTCTGACTGTTACGATGTGGACAGAGACCACCATTCCCGGGTTATTGGGGATGCCCGATAAACCATTGCACCAGATTTTTGCGCGCAAATCGTTGTATGAACTTTACCGGGAAGGTGGATTTGATGCAGCGCTTTATCACAACGATCCGGGGATTGAAATCGATTATTCGATGGTCCCGTCTCGTGACCGCGATTCCTGGGGATCATCGGGATTAGAATCGCCGCTTGAAAAAAATTCTACCTTCAGGGATCACGATTATCTGGATCAAACCACCCTTAATGTTGTGGCCAACCAAAAAAAGCCAGGGGCGTTTATTTTTGATTCATGGGTGGAAGCCTGGGGTAAAAATTCCTGGTTCCCCTGCGATCCCAATGATCAACAGGCCAAAGATTTGAAAGTGATGAATGGAAAACCGGCTGAAGGAATCTGCCGCATCAATTCGGAATATCCCAAAGATAATTTCTGGTGGGATTCTCAGTTGCGCATCACCCCGCCGTTTCAGGGTGGAATCCACTACCTGGAATCATTTACTCACGCTCTGGCAGAGCTCGATGCCTGCAGGATTACACGGGGAGGTTTATTTGTGGATACCGGACATGCCTCATTGATGAAGGATTTTGCCAGTGCCTATCGCACTTTGCCGGCAGAAAAATTCGAGACTATC
>TBL_comb47_HYPODRAFT_10007708_pt1 | contig 11210 bp, 8 predicted proteins | sample TroBogypolimnion_40_FD_10682 | JGI IMG/M metagenome (IMG submission 10682) | reverse complement strand
TGTTCAGGGCCACGATGTACTCGGCCAGGGCGGTGACCGGGTCCGGGGTGCGGTGCGGCTGGGAGCCATGCCCGCCCGAGCCGATGAAAGTCCCCATGAACCGGTCCGAGGACGCCATCAGGGGACCGTGCAGGAAGCCGGCCTGGCCGGGCTCGAGCTCCCCGGTCAAGGCGCCCACGTGGCCGCCGACGATGGCGACGGCCCCCTCCAGGGCGCCCGCCTCGATGAGGGGCAGGGACCCGGAATCCCCCTCCTCGCCGGTCTGGAAGAGCAGCCGGACCCGGAACGGGAGGCGCCCCTGGCCGGCCTCGGCGGCCAGCAGCCCGGCCGCGCCGACCAGGCAGGCGGTGTGGGCATCATGGCCGCAGGCGTGCATCCGCCCGGGAAACCGGGAAGCGTGGGCCAGACCGGTGTTCTCTTCGATGGGCAGGGCGTCCATGTCGGCGCGGATGACCACCAGGGGACCCCGGTCGCCGATATCCGCCCACATGCCGAAGCCGACCCGGTGCGGGGCCAGGCCCAGGGCGCCCAGGGCCGCCTCCACCGCGGCGGCCGTTCCGGGGAGCTCCAGGCCGAGTTCCGGTATGGCATGGAGGAACCGGCGCAGATCGATGACCGCGGGGAGGGCGGCCCTGACGCGCGCTTCATGAAAACGGACGGTCTCGCTCATGCCTCTCCTTCACAATGGGTGTTTATTGGTTAATGGTTGGATTTGGGCGCGCAAGGACCAGCCATTAGCTCCTTGCGGTCCGGATCGGTCTTGGCCTGATGGGATCCCTGCAACGGACGAGGCTCCTCAAGGGACGGCCCATTAAATGATGGCACATGGTTTGCTATAATCAATTCACATTAACCAACGTATCGGGTCGTATATCACCTTGGCCAACCTCGAAACCCCGACTATCGTTCCGGGTTTCAACCTCCATGGAGGCAGTGACGTGAAAAACAAATTCATGGCTGCGCTTTGCGTCACGTTCGCGTGCGTGATGGCCGTATCGGCGGCCGACCCCAAGGCAGGGGGCATCCTGATCTACGGCAAGCCCAAGGACGCCCGCGCCCTTGATCCGGGGGCCGTGGACGAGGGCAACTCCTCGATGATCATCACCAATCTCTACGAGCCGCTGCTCTGCTGCAAACCGGGCACCAGCGATCTCATCCCGTGCCTGGCCAAGAGCTATACGATCTCCAAGAACAGCCTGGAGATCACCTTCCACCTCCGCCAGGGGGTCAAGTTCCACGACGGCACCACCATGGATGCCGACGCCGTGGTCTTCTCGCTCAAGCGGCAGAACGACAAGGCCAACCCCTTCAACAAGTACGGTCCCTGGAAATACTGGAGCGGCAAGGGCTGGTCCGACACCGAGAAGGAGCAGGGCTTGGTCAAGGACATCGTCAAGGTGGACAACGCCACCGTGAAGGTGCTCCTCAACCGGGTGGACAACTCCATCATGTACAATTTCGCCCTTTATTTCACGTCGGTGGTGTCTCCGACCGCGGTCCAGAAGTACGGCGCCGACTTCAAGAACCACCCCTGCGGGACCGGCCCCTTCATGTTCTCCAAATGGGTCAAGGACGATCAGGTCGTGCTCAAGCGGTTCGACGACTATTGGGGCGAAAAGGCGCACCTGGACGGGGTCATCTTCAAGGTGTTCCCGGATGAGCAGGCGCGCATCCTGGCGCTCGCCAAGGGCGAGGCGGACGTCATCGATCCCACCGGGCCCGAGGGCATGAAGACGATCGAAGCCTACCCCAATCTCAAGTTCCAGCAGGGCGACCGGCTCAACGTCGGCTATCTCTCGCTCAACTGCGCCAAGGGACCCTTCACCGACATCCGCCTGCGCCAGGCCGTCTGCTACGGCGTGAACCGGAAGGAGATCCTGGACAACGTGTTCGGCAAGACCGGGGTGCACGAGAAGCTGCCCATGCCCAGCACCCTCTGGGGCTACGACAAGAGCATCCCCGACTACGACTACAACCCGGAGAAGGCCAAGGCCCTGATCAAGGCCTCGGGCGCCAAGCTGCCCATCAAGGCCAATATGATCTACCTGCCCGCCTGGCGCCCCTACAACCCGAACGGCAAGCGCATCGCCGAGATCATGCAGGCCCAGCTCAAGCCCCTGGGCTTCGACATCACCATCCAGACCTACGAGATGGGCACCTACTGGGACAAGATCGACACGGGCGACTTCGAGATGGGCCAGACCGGCTGGAACGGCCAGGGCGATCCGGACGACTGGTTCTTCAATCTGTTCACCGAGGGCTACAACAATTCACCCCAGTGGCGGAATAAGGAATTCATCGATCTGGTGACCCAGGCGAAGCAGGTGCAGGGGATCCCCGCCCGGAGCAAGCTGTACTACAAGGCCGAGAAGATCCTCATGGCCGAAGCCCCCATTCTCATGATCGCCCGGGGCATCGAATTCCGGCCCATGAACAAAAAGGTCAATGGGTATGTCATTTATCCTGACGGCCATCTGAATTTGGCCTTAGTCTGGATGAACAAGTAAGCGAATCGGCAAGAACGGATGGGCTGCCCCCTTGCAGGTCAGGGGGCGTCCATTTTAATCAGACCAAGAGGGGTTCATGCTACGTTACATCGCGAAGCGTTTCTTCCTGGTGGTGCCGACCATCCTGGGTGTCATCACCTTGGTGTTCTTCCTGCGCTTCCTCTCTCCCGGGGATCCGGCGCGGCTCTTCCTCGGCGAGCGGGCGACACCCGACGCGGTCAGGGTGCTGAGGCAGGAATGGGGGCTCGACCAGTCCAAGACCAAACAGTATCTGACCTACATGGGGAAGGTGCTGCGGCTCGACCTGGGCCGGTCCTACAACACCGGAGATCCCGTGGCCAAGGAGATCCTGGCGCGGTTTCCCGCCACCGTGGAACTGTCCATCGTGGCGACGGTGATCGCCTCCGTCCTGGGCGTCCTGGCGGGGGTGGTGGCCGCCACCCGGCGCAACACCATCGCCGACTTCGTGGCCATGGTGGGCTCCCTCATCGGGGTGTCCATGCCGATCTTCTGGCTGGGCCTGGTGCTGATCATCGTCTTCGCGGTGAACCTCAACCTTTTCCCGACGGGGGGCCGGCTGGACGGGCGGATGCTCACGGATCCGATCACCAGCTTCTACACGCTCGACGGGCTGATCTACCTGATCAAGGACCATGACCCCACCTACCTGTACTCGGCGCTCTACCACCTCGTGCTGCCGTCCCTGGCCCTGGCCACGGTGCCGCTGGCGGTGATCGCCCGGGTCACCCGCTCCAGCATGCTGGAGATCATGGGCCAGGACTACATCCGCACGGCGCGCGCCAAGGGCCTGCCGGAACGGTCGGTCATCTGGAGTCACGCCTTCCGCAACGCCCTGCTCCCGGTCATCACCATCATCGGGCTGGAGTTCGGCTACAACCTGGCCGGGGCGGTGCTCACGGAGACCATCTTCGCCTGGCCGGGCATCGGCCAGTGGCTGTACTCCGCGGTGCTGGGCCGGGACTACCTGGCCGTGCAGGGCGGGGTGGCCTTCGTCTCGGTCGCTTTCATCCTCATCAACCTTCTGGTGGACGTCATGTATGCCTACGTCAACCCGAGAATCCGGTACTAGGGGGCCGCGATGAACGATAAACCCCAAAGCCAGGACCACTCGCTGTTCTACGAGCACTGGGTCCAGTTCAGGAAGGGCAAGTCCGCGGTGCTCGGCCTGTTCATCATCGTCCTGTTCTTCCTTCTGGCCGTCTTCGCCTCGGTCATCGCGCCGGTCGATCCCATCGCCCAGCACCTGGACGCGGCCCTGACCCATCCCTTCCACGGCGGCTACCTGCTCGGGGCCGACGACCTGGGCCGGGACATCCTGTCCCGGATCCTGTTCGGCGCCCGCATCTCGCTCATGGTGGGGGCCATCTCGGTTTCCATCTCGGTGATCGTCGGCGGGCTGATCGGGCTCATCGCCGGCTACTTCGGCGGGCTGGCGGACCTCCTGGTCATGCGCTTCATCGACATCATGATGGCCTTCCCCTCCATCATGCTGGCCATCGTGATCTGCGCCACCCTGGGCCCCTCGCTTCAGAACGCCATGATCGCCATCGGCGTCATCGGCATCCCGTCCATCGCCCGGGTCACCCGGGCTTCGGTCCTGGCCGAGAAGGAGATGGACTACGTGGTGGCCGAGCGCTCCCTGGGCGCTTCGCACGTACGGCTGATCTTCTCCGCCATCCTGCCGAACTGCGTGGCGCCCCTCATCGTCCAGGCCACCCTGGCCTACGCGGGCGCGATCATCTCGGCCGCGAGCCTGTCCTTCCTGGGCCTCGGCGCCCAGCCGCCGACCCCGGAGTGGGGCTACATGGTCTCCTCCGGCAAGGAATTCATCTCGACCGCCTGGTGGGTCATCACCTTCCCCGGCCTGGCGATCCTCATGGCCGTGCTCGGGTTCAACCTGCTCGGCGATGGCCTCCGGGACGTGCTCGATCCCAGGATGAAGGAATAGGGAGTCATGACCGTGAATGGCAACTGCGTGCTTTCCGTGGAGAACCTCCACACTTATTTCTATACCCAGAAGGGCATCGTCCGGGCCGTCAACGGCATCTCCTTCTCGGTCGACAAGGGCAGGACCCTCTGCCTGGTGGGTGAATCCGGCTGCGGCAAATCGGTCGCGGCGCTCTCCATCATGCGCCTGGTGGCCTCGCCTCCCGGCAAGATCGTCAGCGGCCGCATCAGCTTCGAAGGCACCGATCTCCTGGGCCTGCCGGAGAAGGAGATGCGCAGCATCCGCGGCCGGCGGATCTCGATGATCTTCCAGGAGCCCATGACCTCCCTCAACCCGGTCTTCAAGATCGGCCGGCAGATCGGCGAGGTCTTCACCGTGCACGAAGGGATGAAGCCGCGCGAAGCCCGCCGCAGAGCCATCGAGCTGCTGGGCATGGTCGGCATCCCGGCTCCGGAGAAGCGGGTGGACGACTATCCCCATCAGCTTTCCGGCGGCATGCGCCAGCGGGTGATGATCGCCATGGCCCTGGCCTCGGCCAATCCCGGCCTGCTCATCGCCGACGAGCCCACCACCGCCCTGGACGTGACCATCCAGGCCCAGATCCTCGACCTGCTGCGCGATCTGCAGAAGCGGGTCGGCATGAGCATCCTGCTGATCACCCACAACATGGGCGTCGTGGCCGAGATGGCGGACGACGTGGCGGTGCTCTACGCCGGGCGCAAGGTGGAAGCCGCGCCGACCAAGGAGTTGCTCACCAATCCCCGCCATCCCTACACCCTGGGCCTGCTCAATTCGATCCCCGGCAATCCCAAGTACCACGACGCCCTGCGCCTGGAATCGATCCCCGGATCGGTGCCCAACCTGGCCGGGCTCGGCCCGGGCTGTCCGTTCGAGAACCGCTGCAGCCGGGCCCAGCCCTTGTGCGGGGAGCGTTTCCCCGAAGAACTGGCGATTTCGGAAACCCATTCCGTATGGTGCCACTTCGCCGATGCCCCGGCGCCGGCGGCCCAATGAGGAGCGAGATGGACACCCTGCTTGAAGTCCGCGACGTGGCCATGCACTTCGACCTCAAGGCGGGCACCGTGCTCAAGGCCGTCGACGGCGTATCCTTCTCCGTGAAGCGGGGCGAGACCCTGGGCGTGGTGGGCGAATCGGGCTGCGGCAAGTCCACGCTGGGCAAGACCCTGCTCAGGCTCTACGAGCCCACGGCGGGCAGCGCCCTGCTGGACGGGACCGACATCTTCACCCTGGGCCGCACCGAGCTGAAGGCGGCCCGGCGCAGGATGCAGATGATCTTCCAGGACCCCTTCTCCTCGCTGAACCCGCGCCGGAGCGCGGCCTCCATCATCGAGCAGCCCCTGGTCATCCACGGCATCGGCAGCGCGCAGGAGCGCCGGCTCCGGGTCGATCAGCTCATGACCGAAGTGGGGCTGGACGTCCGCTACCGGAACCGCTACCCCCACCAGTTCTCCGGCGGGCAGCGCCAGCGGGTGGGCATCGCCCGGGCCCTGGCGCTGAATCCGGAACTGGTCATCTGCGACGAGGCGGTCTCGGCCCTGGACGTGTCCATCCAGGCGCAGATCATCAACCTGCTGCTCGACCTGCAGCAGACCCACGGCCTCACCTACATCTTCATCGCCCACGACCTTTCGGTGGTGGAGTTCATCGCCGACCGCATCCTGGTCATGTACCTCGGCCGGATCGTGGAGGACGCGCCCAAGCGCGAGCTGGTGGAGAAGCGGATGCATCCATACACCCAGGCCCTGTTCGAGGCCTCCCCGGTGATGGATCCCGACCAGCGGGGCAAGCGCACCACGGTCATGGGCGATCTGCCTTCGCCCATCGACCCGCCCAAGGGCTGCCACTTCCATCCCCGCTGCCCCAAGGCCACCGACATCTGCCGGCAGACCTACCCCGCGCGCAAGGAAGTCGCGCCCGGGCATTTCACCGCCTGCCACCTGTACTAGGCCCTAACGTCCCGCCAGCCGGCCGCCGCCCACCCGGCGGGCTGGCTGGCTTTATTTGGAGCACTTAGGCACATCGATTGTCATGCACACAATTCCCCCTATTTCACTTACAAAATAACCCATCATTTGACAATCCCCAGTGCCTCATCCCCGTCCGGAGGCCGCATGGCCGACAGCACGTGCGAGCTCCCGGGACGGCAACGCAACAGGAAGCAAGTGGAGGAACCCGGAATGCTGGAATCCATCAACGACCGCCTGCGCAACCTGCGCAACCTTGTCGGCAACACGCCGCTCCTCGCCATCGACCTCGAGTACAAGGGCCAGCCGCGACGGCTGTACGCCAAGGCCGAGAACCTGAACATGACCGGCAGCATCAAGGACCGCATGGCGCTGCACATCCTGCGCATGGGCTACGAGCGCGGCGTACTGAAGCCCGGGGCCCCCATCGCCGAGGCCACCAGCGGCAACACCGGCATCTCGTTCTCGGCCCTGGGCCGGGCCATGGGCCACCCGGTCACGATCTTCATGCCCGACTGGATGAGCCAGGAACGAAAGGACCTCATCCGCAGCCTGGGCGCCGACATCCGCCTGGTGAGCCGGGAGGAGGGCGGTTTCCTGGGCAGCATCCGGATGGCCGAGGCCTTCGCCGCCGAGAATGCCGGGTGCTTCCTCCCCGAGCAGTTCGCCAACGAGGACAACCCCGAGGCGCATGCCACCTCGACCGGACCCGAGCTCTGGTGGCAGCTCCGCTACCTGGGGCTGAGGCCGGACGCTTTCGTGGCCGGGGTCGGCACCGGCGGCACGATCATGGGCGTGGGCAGATACCTGAAGGAAGTGCACCCGGCCGTGAAAGTGCATCCTCTGGAACCCGCCAACTCGCCGACCCTCACCACCGGATGCAAGGTCGGGAAGCACCGCATCCAGGGCATCTCCGACGAGTTCATCCCCGCCATCATGAAGCTGGACCACCTGGACCGGATCATCTCGGTGGACGACGGCGATTCCATCCTGATGGCCCAGAAACTGGCCGCGCAGCTCGGTCTCGGCGTGGGGATCTCCAGCGGCGCCAACCTGCTGGGCGCCCTCATGGTCCAGGAGGAACTGGGTCCGGACGCGGTGGTGGTGACGGTCTTCGCCGACGACAACAAGAAGTACCTGAGCACGGATCTCATGCGGGTCGAGCCCGCCAAGGACGGCTTCCTGAGCCCGGATATCGAGCTGAAGGGATTCCAGGCCCACAAGCGGGCCTGCACCGTCTGCTGCGACTACGACGAGTGCGCCCAGTGCCTGCCGGACGGCGTGCAGGAGGAGCTGGGCGCGTTCCTGGCCGGGAAGTCCGGACCCCGCGAAAGCGGCTGCTGGTACCGGGCCAACGCGAAGCGGTAGTTAGCCCAGCAGGCCGAAGCGCACCAGCGCCAATCCGGCCGCGCAGACCACGATCCAGAGCGCCAGTCCCTGCAGCAGGGGCCGGACCCCCACTTCCCTGAGCGCCTTCCGGCTGAGTCCGGCGCCGATGAAGAAAAGGGTGAGCACCAGGACCCGCTGGGCGGCGAAGGCCACCCAGTGGCCCGGCACGCGCAGGGCCGGGATCCAGGTCACCAGCCCGGCCATGACCAGGAAGCCGGCGATGAACCAGGGCTTCTTCACCGGCAGGGCGTCGGCCGCCTCGATCGTCCCCCCCGCTTCCTTCCGGCGCCGGCGGGCATCCAGGTAGCCGATGAACAGGGTGACCGGGACGATCCACAGGGCCCGCGCCAGCTTGACCGTGGTGGCCACTTCCAGGGCCCGGGGCCCGTAGGCCAGGCCCGCGCCCACCACCGAACTGGTGTCGTGGATGGCCAGGGCGGCCCAGAGCCCGAAGGGGTCCTGGCCCAGCCCCAGGGCGTGGCCGATGGGCGGGAACACCACCAGGGCGACGGCGTTCAGGAGGAAGACCGTGGCCAGGGCAACGGAAATCTGGTTGGCCCTGGCCCGGATCACCGGGGCCACGGCGGCGATGGCGCTGCCGCCGCAGATGGCGGTGCCCACCGCGATCAGCAGCCCCGCGTCCCGGTCCACCTTGAAGCGCCGGGCCAGCCAAAGGCCCAGGGCCAGCACCAGGGTGATGCTCACCGCGGTGATCGCCAGGCCATGGATCCCGGCCTTGGCCACGGCGACGAGGTTCATCTGCGCCCCCAGCCCGATGACCGCCAGGGGCAGCATCCGGCTGGTCCACTTCTGGGTCTCCCGGGGGTGCGGGTTGCCGAGGGTCAGGGCCAGACATGCGCCGCCCAGAAGCCCTGCCGCCGCGGAGGTGCCGGGGGTGAGGGCCACCGCCCCTCCCACCACCAGCAGGGGCAGGGCGAAGCGTGAAGGAGCGGCGGAAGCGGTGGGGTTCATGGGGTTCCTGGAAAGAGGGGGCCGGATCGTGTCCTTCAAATGTAACCGGGGGCGCTTCAGGAAGATGTAACGGGCCCAAGGTAAATAAATGGCTGAGGGACGGGGGAATCGCTATATGCTGGCCGGGTCCTGCCGAATCGGAGATATGGATGAAGACAGTCCAGCTTGCCTATGGTCAGACCGGATTGGGCATCGACGTGCCCGAAGATGCCCGCGTCATCGCCCCCAGGCACCTGGACGGGCTTTCCGATGAAGCTGGAGCGGTGGTCAAGGCCCTGCGCCAGCCCATCGGCACGCCCCCCCTGCGGGAGATGGTCAAGGCCACCGACCAGGTCGCCATCGTCATCTCGGACATCACCCGGCCGACCCCCAACGAGAAGCTGGTCCCGTGGCTGCTGGCGGAACTCCACCATGTCCCCAGGGAGCGTTTCGTCATCATCAACGGCCTCGGCAGCCACCGCGCCAACACCCGGGAAGAGCTCATCCAGATGCTGGGCCAGGCCGTCGTCGACACCATCCGGATCGAGAACCACGATGCCTTCGACGACGCCAGGCTGGTCCACGTCGGCCGCAACACCTACGGCTCCGAGATCTACCTGAACAAGACCTACGTCGAGGCGGATTTCAGGATCGTCACCGGCTTCATCGAACCGCATTTCTTCGCCGGGTTCTCCGGCGGGCCCAAGGGCATCAACCCGGGCATCGCCGGGATCAAGACCATCCTGGACTTCCACAACGCCGAGATGATCGGCCACCCCAACTCCACCTGGGGCCTGCTGGAAGGGAACATCCTCCAGGACGCCGCCACCCAGAACTGCCTGATGGCCAAGCCCGAATTCATGCTGAACGTCACCCTGAACGGCAGGAAGGAGATCACCAGCGTGTTCGCCGGCGATGTCATCCAGGCCCACCGGGCGGGCTGCGAGTTCGTCAAGGAGAGCGCCATGTACGCGGTGGACGCGCCCTTCGACATCGTCATCACCACCAACTCGGGCTACCCCCTGGACCAGAACCTCTACCAGACCGTCAAGGGCATGAGCGCCGCCGCCCTGATCGTGAAGCAGGGCGGGACCATCATCAGCGCGTCCGAATGCTGCGACGGGGTGCCCAACCACGGCAACTACGCCAAGATCCTCCAGATGCGGGAGACCCCGCAGGAGCTGCTGGACATGATCGAGGACCGGTCCTTCAGCATGTTCGACCAGTGGCAGGTCCAGGTGCAGGCCATCATCCAGCTCAAGGCCGACTGCTACCTGTATTCCCTGCTGGACGACGAGACGGTGAGGAAGGCCAAGTTCATCCCCACCCGCGACCTCGCCCGCACCCTGGCCGAGCGGGTCGCGCACCACGGGCCCCGGGCCCGGGTGGCGGTGCTGCCCTACGGGCCCCTGACCATCCCGTACATCAAGTAGAAGGGCCCACCGGCAGGGTCTGCCGCGTGGAGGCCATCGGGGCATTGCATTTCCCGGAAGGGCGGACTACCTTGGTGCCATGCACCGGGTTCCATCGCCGGATCTTAATTAATCGATAAATTTATAAATTAAATTCAAATGATTTGCCGATTTGTCCCCTTTTTGGAGATGCATGTGGCTCGTCTGTATGTTTGTTCCGTATTGATATGCTTTTTGGCTGCCGGCGGCGGCCTCACCTTCGGGAACGGGCTGCCCGAGCCCGACCCGGTCCGGGTGAAGGCCGACCTCGACTATCTCTGCAGCGCCGACCTGGCCGGGCGGGAGACGGGCACCCCCGGCGCCGAAAAGGCCGCGGCATACGTGGCCCAGAAGATGCAGGAGACCGGCCTGACCCCCATCGTGGCCGGAGGGGTCGGCGGGGTGACGCCCTATCATTACCCTTGGACCTACGCCGGCAGCTTCGAACTGTCCGGTCCCCGTCCCGCCGGGCCTGGGCCCTGGTCCGTCCGGTCCGGCGATGCGAGCGACGTGGTGGGCGTCCTCCCCGGACGGGATCCCGTCCTCGCGGGCGAATACGTCTTCATCACCGCCCACTTCGATCACCTGGGCACCTGGGCCGCCACCCTCTATCCGGGGGCGGACGACGACGCCTCGGGGACGGCGGGCCTGCTGGAGGTGATGCGTCTCCTGCGGGAGGCCAACCCCCGGCGGACCATCGCCTTCCTCGGCGTGAGCGGGGAGGAGGAGGGCCTCCTGGGCTCCGAAGCCTTCCTGGCCGGGGCTCCGGTCCCCATCGCCAGCATCAAGGCCGATATCAACATGGATATGATCGGCCGTGGCCGCAAGGGCGAGCTGCACGTCATGCCTGCACGGCAGGAGGGCTACGTCACCACCCTCACCCGGGATGCCCGGGCCATCGCGTCCGCCCATGGCGTCTCCCTGTCCGCGGGGATCGAGGCGTACTGGGAGGATTCGG
>TBL_comb47_HYPODRAFT_10007706_pt1 | contig 11213 bp, 6 predicted proteins | sample TroBogypolimnion_40_FD_10682 | JGI IMG/M metagenome (IMG submission 10682) | reverse complement strand
TAATAACGCCATTAGATTTAATAATTACCCTCTGACAGTTGTTAAGGCCATTAACAAGGGCTCCCATTGATAGTTCAAGGTTATAACTTGTATTTTTAATTTCACCGAGAATACGCATATGAATAAGTGAGCTACCATTAATAGACCAAACTCCCCACGGCTCTGGACCTGAAAAACCATTGGCGGTATATCGAGATCCAAAACCATTACTCGAAAAATCTATGTTTTTCCCAATAGAATATGGTGGGATGGGATCTTTTTCAGATAATTCTCTAAAGGGATTTGGGAGTCGTGCAGAAATGAAGTACTTGCCCTCATCTGAATCAATCATGGCAGCATTAATTCTTAAACGCCTGTCAGGAATTAATTCTAATTCCTTTCCGTAAATGGGTCTAATAAAGAGCATCCTTACTCCAGCGCCGATAGGAAGCAACCGAAAATCACGTATTCTCTTGAGCTCCCGCCCATCAAGAAAAACCTTGTGATCGCCCATATATACATCTGTAAATCCACCCCGTAAACCATTTATATCAATAAAGTCGACCTCATGATTATCTATATTGAAGCGAAGGGAGTCAGAGCCCCCCTGTTTTCCAGCGATGAATTCAATGGGTCTAATATCCACCTTGATGTATACCGAAAGTAAAAAAAGTAGGGTGATTAAAAGCACCAAAACAGGAATGAGCCAGCCTGATTTGGCCCTCGCCCCAACGAATATATCTTTAAGTAAAATAAATGCGAATAAGGCTAGGAAAGGAAAGGTCCATTTAAAGTAATGTATATTCAGATATCGCCAAAGGCCATTGGGCAATAAATCACCATAAGGCAAATAAAATAAATACAGCACACATATTGAAATGGCAACAATTTTTAGAGGTCTATCGCCCTTTATTGCCACCCAAACTAAGCCAGCTAATGATATGAACAACCATGGAAAGTGTTCTACCAATCCTGAATGAGGCTCACCGTATAGCGTCATCCCATCAAGCCATATAGAAATAAATTTTTCAGGGAGATCTGCAAGGAAATATCCGTTCGCACCTGCAACTTGGCCATACCCTCCCATTAAAGTTCCAAAAACAAATTCATTAAATCCAAAGAATAAAGCAGGGCCGAAAGCCAAACCAAATACTGATAATGTTATAAATTTGAATGGTGGCGGAAATGCGCCTCTAAGGGGCTGCTTCATCAAAAAATAGGAAGCCAAAAACCAGACAACAAAGACCATCGAAATTACCGAATCAATAGGTCTTGTAGGCAACACCAATCCCAAACAAAGGGCCCCGAACCATATCTCTAATGACGAAATATTTTTCCGCCTGCCTGCCCTGACGTCCTCAAATAAAACCAATCCCAAAATCCCAGTAGATATAAATCCGGTGCTAAGAGTTGTAGTCCAGGGTATTGCAAAATTTTGGAACACTGTAATGCTGAATATTGTGCTGAATAACAATATAAGTACGCCCCAACCTCTTGAAATATATAAATCTGAAAACTTAATAAATACGTAGGAAAACCAAAGCACGCATATTAAATTAATTAAAAAAAATGGATGCCCACTTGACCATGCAAGAAAAATACCTCCTATTGCCGGGTAAAGCGGAGGATAAAAATGTTGATCTGGAGAAAAATTGAGGTTAAGAAATGCGGCAGAAGATTTTAAGTACTGCCCTTGATCAAACCAGCCCCACCAACCAAGAGGATGAATTAATGGGGAATTTCCAGGCGTTACCCTTAAGCCAAAATATACTAAAACATATGCAAATAATATAATAAGTAGAATATATTTCATTCTAGCGATATATTCTAAATTTTTAATTTTGATCATTTAAATTATTTCAGTTTTTTGTTGCAGTAAATCTTTCGCAAAGATTTTCTTCTGGTGATACGCAGCTGAATCTAATATAAGTGCAATTGCAAAAAGAATAATCGAGACTATTTCTAAACCCACAGCTAGAATAGCCAATGGTAGATGATTAATGTATCGCTCTTTAACCCAATCCTCAAAAACAGGTATGGCAGAAATTAACCCTAGAACTAAAAAAAATAAACTGGCTACTCCGAAAAATAATAATGGCCTATAGTACCTTAGGATTTTTCCAATTGTGTAAATAACACGCGATCCATCACTAAATGTATTCAGCTTAGAGAAACTACCTCGAGGTCGGTCCCTGTAGGAAATTGGGATCTCTAAAATACGAAAATTTTTATCAAGGGCGTGTAGCGTCATATCTGTTTCAATTTCGAACCCCTCGACTAAAATAGGGTAATTTTTAACGAAACGGCGATTAAAAATTCGATACCCACTCATAATATCAATTAGATTTGCATTAAAGAGGGTGTTTACCAAATTTCGAACCAATAGATTTCCTAAATTATGAAGAGGGCGCTTATTTTCAGATGCGTAACTTCCTGAACTTTGACGATCACCTACCACCATATCAAAATCATTGGATAAAATCGGAGCCATCAATATTCGCACTTGATCGGCGGGGTATGTCATATCCGCGTCTGCCAAAATATAAATATCCGCATCAAGGTCATTAAAGGCTCGCTGAACCGCATTTCCTTTACCTTGGCGATATTCGTTAATAATACCCCCTTTGCAATTAAGTCTTAATAAAGCTTCTTTTGCAATAATTTCAGTGCTATCTTCAGATCTATTATTAATTATCCAAATCTCAGCCTCAGGTATAACCTTATAAAAACTTTCTATAACTTGGGAAATTGTGTTTTCCTCATTATATGCGGGCAATACCACAACAATACGAAGTTCTTTAAACATATATATAGTTATTAAATTGGATTGCAAATATAAGTTACGCCGGTTGGATTATCTATGCAATCATACTTGCGTACGCTAAATCCAACCCTCTTAAGCGACTCAAGGAGGTAACTTTCCTTAAATACTAGCTCAAACCAGCCATGTTTTTGTATTTGCCATAAAGCTTCCCCAGCAGGATTTATTCCCCACTCAAATGGTAAGTTTTCCAGAATTGGTTCGCCCGCAAGCGCTAAAATTCCTCCAGAATTCAAAATCTTTTTTACCTTTTTCAGGAGATTAATATGATCATATGAATGATGGAATGATTCAAAGAACAAGACACAATCAAAAGACTTCCCTAGATCAGAACACTCATCAAAAGATTTGCATTCAAAATCCAGATTTATTTTATTTGCCTCTGATCTTTTATTTAGCAACGCTCCATACTTTGGATTTATATCAAGAACAGTAACCTTGTAACCCATTTGAGCCAAAAACATTGATGTATTACCCCACCCACCCCCCATTTCAAGGATTGAAGACTTTGGCGGAAGATCCATCGCGCTAATAATATTTGCAATAGCCGCAAGCTGTCGAGATACGATTAAAGAGCTCTCGGTCGAAAATGGATATTGATGAATAAAATGATGTTCTACATCGAAATCATAAAATTCATTACTTAAATTGTATTCTCTATTAGAAATTTTTCGATAGATATTCTGCCAATGTTGAGCGTAATCTAAATCCCAGGGATCTAAAGAGCAAGGGGGCGGGATGTTTAGCCAAAATGAACCTAACTCCTCCAAAAACCGGTCCTCAGAAATTATTCGCAATTCTTCAGCTTTTTTTATTGCTAACTCAAGCTCATCAAGACTTTTAAGACACCTACCAGTATAGAATGCAGTCATTACTCAAGACTCCCTTCCAAATAACTTCTATAAAGCCAACTAGGCCTTTTTTGTGGAGATTTTTTATTGGAAGAAATTGCTTTTATAAATATATATTGGCCAAGATCTTCCTCCCTATATTTAATCAAACCTGCAATTTTTGAAATATCAAAATAATTATGAGAGTTATTAGAATGGACATCTGAAGTAAAGTGATCGACCAACTCATACCCCTCAAATTTTAGTAACTCCACCAATTCATGTCGGTTATATTCACGATTATGTCGCCCATAAGGTCCATAACCACTATAGGGATCATATATATTTGAACCACTCATTAGTCTTGCAACATTTTCCAGTCGGGCTACATTGGGAGTAGTTAGAATCATCGTACCGCCAGGCTTCAGAACTCTTTTTATCTCTCGAATGGTTTTACATGGATCGTTTAATAAGTGCTCAATAATTTCAGAAAATATAACTAAATCAAATTCTCCGTCTTTGTATGGAAATTCATCATCTTCAACATTAAAATGATTGAATTTGAACTCTTTTGTCTTATTTATTCCATCATATATATCAACATAGTCTACTTTTTCAGCGTATTCGCCATTTTTTTCATAGCTGAAGTAATTGGCGCTACTGATATCTAGCTCTGTAAATTCAGCCAAAAGCATGGTTGTAAAGTAGGGGTTACTTCCTAACTCTAGGCATCGCCCCTTAATTCCAGATGACAACCCCAGGGTATAGACAAATCTTCTAAAATCCTGAGTGCCGTAATTTTTCATCTCTACTTTTGGAGCATTTTGCACACATATTGACGTTACAAATTCAAAAAGTTTTTTTTCTGATACCCCATCAGGTAATGTGAGGGGTCGCTCCAATTTGAATAATTGATTAGGCGCCTTCATAGTCATCCTTTTAAAAAATCTAAGTAGTTTTTTGCTAAGCATTAGGCTAGTGAAAGTGCCATTTTTAACTGCTGGGCACTCTCTTTCCATGTTATCCAATTTATATCCGTTGATTTTGGATGTAAATTTTCACTATGTAACTTAAGCCACTTTTCAATACTCCTCACTAAATCGCCCGAAGCATTGCCTACAAAATAATGAGCATCCTCTCCCGCAATTTCTTTAAAAACAGGAATGTTACGTGCAATTATTGGCAACCCATTTTGAGCCGACTCAATTAAGGGCAGCCCAAACCCCTCACCATATGATCCCGCTATCAAACATGTGCTTAATTTATAGATATGCTCCAAATACTCATCAGTAACATCATTAAGCCAAAATAATCTTTTTTCATATTCATTATTACCGGTAATTTTTCTAATTAAGTCTTCAACTGCCCAACCATGTTTCCCAACCATCACCAAATTAACATCGACCCCAGCATTCCAAAGGGAGACAAATTCCTGAAGAACATATTCATAGCCTTTTCGAGGTTCGATTGTCCCCACCATTAAAAATGTTTTTCTGATGCTCATCGCTTGAAATACAAAATTTGCATTTTCAGGAATTCCCATTGTTGGACTTGAGTTGTCTATGTCTGCACCTAAATGGAACCACCCTACCTCTAGATCTTTCACATTAGGCAGCATGACCCCTCTTGCCCACTCAAGAAATTCGTCTGATACTGCCTTGGATATACATACAACTCCATCATATTTAGAAACTTCCCTCAACCAAGCAAGATGTGCATCGTAAGATCCTGGAGGAAAAGAGGAGGGTAGCAAGACAGGCAATAAGTCATAAATTACAAAGTAAATCTTTACGCCCATTCGACGTAAATATTGATAATATTCACTTTGTGCGGCTACTATATGATGCTGTAAATCCAATCCCAAGAATATATCCCCGGGCTGTATATCGATAAATCGATCTTCACCACTATTATTGGTGCCCATAAAAGATTTCAGAAATTGATTTGCAACCCTGTAGCCCGGTATATTCAGGCTCCCATAAACTGGAACTACCTCATAATCAAATGGAGGGTTTACTAAAAACTGTTTTAAAATTGATCTAACAACACGCTGTATTCCAGTTTTAGCATCCCTATGTACCAACTCAGAAATATCAACGAATAATTTATTTCTTCGCCTTAATTCAGGATGATTCTGGGCAATCACTTTAGCAATTTCTAATTGGTGTAAATTTACCTCTGGATAATGTGTAGATAGGCTAGCAACTTCTTCAATTAGGATGCCGACTAATTGTTCGCCATCAATTCTTTTGGTCCTTGGGGAGCGTTTTTTGTAATCTGTTAATGCTGAAAGTGCTTTCTTGGCAACTAAATCCCACGAAAATTGTTTGGCACGCTCTATTCCATATTCTTTTGCTCCTACTCGACTATTCTCGTCACATAGAATGTCAGTCATCCTTTTGACAAGGGAGTCTATAGAGGCCGGATTAAACATCAAATTTTGATTATCAACTACCTCTGGCAAGCTACTTGTATTTGAGGTTATGACTGGAGCCCCACAAGCCATTGCCTCTAAAGCTGGTAGGCCAAATCCCTCATAAATTGAAGGGAAAACAAATAAATTGCAGAGGTTATATAAGGCTACAAGATGTTCATCACTTACATACCCAAGAAATATAAAATTACTTTCATTAAGTCCACTCTTATCTGCAATTGACTTGATATTATTAACCTCAGCTTCCGGAATCTTACCGGCAAAAACTAATTGGTATGATCTGCGAATATCAGGGGTCAGTTTTGAAAAGGCTTCAACTAAAAATGAAATATTTTTACGAAAATCAGCGCCGCCCGTATATAAAATAAATGGCTTTTTTACATCAAATTTATCAAATAGAGTTTGACATTTCGATGCTGAAATAATAATTTTTTTAAATTTCTCATCATATCCAGCAGAAATATTTTTTATTTTTTCTGGATTTATTCCCAAAAGCCGTGAACCATCAGAAGCAGTCGAATTAGAAATAGCTAATAGAATATCCGCAATTTTTAAAAATTCAACTTTCTCATTATAAAATTTTTCATAGATTGGATTGGGATCTAAGTATTCTTTTGAATATATTAAGGGTATAAGATCATAGAAAATAACAGCAGTAGGCGATCCTTTTATATAGCTATTGATGCTTGTATGCGCAACATCACCATATCCCTCAAACAAACTTGTCAGCAAAAGTATGTCGGGGCTTAGACTTTCTATAAAATATTCCCTCATAATTTTTGCCAAGGAAATACGCCATGGGGATACCTCCTCTTGAGTGCCTTCAGATGGAATGGAACACCAAATACGAATATTTTCTTGGGGAAGGAAGTCTTTAAATGCACCCCTAATAGAATCAATAGATTCCGGGAAGTTGCCGTTAAGAACGAGATAGATTTCCTGTTTATTGCTTTTATTTTCTAGAATTGCCTTAACCAAAGACAGTGTATACCGGCCAATTCCCCGAAAACTACTTTCAGTCTGAGCTCCTTGCATATCAATAACAATGCGCATTATTAATTTTTTCCCTCAGAATGTTTTAACGTCCTATTCAAAGCATTGAGAATCTTTGCAGTCCTTAGCGAGATTAAGGAAAGATCGCTATCTCCAATGCTATGAGTCCCCAATAAATCATTAGAGGTCTTATCTTTTAAAAACAGTAATCCATTCTTTTTTGCTACAACGTAAAGTTGATATTTTAGTGCCGGAAAATATGTTAGAAGTTTATTTAGAAAATTCGTAAGTCGAGGTCTTTTAAGGGCCATCTTCATCAATTTACTAATCGAACCATCTAATTTAGTGATGGCTAAATTAGTAAAGGAATTTATGATTTTTTTAGGTGCCAATAATGCTGCGCGCGCACATCCGCCAACAACTCTTAGGGGGGCAGTAATTTTCCAAGACGAACTACCTCTCAATGCCAGAATCTCTAATTTTTGATTTTCGGATAATTGCCAATGATGATGGTTGACTTCTAGAATACTTTCAAGCTCACCCTCAAGCCTTCGAATCTCAGTAGCGCGGTTTTCAGATAATTGCCAATGATGATGGTTGACTTCTAAAATATTTCTAAGCTCACTTTCAAGTCTCTCCACCTCTAAAGCGCGGCTTTCAGATAAATGCTGATACCGACTTGATAATTCACCAATATTTTCTAATTCATTAATTAATTTATTTTTTTCTATATCTGATTGTTTTAACTTAGATAAAAACTCTAATATCTGCTCACTAAAAATACTAATACGGCGATCTAATTCTTGACGTAAATTATCAGCAACCCCATTCCAATGAATCACCCTAGCTTCGGACTCGGTATAGCGACCTTCAGATTCAGAGAGGCGCTCAGTCAATTCATTAATACGGCGATCTAATTCTTGACGTAAATTATCAGCAACCCCATTCCAATGAATCACCCTAGCTTCGGACTCGGTATAGCGACCTTCAGATTCAGAGAGGCGCTCAGTCAATTCATTAATACGGCGATCTAATTCTTGACGTAAATTATCAGCAACGAAATGCCAGTGAGCGACTCTAGCCTCTGCATCCGCGTAACGTGCCTCTGCATCAGCAATATGGGCATTTAATGCGGCCGTTCTATTCTCTGATTCTGAACGAGAATTTAAATTAACCGCTACATCATACGAGGATGTAAGGACATCGAGCGTAAGGCCATACTCCTTAGAAAAGATTGGATCAAGTACGCTCTCAAGATCAGGAGCGCCTTGCTTCTGGGAAACAACTGCGTAGTCAGGGCTAACGCCATCTAGCACATCATATAGCGTTGGATTTAAACCTTGGCTTAACTCTTTAGACTCCTGCAGTCGAACCGTTTTAAATCTACTGAAGCCACTAAATTCGGATACAAAAGAGAGTAATTCCGAGGGTATGGGACGTTGATGCGTAGGATCTAAATAAAAATTACGTGTTGCTACTAAAATATTTTCAGGATTTGGTGTTTCCATAATTAGCAAACCGCCGGGCACCAAAACTCGCATAGCTTCCAACACCAAAGATCGTAAGTCATCAAAGTTTAGATGCTCAACCAAATGAAATGCCGTAACTAATGCCACATCTTCTTTTGGTAAATCCCTTAAATATTTAAGCGCATCTGCCTTCTTAACTTTTAGTTTTAACTTTCTACAACCTGAAATCATTTCCTGATCAGAGTCAATGCCCAGTGCATTAATGTCAGATTCATGCAATATTTCTAACCACTCACCGCGACCACAACCAAGGTCAATCGCACGCCCATCTGGAATGATTTGAAATACTGGCTTAACAAAATCGAGATATACAGTAAGCCTATTTTTAATAAGCTCTCTAGATCCGCGATATTTGTCCTCAAAAGAGCGATAGAATTTATCCCCCATAATTTGGATCCACCCTCATTGTTCCCTGCAAATCAAAAGCACCAACAAAAGCTTTTGTGCCGTATCCCCTAACAATAAAATTAGCCGCATTATCTACCCAATGGTAATTGCCGTGCTCGTGGCTCACACCCTTATGAACAGCAGCTGTAATGTGATATTTTCCCGGAGAGAGTGAAGCTTTAAATGTGAAAACCACAGATTTAGAATCCTGCTTTTTAATTTTTAACTTATGTCCCTGCAACGCCGAATTAGTGCCATATATCAACTGGCCACCATCATCCCTAATAGCAATACCAATGGTCAATTCTTCCTCATTGATGTTGCTGACGAAGTAGATAAGAATATTTATTTCCTCACCAGATTCAACTAAACTCAATCCTGAATTACTACCAATACAACTAATGCTTGTGATTTTTATTTCTTGATTTCCAAACTCAACCCATTTTTTCAGCTTCTCATTAGAGTGAAAATGGTCTAAAGCATTTTCCCTACTGGATACCTTTAGTTGAGCACTTCTTTCTACCGAAGATAGTTTTTTTAAACGATTCTTCGCCCATGCTACCAACTTTATGTCTACAGAATTGGTCTCTTCCAATTTTTTAATTAGCTGAGAATCAAGCTCCCACTTTGTTATTTTCACATCAGTTTTATTAAGCAATGGAAGAATCTTGGAGGGCTTACTAAAATCTACACAAATTTGATCAATAAAATTTTGTAAATAATCAAACGTTCCTACTAAATCATATTCCTCAAGACTCCTAATTGCAGCATCTAATAAGGCCTCATCTGATAGCTCGATTGGCGATGAACAATAACGCTGGGCAAAATGACGAGCTTGAACATTGCTATAAGAGTTAATAAGCGCTGGAATGGGGGAAAGGATGTATTCTTTTATATCCATGCCAGTGGCTGCTAAGACCTGCGGATCGCCAAGGCGCAGGTCTTTGGTAGGACCCTCATTAGTCAATGAAGCGGCGATCTGCCTATGAAATGAGTATTGTGATAAAAATCGATCAATTGGATCTCTCAAAATCGTACAGTAATAGCGCTCAGAATCTAACTGCTCATATTGACGAAACCATATATGTCCACCCAAGAAATTGGATTCCCTATATGTTTTTATTGTGTAAGCATGCTGATTATTAAACTCTGAAATCAAATTTTTTTCAGAAAAAATATCTTCAAGAGCATTAGAAATACTAGTTCCAGCAGATTTTGGTATGTGGTCAAAAAATAATTTTGATTTCATTGGGCTATTGTTCAGTCAGGACAGAGACTTTAAAAACGTCTTAAATTTATATGCAGGGGGAGGTTTGACGAGCCAATAGCCTTAGGAAGACCGCCAAGGATTACATTAAATATTAATGCCCTATCCCACCAATCATAATTTGCTTCTATATGTGTATCGCTCGAATGAAGAGCTACAGTTAAACTGTAATCTCCCACCCCGATGTAAAGAGCGGGTAATAAGAACTCAACCTCAATTACCTCATCCTTTTTTAAATCATGAATTGACAATCCCTGGTGAAATGTGTTCGTTCCAAAAATATCACTTCCAAATTTATTTCGAAATAAAAATCCAACGGTAATTTCTCTTAAATTTTGATTTGCCTTAATCTTTACCTTTACTGCAGCTTCGTCACCCGTCATCACAGCGCGAGTTGTTATTCCCCTAGAAATCAGGTCAACATTAATAATCTCTGCCTCAAGAGTTCCCGATCTTGTTTGATTTTTATTGCCTGCATCCTCTAATATTCGAATGTTTTTATCAATCGAATTTTTTACTATTATTCCATTATAAAAATCCATTACTTCATCGGCATTGCCATCAAGCAATAAATTTCCATCTCTAAGCAAAATTGCCCTCTTGCACATTGACTTTATTGCTTCAGGGCTATGTGAAACAAATAAGAAGGTAGTTCCCATCTCCTGATATTTCCGTATACGGTCGCTACATTTGTGCTGAAAGTAGGAATCTCCCACCGATAATGCCTCGTCAACAATTAATATATCTGGCCTCTTGCAGGTGGCAACTGCGAAAGCTAAGCGCATTTGCATTCCACTTGAATACTCTCTCAAGGGGCGATCAATATATTCACCAATTTCGGCAAAAGCTTCAATTTCAGGCAAGACGCTATCCACTTCTGCGGCAGACAATCCTTGCAATTGAGCGGCCATATAGACATTTTGCTTACCAGTAAACTCAGGATGAAATCCCATACCAAGTTCAAGCAGTGCCA
>TBL_comb47_HYPODRAFT_10007705_pt1 | contig 11214 bp, 10 predicted proteins | sample TroBogypolimnion_40_FD_10682 | JGI IMG/M metagenome (IMG submission 10682) | reverse complement strand
TGACGGTAATGGTTTTGGCTATCGCCATATTCTCCGCATTTATTTTGGTGGACGTTCAGCGGGTTATCAATGGTGGTGAAACCAATTACATCATGGCAACCTTAGCGATCTATCTTGATGTATATAATGTCTTTACCAACCTTTTGGCATTGCTCGGTATTTTTGGTGGTAACAATAGGGAATAAGCTCTTCTGAGCTTCCAATAAATAAGGGCGCGTTTGCGCCCTTTTTATCGCCTTGAGTAAGAGTTACTGCAGGGTATTTTTCAGAGCAGGCATTAGCGGCACAGCCAATACCTCTATACCCTCATCCCTTAAGGCTTCTGCTTCATCTAGGGTGGTTTGCCCACGAATACTCCGCTCTGGAGACTCCTTGTAATGGATCTTACGGGCTTCATCCGCAAAAGAATTACCTACGTCCTCAGAACGGCCCATTAATTCACGCATGCCTTTCAGAAAAGCGGCCTGAACCTTAGCCTCAAGCTCGGAATGGTCCCTACCCGTTAGGGCAACCACATCACCATTCAAAGAACTAAGATCAACGCCGCCATTGCTTAGGGCGGTAGAGGGCTCTGTTTTGATGGATGAAGATTTAGCGATATGCGGTGCCGACGGCATTCTGCTTATTTCAGTGCTGTCACAAAGAGGACAAGCAAGCATACCCTTCTCCTGCTGTGAGAGACAATCTTCTTCAGAAGCAAACCATCCCTCAAAGCGATGATCTAACGGACAAGCGAGGTTATAAACTTTCATGAGACCTATATATAGGCAAAAGTGCCAAATTCAATAGATCTATTTTAAGGGATTTGTTGCCTCTATTCAGTGCAGAGGCCTACTCAATGAGACTGGGGCTTACTAAGCCGCGCCGGTAACGATCCAGCCAATATACCGAAATAGTGGTTTTAACATCTGTTATGACACCCTGCTCCACCCATTCAATTAATTGCTCTAAGGGCGCCGCAAACACATCTAAAAACTCTTCCTCATCAAGATGGCTTTTCCCAGAGCTCAGGCCTTCCGCCAAATAGATATCAATAAATTCTGTGGAGTACGATATAACTGGATGTATTCGCCGGATATAACTCCATTTTGTAGCGGTATAACCCGTCTCTTCAGATAGCTCCCTCTTCGCACAGGTCAATGGATCCTCGCTAAGATCCAATTTACCTGCCGGGATTTCAATACATGTCTTGGCGATAGGGTAACGAAATTGCCGCTCCAATAAAACCCGACCATCATCGAGTATTGCCAAAATAGCAACTGCACCAGGATGTGTCAGATATTCGCGAATTGAAACCTTGCCATCTGGCATCCGCACTTGATCTCGCTTCATCTTTAGGAAAATACCATCGCATAGATCCTCACCCAAGATTTGCACCTCACGCAGGTGCAAATCGCCATCAGGAAGCTCTTCAAAAAATTTTTCTGTCATTTTGTTTGCTAAAAATAAAAAGTTGATTGTTTATCTTACAAAAATCAGATGACACAAAGAAAAAAGGCCCCTTACGGAGCCTTTTAAATCTTGACAGCATATTGGGCTTAAGAGCCAAGCAAAGTGCGACGCATTGCATCTAAGCACATTGTCATCAATGTCGCCGGGAACATCCCAATGACAAGCACCAAAATGGCATTCAGACCTAGCAGTGCTCTTGCAAAACCAGATCCAGTAACGGTAATTTCGTGCGTTGGCTCATCAAAGTACATTACCTTCACGACCCGTAAATAGTAAAAAGCGCCTATTAAAGAAGCAATCACAGCAATCAATGCAATAAAAGTGTGTTCTGCATCAACCAAGGCCTCAAGCACACCCAACTTTGCAGCAAAGCCAACCGTAGGCGGAATACCCGCCAAGGAGAACATCATCACGAGACCAATAAATGCATACCAAGGGTGTTTTTTATTCAGCCCCTTCAGGCTCTCCAGCGTTTCACAGTCATAACCATGGCGAGATAAAACCATTAGCAAGCCAAAGCTTCCTAGGGTAGTCATAACGTAAGTAACGACATAGAATAAAGAGGCGCTAAAGGCATGATCATCAAATACAGAAAGCATCCCGAGAATGACAAATCCCATTTGCGCGATCGCTGAATACGCCAGCATACGCTTTAGATTGGTTTGAGCTATTGCAGTAACGTTTCCAACGACTAGCGATAGCAATGCTAGCAAGACCAACATTGGCTGCCAGTCGCCAAGCAATGGGAGCAGTGTATTTACCAATAAACGGAACAGCAAAGCAAATGCGGCTAGCTTGGGAGCTCCAGCAATCATCAAAGTAACAGCTGTTGGTGCGCCCTGATACACATCTGGAACCCACATATGGAATGGCACCACACCCAATTTAAATGCTAGGCCAGCAACAATGAAAACCAAACCAAAAGCCATTACTAAATGATTTACACGTGGGTCAGCAACCGTTTTAAAGATCTCCAGGAGATCTAATGATCCAGTGATCCCGTAGAGCATCGACATACCGTAAAGCAGGAAGCCGGACGCCAAGGCACCTAAAATAAAGTACTTGATACCAGCCTCAACACTCTTCTCGCTGTTGTGACGCATTGCAACCAATGCATAAGTAGGCAATGCCATCAACTCCAAACCGAGATAGAGAGTCAATAAGTTAGCGCCTGAAATGAGTACAAACTGACCCAAAAGGGCCAACAATGCCAAGACAATGAAGTCAGGGCGAAATAAGGAACGATCTTTTAAGTACTGCTTTGAATAAACCAGCGTCACAAAAACAGCTGCACAAGAACAAGCTTTGAGCAGGTTTGAGAGGGGATCTGATTGAAACATGCCATTCATGGCAAGTAGTGAGACATCGCCGAGGCGACCAAAGAATGCAAAAAATAAATAGGCCAACAAAAGCAGAGCAAAGAAGTAAACAAATCCAACACCGCGCGGAGTATGAAAGATATCCTGATCTACCCCTGGAGTGGCAGGTTGACGCTCGCGAACATATACACTAGCGACCAGCAATAAGCAGGTGGCGATCAGTAAAACGAGTTCAGGCAGGATGGCGTATAGGTCGAATGCTTGCATTAGCTTTTACTCAGAGTTTGCTAACAGCAACATGCTGCAGCAGATTAATTACAGCCGGATGAATGATGTCAGTAAATGGCTTGGGATAAACGCCCATGCCAATTACGCAAATAGTAAGAACTGCCATCATGAAGTACTCACGGCCATTCAGATCTTTAAGCTCTTCTACGTGCTGATTGCCCACAGCACCAAAAAATACTCGCTTGACCATCCATAAAGAGTAAGCAGCCCCAAGTATTAAAGCTGTAGCGGCCAAGATACCGATCACAAAGTCGTAATCAACTGCGGCCAAGATAACCATAAACTCACCAACGAAACCAGATGTAGCCGGTAATCCGCAGTTCGCCATCGCCATTAATACAGCAAAGGCAGTAAAGGCAGGCATACGATGCACTACGCCACCATAATCGGCGATCTGCCTTGTATGCATGCGATCATATAAAACACCGATCGATAAGAACATGGCACCAGCAACAAAGCCATGAGAAATCATCTGAACAATACCGCCTTCAATACCCAAAGGACTAAAGAGGAAGAACCCAAGAGTGACAAAACCCATATGCGCTACAGATGAGTAAGCTACTAGCTTTTTCATATCTTTTTGCACTAAAGCTACGGCACCTACATAAATGACTGCCACTAAGGATAGAAAAATAACGAAGGGTCCAAGGTATTGGCTTGCGTCAGGAGCGATTGGCAAAGAAAAACGCAGAAAGCCATAAGCACCAAGTTTTAACATGATGGCAGCCAATACTACGGAGCCGCCAGTAGGCGCCTCTACGTGGACGTCTGGCAACCAAGTATGCAAAGGCCACATCGGCACCTTGACGGCAAAGGCCATGAAGAATGCAAAGAACAATAAAACTTGTTCAACAATGTCTAGACGTGCATTTTGCCAAGCTGCAATATCAAAAGTATTGGTCACGTTATAGAGGTATAGCATTGCAACCAAAGTCAGCAAAGAACCCAACAACGTATACAAAAAGAATTTAAATGCTGCGTAGATGCGATTATGACCACCCCAGACACCAATAATGATGTACATCGGTATCAAGGTTGCCTCAAAGAAAACATAGAACAACAATGCATCGAGCGCGGCAAACACGCCAATCATCAGACCGGAAAGGATCATGAACGAAGCCATGTATTGGGATACCTTGGTATCAATCACTTCCCAAGCGGCTATCACAACAAAAATATTAATGAAGGCCGTGAGCACAATGAACCAAACTGATATGCCATCGATACCCAAGTGGTAATTGATGTCATAACGAGGGATCCAGCGGACATTTTCAACAAATTGCATGCCAGTATTGGCAAGGTCAAAGTGAATGACTAAAGGTAAAGTCGCAACAAATCCGAGGATGGCCCCAAACAGCGCCAACCAGCGGACGCCCGCAGACGGCTTTTCTGACCCATAAAACAAAATAATGAGTCCAAAGAAAATCGGAATCCAGATGGCGTAAGAAAGAATCATGATGGCTACTTAGGTAACAAAGGCCTAGCGAACAAAAGGCAGGTAAGCGTACAAAACCCAGGCTAGCAATAACGCTAAGCCCGCAATCATAGCGAAGGCATAGTGATATAGATAACCGGATTGCAAATGACGAATCACACCAGCAAAGCGCCCTACTGCATGCGCACTGCCGTTAACTACAAAACCGTCGATAACTTGTTGATCGCCACGATGCCACAAGAAGCGACCTATCCACAAAAGACCTTTAGCGAAGATTGCTTGGTTTAAATCATCTAAGTAATATTTGTTATCCAAGAGCTTTTTCAGGGGAGCGAAAGCTTCTGCAACTTTGCCTGGTAATTTTGGCATCCAAAGATAGCCGATTGCAGCAGATAAAACACCCAAGACAACCAGAAGCAAAACAGGAGAAGTAAAAGCATGTAATGCCATTTCAACTGGTCCATGAAACTCCTCGGCAAGCTCAACCATAGCGGGATGTCTGCTGATATCTACAAATATAGAGTCGCCAAAATATGTACCAAATAATAGCGGTTCGATAGCGTAGAAACCAATGATCACCGATGGAATGGCAAGCAATACCAAAGGTAAAGTCACCACAAAAGGAGACTCGTGTGGTTTTTGTCCTGGAGCTAATCCATGATGGGCATGATCATCACCCTGCTCTGCATGCTCATGATGATCGTGCGAACGAGCGTCAGCATGACCCCAGCGGGCTTTTCCATGAAATACATAAAAATACAGACGGAATGAATACAGCGCAGTCACAAAAACACTGGCCATCACAGCAAAGTATGCAAATCCAGATCCTGGAATGTGGCTAGCAGCAACAGCTTCGATGATGGAGTCTTTTGAATAGAAGCCCGAGAAGAATGGTGTGCCGATAAGAGCCAGGTTGCCTAGCAACATCATTAAGCAAGTGATAGGCATATATTTCCACAAGCCACCCATCTTACGCATATCTTGCTCGTGATGCATACCTAAAATAACGCTTCCTGCCGCAAGAAATAGGAGTGCCTTAAAGAAGGCGTGCGTCATTAAATGAAAGATTGCAACAGGATATGCCGAGACACCCAAGGCCACCGTCATATAACCCAATTGAGACAAGGTAGAGTATGCAACTACGCGCTTGATATCGTTTTGGACAATACCCAAAAAGCCCATAAAGAGAGCAGTAATGGAGCCGATCACCAAGATAAAACTTAATGCAGTATCTGAAAGTTCGAAAATTGGTGACATACGAGCCACCATAAAGATACCTGCGGTAACCATTGTTGCAGCATGAATTAAAGCGGATATAGGGGTCGGACCCTCCATAGANTCCGGCAGCCATACATGTAATGGGAATTGCGCAGATTTACCCATCGCGCCAATAAACAAGCAGATACAAGCAACTGTAAGTAAATTCCAACTTGTTCCCGGCAGTAACTGTGCTGCCAATGCATTGTTTTGCGCAAAGATGACGTCGTAGTTCATAGAACCAGTACTAGCCAATAACAAGCCAATACCCAGAATGAAGCCAAAATCGCCTACGCGATTGACTAAGAAAGCCTTCATATTGGCAAATACAGCAGACTGACGCTCGAAAGTAGAAACCAATCAAGAGATAAGAAACTACGCCGACCGCTTCCCAGCCAAAGAAGAGTTGCAATAAATTATTGCTCATTACCAGCATCAACATCGCAAAGGTAAATAAAGAAATGTAGGAGAAAAAGCGGTTATAACCCTCTTCACCCTGCATATATCCAATGGTGTAAATGTGAACCATCAAAGATACAAAGGTAACCACACACATCATCGTGGCTGTTAAGGGATCAATTAAGAACCCAATATCGAGATTTAATTCTCCCAATTGCATCCAGCGATATACCGTGCCATTGAAGTAAAAGCCATCCATCACTTGCACTAAAACATTGCAAGAAAGAACGAAAGCGATTGTTACGCCTAGGATAGTCACAAACTGACAGGCACCATGTCCAATGCGATTTCCACCCAATTTGGTTCCAAAAAATCCTGCAATAGCCGAGCCAAATAAAGGGGCCAGCGGGATAGCGCAGAGGATGGGGAGTGTTAAGGTCAAATTCATGACTAGCCTTTTAGGTGGTCAAGGTCATCAGCGTTAATGGTGTCTACCTTACGGAATAGGACAACCAGAATTGCCAAGCCGATTGCTGCCTCAGCAGCAGCCACGGTCAAAATAAAGAATACGAAAACCTGACCAGCCATGTCACCCAAATAATGAGAGAAGGCTATGAAATTCATATTTACCGAGAGAAGCATGAGTTCGATTGCCATCAACAGAACAATTACATTCTTACGATTTAAGAAGATACCAATCACGCTGGTCGCAAACAAGATTGCGCTGAGCACTAAGTAATGCGCGAGGGTGATATTCATTTTCTCTCTCCTCTAGCATCTTGCTTGGCCGCCATATCTGAGTCCATTTTTACGATACGCATACGATCGGCAGCATTCACACTCACCTGTTGGGCGATATTTTGCGATTTGGAGTCCTTGCGGTTGCGAAGCGTCAGGGCTACAGCAGCAATGATTGCCACAAGCAAAATGACGCCAGCAACTTCAAATGCATAGACATAGTCCACAAAAATGAGCTTACCTAATGCAAGTGTATTGTTTGCAGAAACCTCAGGTGGCAAAGCTTGTACCGGCGTATTCGTGCCTATGAAGCTGCGTATTAAAACAATCGACAACTCAAAGACAATAACAACGCCCATTAAAAAGGCCAGGGGCAGGAATTTTTTGAAGTCACGACGCAGATGTTCGATATCCAAATCCAACATCATCACTACAAACAGGAAGAGCACCATGACGGCGCCAACATAAACCAAAATGAGTGCCAGACTCAAAAACTCGGCCTTTAACAGCATCCATAAACCAGATGCACAGAAGAAAGCCAAAACCAAGAAGAGTGCTGCATGGACCGGGTTGCGCGCTGTAATAACGCGAACGGCTGACAATACTAAAAGGCCTGCAAAGGCATAAAAGAATAAAGCAAAAATAGTGGATGGATCGAATGTCATATCAGTGTTCGCTCTATTCGATTAACGGTAAGGAGCATCGGCAGCACGATTTGCAGCAATGTCTTTTTCATAGCGATCGCCAACCGCCAACAGCATCTCTTTAGTGAAATACAAATCTCCCCGCTTATCGCCAAAATATTCAAAGATATTGGTTTCCACGATAGCATCAACTGGACAAGCTTCTTCACAAAAGCCGCAAAAAATACATTTTGTTAAATCAATGTCGTAGCGGCTGGTGCGACGAGTGCCATCATCACGTTCAGCTGTTTCAATCGTAATCGCATATGCCGGACAAACCGCTTCACATAGCTTGCAACCAATGCAACGCTCTTCGCCACTCTCGTAGCGACGTAGTGCATGCAAACCGCGAAAACGAGGTGAGAGAGGTGTCTTCTCTTCAGGGTATTGAATGGTGATCTTTGGCTTAAAGAGGTACCGACCGGTAATAGACATACCAGTCAAAATATCTTTAAGCATCAAACTGTCGAGGAATTGTTGGATTTTTTTAAACATAATTGATCAGCTTATTTCCAAATATTCCATGGTGAAACAACCCAAGCACCAATAACAACTACCCAAAATACAGAAATTGGAATAAAGATTTTCCATCCCAAACGCATAATTTGGTCGTAGCGGTAGCGAGGAAGAGTAGCGCGCAGCCAAATAACGCAAGATAAGAGGAAGAATGTCTTTGCAAACAGCCAAAAGAATCCTGGAATATCACGCAAGATTGGGAGATCTACAATCGGCAACCAACCGCCTAAAAACATGATTGAAGCCAGAGCTGCAATCAAAATCATATTGGCGTATTCAGCCAAAAAGAACATAGCAAACGACATGCCTGAATACTCAACCATGTGACCAGCAACAATCTCAGACTCTCCTTCAACTACGTCAAACGGATGACGGTTGGTTTCTGCGACGCCAGAGATAAAGTAAATGAGGAACATTGGTAACAAGGGCAACCAATTCCAAGAGAGGAAATTGAGACCCATATTGGCAAAATAACCATGATTCTGTGAAATCACAATAGCGCTCAAATTCAAGGTACCGGATGTAAGAAGAACGGTGACCAAAGCAAAACCCATTGCAATTTCATAAGAAATCATTTGCGCTGATGCGCGCATTGCACCCAGAAATGGATATTTTGAATTGGAAGACCAGCCCGCCAAAATCACACCATAAACACCAATGGATGAAATCGCCATGACATAAAGCAGGCCTGCGTTGACATCAGCTAACACCATCTTGGCCTGAAACGGAATCACAGCCCATGCTGCAAAAGCCGGCATGATCACCATGACTGGTGCAATGAAATACAAAACCTTACTTGCTTTAGCTGGAGAAATAATCTCCTTCATCAAGAGCTTTAATGCATCTGCAATCGGTTGCAAAAGACCCAAAGGTCCTACGCGATTTGGTCCAAGACGAATGTGCATCCAACCAATCAGCTTTCTTTCCCAGAGGGTAAGGTATGCAACGCAACCAAACATAGGCAATACGATAATGACAATGCGCACTAAAGCCCAAATCACTGGCCAAAGTGAACCGAAAATAGCTTCGCCATTTGTATTAATGAGGTTTAAGAAATTATCCATCCCACCTCCTAGGCCTTAGTTACAGTCACAGGACCAAACATCGGCCCCAATAGAGAGCTAAATGAAGTGCCAGCAGAGATGCGCACTGCATTGGGAGCCAGAGCCGCCTCCAAAGTTGCAGGCATAACTACAGTTTTACCCTCTTGCTCAATCGATACGAGATCGCCTTCTGTCAGGCCAAGGGAGCTAAATAGCAACTGGTTTAAGCCAACTTGGTTACCGCGCTTTGCATCACGGGTTGACTGCAACGCTCCGGCGCGACGAACGATTTGATCGACAACATAAATATTGACATCGGCAACACGCTCCAGCCCGTTTAACGGAGCCAGGTTACCGTTTGATAAATGACTCACCTGAGCTTGATTGCTGAGAAGATTGCAATAAGACTCGCTTAATGCCTCATCTAATACTTCTTCTGGTGTATTGAGCAAGAAGCCATCAAGCTCCAATAAACCACCAAGTACACGCAAAACCTTCCAGGCCGGCCTTGAGTCGCCCAGGGGCTTAACGGCAGGTTGAATAGTTTGCGCCCTGCCCTCAGCATTTACATAAGTTCCGACAGTTTCAGTGAAAGTTGTAATGGGCAAAATCACATCTGCCGTATCTAAAATGTCAGCACTCTTATATGCAGTCAAAGCAATAACTGTGTTTGCGTTAGCTAAAGCAGCGCGTGTCTGAATTGGATTAGGCAAATCAGCTAAAGGATCCAAATTCATTAGCAATACAGCGCGACGATCACCAGATAAAACGGATTGAACGCCCGCACCATTTGCATTGACCAGAGAAGCGCCAACGGCATTGCCGCCAACCGGCAAGAAGCCTAGAGTAGCACCTGTTTGTTCAGCAATAAATTGAGCCAAGACGGTTAAGTCGGTGCTATGGGGGTGCGCTTGCGCAGCAGACCCCAAAAGCACTGCAGTAGTAGCACCGGAGATCAAGCTATCCGCAATTGCTTGGGCCGCAGCTGAAACTGGCAAGTTAAATGTGCCAGCAGGAACGCTACTTGATTTAGCTTTGGCGACAGCTAAGGCTACCTCACTCAAGGCATTGAGCCAGGCGCTTGGCGCCGCAGAGATACTTGCAACCGCCGGGATGAGCCAGTCATCACCACCAGCATCAATGCGGGATACCAGGAGGCCACGTTTAGTTGCAGTACGAATACGCGCAGCTAAAACAGGTTGATCTTTGCGCAAGAAGCTACCGATTATCAAGGCGCGATCCAACTCATTTAATTTACTCACAGGCATACCAAGCCAGGGAGCTGTGGGTGCACCAGCAATATCCGTTTGGCGCAAACGAGTTTCGATTTGGGATGAACCCAGTCCACGAATTATTTTTTGCAATAAATGCAATTCTTCTGTGCTGGATATCGGGTGAGCCAAAGCTGCAATTGCTTCTGGACCACTCTCGGCAGAAATGGATTTAATTGAACGCGCCACATAGTCCAGGGCAGACTCCCAATCGGTCTCCAACCATTGACCACCCTGCTTCACCATTGGTGTAGTGACCCGTTCAGCAGAATTCAAACCTTCGTATGAGAAACGATCACGATCGCTAATCCAGCATTCATTGATAGCTTCATTCTCAAGCGCTACAACACGCATCACTTTATTGGCTTTGGTTTGAACAGTGGTGTTCGCACCCAAACTGTCATGAGGACTTACGGAGCGCTTGCGTGCCAACTCCCAGGTTCGGGCTGCATAACGAAATGGTTTACTCGTCAAAGCGCCGACTGGGCATATATCGATCATGTTTCCAGAAAGCTCTGAGTCAACCGTTTGACCAACAAAGGTTGTGATCTCGGAATGCTCGCCGCGATTAATCATGCCCAACTCCATTACGCCGGCCACTTCCTGGCCAAAGCGAACGCAGCGGGTGCAATGAATACAACGTGACATCTCTTGCATCGAGATTAAGGGCCCTACATTCTTATGAAAAACAACGCGCTTCTCTTCGTCGTAACGCGAGTTAGACTTACCGTAACCGACAGCCAGATCTTGCAGTTGACATTCGCCACCTTGATCGCAAATTGGGCAATCTAATGGGTGATTAATAAGTAAAAA
>TBL_comb47_HYPODRAFT_10007703_pt1 | contig 11218 bp, 7 predicted proteins | sample TroBogypolimnion_40_FD_10682 | JGI IMG/M metagenome (IMG submission 10682) | reverse complement strand
CGGTGGGTCAGGACGCGGATGGGGAAAAGGTCAGGAGGGAGGCTTCAGGGAGGGGGCGTCAGGGGAGGGCGGGGCTGGCATCGGGCAGGAAGCCCGCTTGGTTTTCGAGGTTGCCGGAGGCGTTGCCGGCGGGGACGTGGGCCACCGGTTCCATGAACACGCCGAAATTGGTCAGGGTTCCGCCGCTCTGGTAGCCGCCCGGCGCGCTGACCAGGCTGGGCGGAAGGTTCGTCTCCGGGAGCGCGGCCAGGACCGTCAAGGTGAAGCCGGTTCCGAAGTCCAGGGTGCCGGCCTTTCCGTCCAGGACCAGGCTGCTCCAGGACTGGGGCGCGACGCCGGGATCCACCGAGACGGTGAGGTAGCCGGTGCTGGCGTCGGCGGGGATGCTCCCGCTGGCGACCACTCCGGCGGGAAGCCCGGGCACGGCGAACGTCACCGGCCCGGTGAAACCGTCCCTGCGGGTGATGGTGACCACCGAATATCCGCTGCCCCCGGCCGGAATGTCGAGCGTGCCGGGGCTGGCCGTGACCGAGAAGCTCGGCGGTTTCGGGGTGGAGCCGCCGTTCCAGGAAGCGCAGCCGGTGGCGCCGGCCGCCAGCAGGAGGATGCCGGCGGCGCAAAGTCCCCGGGCGAAGGCCGGGGCCGGAACCCTGGCCTGGAATGGGCGAGCCCGCCACCGGAAAAAGTCTTTGTCCATGGGGTTTCCTTCATGGTTCCTGGTGCCCGGACCGGCTCCGTTGTGGATGAGTCCCAGTATCAGGTCTGTCGGTTTGCCCGGTCAGTTGATCATATGAACTTCATGGCCACAATTAATTAATCTGTTTTTTTCAATTTTTAATTAATGACATGACCGTCTTTTTCATATCCGCAGACAGCGGGAATGCGGCGGCCGGGGACCCGGTCACGGATCCCCGATCGCCGCTGAAACGCCGGCCGGTCAGACCTGGAACACCGAGATCTGTTTCGCCAGGGTCTCGGCGACCTGGGCCAGGTCCTTGGCGGTGCGGGCGACCTCGTCGGTGGTGGCGGAGAGCTGGGTGGCGGCGGAGGCGGTCTGGATGGACTCGTGGACGCCCTGCTCCACCTGCCGGGCGGCTTCCTCCCCGGTGCGGCTCTGCTCGGCGGTGGCCTGGGCGATGTGCCCGGCCAGGTGGCCGAAGGCGGTGAGGTTGGTGCGGATGGTCTCCAGCGAACGCACCGTGGCGCCCACGGTGATCCCGCCCCGGTCCACCGCGGCCTTGGCCTGCTGGATCAGCTGGTTCACTTCCTTGGCCGCCACGGCGGAGCGCTCCGCCAGCTTGCGCACTTCCTCCGCCACCACGGCGAAGCCCTTGCCCTGCTCTCCGGCCTTGGCCGCCTCGATGGCCGCGTTGAGGCTCAACAGGTTGGTCTGCCCGGCGATCTCCTGGATGACCAGGATGGCCTTGGAGATGTCGCCCGCGGTGCGGGTGATGCCGGCCATGGCTTCGGTGGTGTCGGCTCCCGCCCCGGTGCCCTGCTCCGCCGCGGCCTGGGCCTCGGCCAGCTTCTGCTGGGTCTCCCGGGCGCCGGCGGCCACTTCGGAGATGCTGGTGGCCAGTTCGGTGATGGACGCCGCCATGCGCTCGGCGCCCTCCTCCTGGAGCTGGGCGCTGCGGGCGATGGATCCGGTCGCGGTGGACATCTCGTCGGCGGCCGCCGACAGCTGGTGGGATCCGCTGGCGACCTGGTGCACCCCCTGCATGATGGCGCCCATGGTGCGCTGCAGCTGCTCGCCCATCCGGTTGAGGGTGGCGGCCATGGTCCCGAACTCGTCCCGGGTGGCCAGCTTGCTCCGGGCCCGCAGATCGCCGCCCGCCGTGGCCTCGAGCACTTCGGCGAACTCCTTCAGCGGGTTGCTGATGCTCCGGCCCAGCACGACGCCCAGCAGCAGGCTCAGCACGGCGACGGCGCAGCCGGCGGCCAGGGTCCAGATGACGGTGCGGCCGTAGGACCGCCGGATCCCCTGGATGGCGTACTTGGCCTGGTCGAGATCCGAGTCCACCAGCCGGGTGGCGGTGCTGTTCAGGGTGAGGTCCATGGGCAGGAACTTGGCCTCGATGATCGCGGCGGCCTGGTCGTTGCGCCCGGCCCGGGAGGCCGGGAAGATCTCCAGGTCCCTCAGGCTCTTCATGGCCGCGTAGCCGGTCATGAGCTCGGCGCAGCTGGCCTGGGCGGACTTCTCGTCCGCCGGGATCAGGCGGCTGAACTGGCTCATCTGCGCTTCGAACTCCTGGTCATGGGCCTTGCAGATGACCTCGGTCTTGGCGATGGCGTCGGGGTCCTTCAGCAGCGCGTGGGCCAGGGTGGAGTACTGCATGCGCAGCCGCGCCGCGTTGGCCTGGCTCAGCTGGGCGATGGGCGTGAGGTTGGCCTCGAACATGGTCTGGGCCTGGCGGAACGAACCGCGCAGGCTCCACAGGCTGAAACCGATCAGCCCCACCAGGAAGGCCAGGATGAGGCTGAACGAGACCAGCAGCCGCCTGCGTACAGAAAGGTTGTGGAACCATGACATGCCCATCCAGAAGCTCCCTTGTTGGTGCCCTTCGGTGCCTGCCGGCCGTCGAGTCTCTTTTTGGATCAAAGAGTTGGATTAACAGCCCGCCCTGTCGTTTAGTTTTTACAAGTTTGCCACACCCGGGCCCCAGTCGATATCATCAGTCTGGTTTTTCCACGGGCGCACCATGTTTCACGCCGCGAAAGAGACACGATGAATCAGACCCCCAGCCGCAACAATCCCAGCCATTTCCAGGATCTGGTCGCGGCCATCGTCGCCAGCGACCTGGCTGAACCGCGCACCCGGCACATCGATGCGGGCTACCTGCCCAACCGCGACACGGTGATCGAGATCGTCAAGCTGCTCAGGGAACTGCTTTTCCCCGGCTACTTCGGTCGCCAGCACCTGACCTCCTCGACCCTCGAATACCACGTGGAGGAACTGCTGCGGGCCATCGACACCCGGCTGTTCGAACAGGCGCGCAACGCCATCCGCCACCACGCCACCCGCCGGGGGGTGCCCTGCCTGGACTGCGACCAGGAGGCGGAAAGGATCGTGCGCAACCTCCTGGGCGCCATTCCCAGGCTGCGCGCCGTGCTTGCCACGGACGTGCAGGCGGCCTTCGACGGCGATCCGGCCGCGGCGGACTTCGACGAGATCATCTTCTCCTATCCGGGCCTCCTGGCCATCTCCACCTATCGCATTGCCCATGAACTTAACATTAATAAACTTCCCCTTATTCCCCGGATCATGACCGAATATGCCCATAACATCACGGGCATCGATATCCATCCTGGGGCCACCATTGATGAATATTTCTTCATCGATCACGGCACCGGGGTGGTCATCGGCGAGACCACCGTCATCGGCAAGCGCGCCAAGATCTACCAGGGGGTGACCCTCGGCGCCCTGTCCACCCGCGGCGGGCAGACCCTGCGCGGCGCCAAGCGGCACCCGACGCTCATGGACGAAGTCACGGTCTATTCAGGCGCGTCGATCCTCGGCGGGGAGACCGTCATCGGCGAGGGGGCGGTCATCGCCAGCAACGTGTTCCTCACCCAGTCGGTCCCGGCCCGCACCCGGGTCTCGGGCAAGAACCCGGAGCTCCAGTACAAGAACCACGCGCCGGTGGAGTTCAAGCAGGACTTCCGCGCCGACTGGGTCATCTGAGTGGAGAGCCTCGACGCCCTGTTCCAGCGCCAGAGCCGGGCCCGGTGGGACCTGGCGGCCACGGACGCGGCCCAGCGCCGGGCCAGGCTGCGGCGGCTGCTGGAGGCGCTCACGGCCCGGAGGCGGGAGGCCCATGCGGCCCTGCGGGCCGACTTCGGCAAGGTCCCGGAAGAGGTGGACCTGGCCGAACTGTATCCGCTGGCCGCCGAGCTCAGGAACACCATCGGCAACCTGGCGCGGTGGATGGGGCCGGTGCGGGTGCCCACGCCGCTGGCCTTTACCGGCAGCCGGGCCTGGCACCGGCCCGAGCCCAAGGGCGTCGTCCTCATCATCAGCCCCTGGAACTATCCGCTCTACCTGACCCTGGGCCCCCTGGTCTCCGCCATCGCCGCGGGCAACTGCGCCGTGGTCAAGCCTTCGGAGTTCACTCCGCACACTTCGGCTTTCATGAAGGGCCTGCTCTCCGACCTCTTCCCCGAAGCGGAGGTCGCGCTGGTGGAGGGGGACGCCGATGTCGCCAAGGCCCTGCTGGCGCTTCCGTTCGACCATGTGTTCTTCACCGGCAGCCCGGAGGTGGGCCAGGTGGTCATGCGGGCGGCGGCGGAACACCTGGGTTCGGTGACCCTGGAACTGGGCGGGAAATCCCCGGTGCTGGTGGACGCCGACGCCGACCTTCGGCTGGCGGCGCGCCGGATCGCCTGGGGCAAGTTCCTCAATGCCGGCCAGACCTGCGTGGCCCCGGACCACGTCCTGGCCCACACGAAGATCCACGGGCCGCTGGTGCGGGAACTGGTCCGGGCGGTGGAAGGCTTCTACGGCGGGAGCCCCGCCGAACGCCATGCCAGCCCGGACTTCGGCCGGATCATCAACGCCCGCCACCACGCCCGGCTGCGGGGCCTGCTGGAAGGCTCCGGAGGCCGGATCGAACTGGGCGGCGAGTGGGACCTGGCCGACCGCTATTTCGCCCCCACCATCGTCACCGGGGTGGCCCCCGAGGCGCCGCTGATGCGCGAGGAGATCTTCGGGCCGATCCTGCCGGTGCTGGAAGTGCCCGACCTGGAGGCGGCGGCGCGCTTCGTAAACGCCCGGCCCAAGCCGCTGGCCCTCTACCTCTTCACCGGCAGCCCGGCCGCCGCCGATTCGATCCTGGCCCGCACCACCTCAGGCGGGGCCTGCATCAACGACACGGTCCTGCAGTTCGCCCACCCGCACCTGCCCGGCGGCGGGGTGAACCGCTCGGGCCTGGGCAAGGCCCACGGCCAGTTCGGCTTCCAGGCCTTCTCCAACGTCCGCGCCATCCTGCGCAGCTCCCGCTTTTCGCCCATCCAGTGGATGTATCCTCCGTTCACGGCCAGGGTGCGCCGGCTCATCGACCTGACCCTGCGGTATTTCTGAGGGACGGGAAATGACCCGGCCCCGGATGGCCTGGACTGTGATAAAATCAAGATGGGCGATTCCCTGACGCTGGATCCTGCCACTGCCGGAACCCCGCATTGCCCGCGCTTGAAAACGCAAGAAACGGCCCATGGAAACACCTGAAATCATCCCTCCGGGGGAATCGGCGCGACGGGCACCCTCCCGGGGGATCCCGGGATGGCTGAAGGGGCCGCTGGACGTCTGCCGCAACCACCACGGCAAGGCCGCCCTGGCGGGGTTGGCGCTGCTCCTCGCGCTGGTCCTGGCATGCGCCGACGCGCTGCTCGCGGGACCCATGCGCAGCTGGGCCGAGCGGACGATCAACGCGAACCTGAACGGCTACACGGTGCGCATCGCCCGGGCCCGCCCCCGCCTGTGGAAGCTGGGCTTCGAGCTGGACGAGCTGGTCCTGGCCCAGAACAGCCACCCGGACCCACCGGTGGCGGACTTCGGCGCCCTGGCGTTCTCGCTGCAGTGGAGCGAACTGGTGCGGTTCAAGGTGGCCGGGGACCTCACCCTCCGGCGCCCGGCGCTGCACCTCAACCTGGCCCAGATCCAGGAGGAGGCGCGAAGCCACGTCAGCCTGAAGGACCAGGGCTGGCAGCGGGCGGTGGAATCCATCTATCCGGTCAAGCTGGACCGGGTGAAGGTCGAGGACGGGTCCCTGCTCTACCTCGCCAGCGACCCCACCAGCAAGCCGCTCCAGCTCACCAAGGTGTTCATGGTCGCCAAGAACATCCGCAACAAGGCCGCCGCCCCGGGCACCTATCCATCGCCGGTGACCCTCGAAGGGCTCCTGTTCGACAGCGGGAAGGTCTGGTTCAGGGGAGCGGCGGACTTCCTGCGCGAACCCGCCACCGCCGCCGTGGGCGAGATCCGCCTGCAGCGCATCCCCCTGGACCGCCTCACCCCCCTCGCCCAGGACTACCAGCTGAAGACCACCGGAGGGTTCCTGTCCGCCGGCGGGACCGTGGAGTACACCCCGGAAGCCCAGAAGGCGCACCTCACCGAGGTCCTGTTCGAGGATCTGCGGGTGGATTACGTCACCAGCGACGCCACCAGGGCCGTGGAGCTGGAACACGCCCAGCAGGCGGTGAAGCTGGCCAAGGAGATGCGCAACGCGCCCAAGGTGGTGCTCCAGGTGGATTCCCTGAAGCTGACCAACAGCCAGATCGGCTTCGTGAACCAGGCGGCCCAGCCCCCCTACCGGCTGTTCATGTCGGGCGTGAACCTGGAGCTGGGCAACCTGAGCAACCAGGCCGGCCAGGGCCGGTCTCCGTTCCAGGCCCGGGGCGCCTTCATGGGCCACGGCAGCACCGAGGTCTCCGGAAGTTTCCGGGCCACGGCCAGACCGGCGGATTTCGATCTCCGGCTCAAGCTGGACAACGCCAGGGTGGCCGACCTCAACGACTTCCTGATGGCCATCGCCAAGGTGGACGTGGCCGAGGGCAGTTTCTCGGCCTACACCGAGATCACCGTGAAGAACGGCAGCCTGGACGGCTACCTGAAGCCCCTGCTGCAGGGCCTGAGGGTCTCCGACAAGCGCAAGGACCGGGACAAGCCCCTGGGCAAGCGGGTGGAGCTGCATGTCCTGCAGTTCTTCGCCAACCTGTTCAAGAACCATTCGAGCAAGGAGGTGGCCACGGTGATCCGCCTGTCCGGTCCCACCAGCGATCCCAAGCTGAGCGAGTGGGCGGCCATCCGCAAGCTGATCGGGAACGGCCTGTACCGGGCGGTGCTGCCCGGGTTCCTGGACAAGCCGAAGGGGGCGGGCTCGGCCAAGCCTGCCGCCCACCCGGCATCCGAGCCCAATCGACGCGAAAACTAGGCCTGAGAAAGCGGAAAGGCCATGGCTACAGTATGCTTTTAACCCTGGAACTCATCAAACGTGATCCTTTTCCCCCCGTCCGGCCCCAGCCGCGCGTAATGCAATTTCCAATTGCTGTTGCAGCTCTTCCTTGCTGGGAAGGTATAACTGATATTGCGATGCGAAGATATTCGCATCTTTGGGCAGGGTCAATTCGATGAGTGCATCCTTCTTGCGTTTGCACAATACGATGCCCAATGTTGGGTTCTCTTGCTCCGTCTTTACAAAACGATCGAAGTAATTGACATACATTTGCATCTGGCCCAAATCCTGATGGCTCAATTTGTCCAGCTTCAAATCGATGAGAACGTAGCATCGCAGTAATCGATTATAAAAAACCAAATCAACAAAGAAATGGTCTTCTTCAAAAGTGAAACGTTTCTGCCGGGCCTCAAAAAGAAATCCTTTCCCTAGCTCAAGGAGGAAATGTTCAAGCTTACCAATAATCGCCGACTCCAATTCGGTTTCAGAATAATCAGCGCGCTCCTCCAACCCAAGAAATTCCAAAATATAGGGACTTTTCACCGCATCCTGGGGGTCCTGAAGCACTTGCCCTTGCTCGGCTAACTGCCTCATCCGCTCTTTGTCACAGCACAGCGCCAGACGCTCATATAACCCGGAGGCAATCTGCCGTTCCAACTCACGCACTGACCAGCCGCTTGTCTCTGTCTCAATTTCATAGAAACGGCGTTCCTCTCCGTTCTTTAGCCCCATCAGCACCAGATAATGGGACCATCCAAGCCGAAATTGCCCCGACAAGGTCGAGAGAAGTGAACCCGACAATTCAGTAAACCGTTCGATCATTCCCTGGCCTGGATCCAAACGGGGCAATTCGCCAGACAGCGTCTGGCGAATCTGTGGGGTGCTTTCGTAAAACTGGCGAAAATTCTTCAGATTCGATACAGAGGAACCTGGAACACCCGCCGCACGAAGCTGCCCGGACAATCCCAACAGAAGCTGTGCGCCATATTGGGCCCGATCCCCACCCTGCTGCTCAAACTCCACAATGAAGTAACCGAAGAGCCAATTACGAACAACCATCGCGAAATCGACCGCCCGGGTGGCACGCTGGTGCAATGCCTCGTGCGTATGAGCCAGGGTCCTGACCAGATCCTCGATTTTCACCAGCAACCTCCATATGGGTCACGTCATAGGTCGACAGGGTCAGGGCACGTTCCCATCACCCGCCCTGCCGGAAAACTCGTCCATGGTCCGGTCCACCCCGAAGAACCGCATCACCGCGTCGAACAGCCCCAGGGGCAGGATCCGCGCCAACAGGACCGCCATCACGAAACGGGGCATGACCAGGCGCTTGCGGTCGCCTTCGATGGCGCCCAGGATCCGGGCCGCCACGTAGCCGGGCTTGAGGATGGGGAGCAGCCGGGGGAAGCGGGTGCGCACGCCGCTGAACATGCCGGTGTCGATGTACCACGGGCAGACCACGGTGGTGCGGACGGGGTGGCCCAGGCGCTTGAGCTCGAGCCGGAGGGACTCGTCGAAGCCGACGGCGGCGAACTTGGAGGCGCAGTAGTCGGTGAGCCGGGAGGTGCCGCCCAGGCCCGCGGCGGAGGCGATGGTCACCACGTGGCCGCGGCCCCGCTCGATCATGGCCGGGAGCACCGCGCGCACGGTCCAGAACAGGGCCAGGGCGTTGACCTGGAAGGTCCGCTCGATGGCGGCGTCGGAACACTCCAGCAGGGTTTTGCCGGTGACGATGCCGGCGTTGTTGATGAGGATGTCCACCGGCCCCCGGGCCGCCAGCACCCGGGCGGCGGTGGCCTGGAGCGCGGCCCGGTCGCACAGGTCCACCAGGAACACCGCTGCGTCCCCCCCTTCCCGGCCCAGCTCCGCCCGGGCCGCCAGCAGCCCGGCTTCGTCCCGGTCCAGCAGGGTGACCCGGGCGCCCCGGGCGGCGGCGCCCCGGGCCAGGAGCAGGCCGAGGCCGTTGGCCGCGCCGGTGATGAGCACGTGGGCGTCCCGGAAATCCGTCATGGGGTTCCTCCTGGTCCGGCCGGGCTCAAGGCGCGGCCCGCAGTATTTCGGCCATGGCCGCGAGGGCCCCGATGCGGGGCTGCGGGTAGGACGCGTTCCGGTTCCGCACCGCGGCGCCGGAGGCCTGGAACGGGACGGAATCGTACTCGCCGGTGATCCGCCCGCCGGTGAAGTGCCCCCCCAGGGCGGGCGGGGTCGTCAGATAGAGCAGCAGGGCCATCCAGCTCTTCACTTCCCGGAAGGCGGCGGCCGGCGTCAGGTTGATGCGGTTTTCCAGGATCGCCCGGAGGCCGTCCGGGGTGGCGTCGAGCTTGCGGTCGCCATGGGCCGCCTGGTACACCCCCGCGCGGGTCCCGAACCGGGCCTGGGCCCCGTCGATCATGAGCAGCAGGTACAGGTCCAGGACGACCCGATGGCGGCCGGGGCCGAGGGCGGCGGCCGGCCCGGTGCAGGCCGGGTCGTCCGGAGCGAAGGCCGAAAGCGGACCGATGGCGGCCTCGGCCTCGGCCAGGAGCAGGGCGTCCAGGCTGGTGGAGCCGGTGGCGGCATCCCGCGCCGCGGCCCCGGCCACCCGGCCCAGGGCGGCCAGGTGGCCGGCGGCCCGGGCCGGGTCGGGGTCGTCGAGCCGGACCATGGCGCCGGCGTAAGGGTTGCCCCCGGCCGCCGCGCCCAGCAGGGCGGCGCCCTGGTCGCAGGGCAGCTCCGCCAGGGCGGCCAGGGCCAGACCGGCCGGGGCGGATCCCTCCCGGGCCCGCTGCCGGGTCAGGCCCAGGGCGGACGCGGCGCTGGCGCAGGCGAAGAAGGCTTCGGCCGCGCCCGGCTCCAGGCTGTAGCCGAGGCCCGAGAGGTTGAGGTAGTCGTCCGGACCGGCGAGCCCGGCCTGGGCCAGCAGCTGCATGGCGCAGAGCGCGCGCAGCGCGCCTTCGTCCAGGTACCCGGAAACCAGGGGTTCGCCGGTGACGCCGGCCTGGGCCGGATCCGGGGAGAGCCCCAGCGGCAGGATGCCGAACAGGTCGGCGAAGGTGATGGGGGCCCCGGCCTGCAGGGCGCCCCGCAGTTCGCCCGTGGCCACCGCCGCCGCCGTGAAGGGGGTCCGGCCGGGGTCCGCCCCTGGCAGGAGGCCGTTGGCCGTGGCCCTCAGGGCGTCAGCGCACAGATCGCCAAGGCCGTTGGGGCCCGGGAAGGGGTCCCGACCGTTGGACGGCAGATCCCGGGCGCAGGCGGCCACGGGACGGTAGATGCCCTTGGCCGGGTCGTCCACGGCGTCGCCGGGAAAGCGCGCCACCTGGGTGAACACCGGGGCCAGGGCCCGGTTCAGCTCCCGGTCGGCGCCGGCCACGACGAAGGCGAAGGCCGGGTCGGGCCGGGCCGGAGGATCCAGGCCGGCGAGCACGGCATCGGTCATGGCGGGGTTGGCCGAGGCTTCCAGGGTGGGCGGTCCGGAGGCGGGGAACGCCAGGTCCAGGCGCGCGACGTTGGCGCCGAAGGCTCCGGCGCAGATGATGCGGGTGTTCCAGCTGCCGTTGGCCACGGTCCGGGCCGAGGCCAGGGGGAAGTGCATGTGGCCCGAGGCGATCACGTCGATGCCGGCGACCTGCCGCGCCAGGTCCACGTCCTCCCCTTCGGCGCCGTCGGCGTCGATGCCGGCGTGGCTGAGGGCGACCACCAGGCGGCAGCCCTGGGCGTTCCGCAGCTGGTCCACCTGGTCCTGGACCAGCCGGACGTTCCGGCCGTAGTCCGGGAACCGCACCGGCGCGGCGGCCGGGGCGTCCAGGGCGGCGGCCCGGCCCATGAGCCCGATGAAGCCCACCCGCAGGCCGTTGGGCAGATCCCGCACCACGGTGCGCCGGATCGGTCGCCCCGGCCCCACGAACGGCGCGAGGTCGGCGTCGCCGTGGAGGTCGAGGTTGGAGGCGACGATGGGGGTGCGGAAACCGAAGCCCTGGGCCGCGGCCCGCAGGATCCCGGCCAGCCCCGCCGGGCCGGCGTCGAACTCGTGGTTGCCCAGGGCGAGGCAGTCGTAGCGCAGGGCGTCGGCGAACCAGAGGGCCAGGGGCATCCGGCCCAGGGTGAGGTCGTAGAGGGTGCCCATGCTCCAGTCGCCCGAATCCACCAGCAGCACCGGGTTGCCGCATCCGGCCCGCACCCGCTCCACGTAGGCGGCGATCCGGGCGTAGCCGCCGAGGGTGGACGGGGCGGCGGTCACATGGCCGGCCCCGGCGCCGTGGTCGTGGAGATCGGTGGTCTGGAGCAGGGTC
>TBL_comb47_HYPODRAFT_10007702_pt1 | contig 11219 bp, 8 predicted proteins | sample TroBogypolimnion_40_FD_10682 | JGI IMG/M metagenome (IMG submission 10682) | reverse complement strand
CTTCTAAGGCGTAGGTCGCACGTTCGAATCGTGCTGGGCAGGCCAACATTCCCTCTAGCTGATAACAAGATGTAAAACCTCATTTTGTAGTATTTTCTAGCGAAATCCTGGCCAAGTTATACCGTGTTGAGGAGCACCATAATAGGGCGTAATATTGAGCATCAATTTGAATGAAGGGGTAAACATGTCACTACGTATTAACGATCTCTCACCAAACTTTACTGCTGATTCAACTGAGGGCAAATTAACCTTGCATGACTGGATTGGTAACAGCTACGCTATTTTGTTTTCTCATCCAAAAGACTTTACGCCAGTATGCACAACGGAGTTTGGAGCAGTGGCAAAACTGGCTCCGGAGTTTGCAAAGCGCAATACCAAGGTCATGGGCATCTCGGTTGATAGTGTGGAAGACCATCAAAAATGGAAAAAAGATATTGCTTCTTTTGCTGGAGCGCCTGCAGATTTTCCAATTATTGATGATAGTTCTTTGGTAGTGGCTAAGCTTTATGACATGCTTCCTGCTGATGCTTATTTGCCAGATGGCCGTACTCCTGCCCATAGCGCAACAGTGAGAACGGTATTTATTATTGGGCCGGATAAAAAGTTACGTTTAACAATGTCTTATCCCATGTCTGTGGGTCGTAACTTTGCTGAAATTCTCAGGGCTTTAGATGCTATTCAAATAACAGATGGTCTTCCGTTAGCAACCCCAGCAAACTGGGTGCCAGGACAAGATGTGATCGTAGCATTAGCTTTAAATGATGAGCAGGCAACAGCTAACTATGGTCAGCTTGACATAAAGCTGCCTTACCTACGCTACGCAAAGCCTCCTAAAAAATAAGCCAAGGAAATCGTTTCCCTGATTCATAATCACTTGTGGGTGTTTTATAATCCCCCAAGGCGTAGGTCGCACGTTCGAATCGTGCTGGGCAGGCCAAAATCCTCTGTTTATCATGCTCCAATTTCTTTCATTGAGCTTATGGCTCGATCATGCATGAGCTTGTCTAGCGTAGGGTACTCTGATTTAACATAGACCCTACGCGTCCTGACCTAGTGATTTAAAAAAGCGCGAATATTATCTCCAACCTTGGCTATATCAGTAATGCCGTCAATGTGACCACCATCACCGGGAATTTCCACTACTTCAGACTTAATCCCATTCTTTTTGAGGATTTCCGATGCAGTTTTGGAATATGATGGAAAAAATAATAAATCACTTGAGGCTGGTACGAACATCACTTTTGCTTTGATTGGCTTGATGCCTTCTTCAATCGAATTTGCATTTCCAATGCGATAAACCTGAATGATCTTGGTTAAGTAAAGAAAGTGATTAGCATCTGATATTTTTGCTCTACCAGCCCCAGCTATACTGATGGCATCCTGAATAGCATAGGTATTCTCCCAACTTTGCTCAGGGGATTTATCTGCGATCGTTAATTTCCGGCCGAATAAGCGTTCTGCCCATCCTGGATTCCGTGAGTTCATTGTTGTTAACTGCAAGGCAGTCTCCAATCCCTTGACTGGCTGTTCGTTGGATTCATAGTAGTTTCCTTTATTCCAGTTCGCATCCAGTAATATGGGATTAGCCCACATCTGAGCCGTTTCGATTGTATAAGCGCTGGACTCTAAGCCACCAGGTATAACAGCAATAACTCGCTCAACCATATTAGGGTAGCTTGTAGCCCAATCCAGAGCCTGATATGAACCCATTGAAAGACCGGCAACTGCCGCAAATTTTTTGATACCAAGAGATGTAGATAACTCCTTTTGAACATGAATTAAGTCTTGGGTGTTCAGAATTGGAAAGCTCATTCCATATGGTTTTCCAGTGTCGGGATTTATGGTCGCAGGGCCAGTAGTTGTGACGTTTGGATCCTTTACATTGAGGTTTGCTAAGCTATCTGAACTGACAATGAAGTATTTATTGGTATCAAGCGGTTTGCCTGGGCCAATAATGCTATCCCAGTAACCGGGACCTGCATCATTTGGCTTATATTTTCCTGCGGCGTGTGATGTGCCAGAAAAATAATGGCAAATAAGAATAGCGTTGTCACCACTTTTATTTAATTGGCCATAGGTCTCATAGCCAACCTTTACATTTTTTATTGTTTCTCCACCTAAGGTGACTAAAGATGGGATTTCAAAAACTTGTTTTTTAACCAGCTCATCGACAGCATAGACATTTAATGAAAATTGAGCGAATACAAACAGTAAGAGTATTTTGAGATGCTTCATTCTTCTTTTCCCTATTTATTTAAGAGTTGCGTTGCATGTGCAGCTATGACCTTGAATGTTTTTATTTACCTAATCTAAGTTAAAAATCCGGGAGTAAAAATATTTACTCTAAACGCTATGCTGTCTATTTAATATTTGCTCTTATCCATTTTTCAATTACTTGCGCTACTTGATCGCTATTTTTTTCGAGCATCATCATATGTCCGTTTCCCTTTACTCCCTCATTTTCTAAACGTATATGATCATTCTTGACACCGGCTTGTGTTAAGAATTTAGACGTACAGTGATCAAGAGTTGCCCTAAAAGATGCTTCACCAGTAACTATCGCTGTTGGGGTATTTTTCATTTTTGGTAATTGCCGGGCTGGTTCTGATTGCAGCCAGCAGCGAATTAATTCAGGAGAGTCCGGTTTATTTTGATGTGCCAGCTGAAGTTCTTCCGCATTTATTGCGGGCGGATCGTAATTCAAAGGTATGCGTGTAATGCCCCATGCACGAATAATACTTTCATTATCTATGTACCAATCTTCGCCGCCGACAAATTTGCCATCAAAAAATGGTGGCCCATTAGGCTCTACAGCAATATGAGCTTTTACTAGATCTGGGCGAGCATCAGTTAGTTTCCAGCCAAAGACGCTAGACTGCGAGTGGGTTAGTAATATTGAGGGGCCTATTTTTTCTAGTAGGGCCACATCTGCTGGATACATTAATTCTTCAGTTTTTTTTGCGCTAGCAATAAACTCAACTTGCTGTGCATAAAACTGATCAAACGTAGGGTTGCCAACAACGCCTGGGCCGCCGGGCCATTGGGTATGAAGTTTGGCTTGGGGAAATAAGTTAAAGTTTTCTTGGCCGGTAAATATAAGCTCCAAATCATGTGCCCCAAAGCGCGCATAAGGGCCATAGCTTTCAATAGAGTCGCCGGATCTAGCCCTGCCAACTTGATCTACAACATATACCATGTACCCTTGAGTCACGAAGTAGTCTGCCCAGCCGCGGCGCCCATCAGGTGTTCCTAAGAAGTTGTTGCCGGTTTGCGCAGTGCCGTGGATCATCACGATTGGATAGGGATGTTTGACTGATTTTGGGATCATGTACTGAACATACATTTGATCAGTCATTAATTTTTTACCGGCAGTATCTATGTATTTGCCATTAACGTAAAAGTAGCCATGATCAGTCAACCCAATCTCTTTTGATTTAATTAGAGTCGATGATTCTGAGGCGAAAGATAAATTAGCGCCAATGCTAATGCTTGCAAAAAATATAAGTGCTCTAGTGGTTAATCTATGCATGATGCCTCCCTTTTTTATTTTTTATCAGTTAGAAAATGCTTAGATAAAGACTCATTACTAACTTGTCCAATTTATACCCTGGGCATAGCGGAAATGCCATCAATGATGGTTCGGGTTAATACTAATAAATGAGTGCAAACAGTAAAAAAGTTGAATAAATCAAGCGATTAGAAAAAGACCCGTGATATTCTTTTAGCTACAAAAAAATAAATGGAGACAAAATGAAAGTATTTGGGGGAGGTATTGCGGTTTGCCTTACTGCAACATTGCTATTTTTTTTAGCGCTAGATGTGATTGCGCAGACCCTCCCATTTAATCTAAAGGTCACCCCTATTAGTGAAAAAGTAATTGCGGGGCCGCTAGTCTTGTCAAATCAAGGGAGCTTTTTTGTTGGCGGGAGGGATATTGAATCTCACACCCTCTCAACTTTACCTGCATATGCACAGTCTGGCACAATCACTGTCGATCAAATATACGTTCGCTATCAAATACCAACCAAAGCTAAGGGCAATTCGATTGTGCTGATTCATGGTTGTTGTTTGACTGGAAAGTCATGGGAATCAACGCCAGATGGGCGTATGGGCTGGGACGAGTATTTTGTAAGACGCGGATTTCCAACTTACGTGATTGATCAATCTGGTCGCGGTAGGTCCGCAGTCAATGCAACGGCTATAAATGCAGCAAAAATAGGCGAAGAAAATCCAGAGCAGTTACCCACAATATTTGCTGCAAGCCACGAGTCTGCATGGGCAATTTTTCGTTTTGGTAGCGACTACCCCAAGGTCTACGAAGGCATGAAGTTTCCCATCGCTTCTCAAAAAGGTTTATGGCAGCAGATGGTTCCTGATTGGCTCTATTCCTTGCCCAACCCCAACCCAACCATTTCAGCGCTCTCAGAGCTATCCAAGAAGCTGCAAAATACTATATTAATTAGCCACTCGCAGTCTGGAATTTTCCCTTTTCAAACCGCTGAACTTAGCACTCAAGGAATTTCTGGAATTATTTCAATAGAGCCTGCCGCATGTCCTGCTGCCGAGGGTAATTTAACCCCATATACTCGTATGCCAGTATTGATTTTATTTGGGGATTACGTCGAGCTTTCACCCCGCTGGGCCCCTAGACTTAAGGCCTGTCGTGAATTTGTGCAAAACACCAATCAAGCTGGTGGAAAGGCGGAAATGCTTGTGCTTCCAGAGATTGGTATCACGGGTAATTCGCATATGTTGATGCAAGATAGTAACAACATTCAAATTGCCGATATATTGGGCTCATGGATTGAGCAACGCTCTAATAAACAATAAACCAGCTGTTGAAGTGAAAGCAAAAATGTTGATATTTCTTAGGAAGAAAGATTGTGAGGACGTATGTTTTTTTCTGGTAACTTAATTATTCGTTTTGCACTGGGATTGCTTTGCTCCATCTCACTGATGGCTTACGCGGCTTCTGATATTTCAGGCGTTGTAACAAGTTCCAAGGGCAGGGAGGCTGGTGTTTGGGTGATTGCAGAAACGATTGACCTGCCTACCAAGTTCACCAAGATTGTCGTAACAAATGATCGCGGTCAATTTTTAATACCAGAATTGCCTGATGCAAGGTATCAAGTTTGGGTTCGCGGATATGGATTGGTTGATTCTCCCAAGGTGCAGGCAAAAGTAGGCTCTAATCTGAAGCTAAAAGCTGTAATAGCACCAAATTCAAGTGCAGCTGCCCAATATTATCCTGGTATGTATTGGTATTCCATGCTTGAGATTCCTAAAGAAACTGAATTTCCTGGTACCGGTGAGCAGGGTAATGGCATCCCTCCATTCATGAAAAAACAACATTACTGGATTGATACTGTCAAAAATGGTTGTCAATCATGTCATGCGCTGGGGTCTAGGGGAATTCGTGAAGTCCCAGAATTTTTTAGCAAGTCGAGCAATGGTGATTCTTTTATAGCTTGGGCTAATCGAACTCAAGCTGGGCAAGCCATGGGATACATGGCCTTGGTGCTTGGCAGACTCGGGCCCGATAAAGGATTGTCTTTATATGCTGATTGGACTGATAACATCGCCAAAGGGAAATTGCCATTTGAAAAGCCTGAGCGTCCACAAGGCATTGAAAGAAACGCAGTTTACACAATGTGGGATTGGTCGTCACCCAAGCACTACATGCATGATGCAATTTCTACAGACAAGCGAAACCCAACCTTGAATGCCAATGGTCTAATTTGGGGTGCGCCAGAAGAAAGCACAAATTTAGTTCCTAGCTTAGATCCTATAAAGCATTTTGCTTCATCCGTGCAAATGCCTATCTTGGATCCCCACACACCATCCTCAGCGGATGCCCCTCATGGACCTTCTGCATACTGGGGGGATGAGCCGATTTGGGATGGGCAAAGCAGTATTCATAATCTCATCATGGATGAAGTGGGAAGAGTATGGTTTGCAGCTCGCATTCGACCTGCGTCTAATCCTGATTTCTGTAGGGCGGGATCAGATCATCCGTCAGCAAAGGTGGCGCCATTGAATGACTCATTGCGCCAGATATCAATGTATGATCCTAAAACAAAAGAGTGGTCGCTAATAAACACTTGCTTTAGTACCCACCATGTGTACTTTGGGCATGATTCAAATAATACTTTATGGACTTCTGCGGGTCCTCCGAACAGCGGAGTGGTTGGGTGGCTGAATACTAAAAAATATCTTCAAACTCATGATGAGCAAGCATCACAGGGTTGGACTCCGTTGATTATTGACGCGAATGGCAATGGCAGGCGCGATGATTGGGTGGAGGGTAGTCAACCGCTCGATCCAAATAAAGATAAACGGGTAATGGCGGCTTTTTATGGAATTCAACCAAGCCCTGTTGAGGATGTTATTTGGGGTCAAGCAATGGATGTGGGTTTTTCGAGGGTTGATCAGCCGGGTTATCTGGTGCGGCTTGATCCTGGTCCAGACCCAACCAACACTGCTCTTGTTGAAATCTATCAACCGCCAGAAGGTACTTTCGGTCCTAGAGGTTTAGATGTTGATTCAAAAGGAATTGTTTGGACCGTGCTGTCGAGTGGGCATATTGCGAGTTTTGATCGAAAAAAATGTAAAGGCCCCTTAAATGGCCCAAGTACTGTTGATGGGAAGCAATGCGAAGAGGGTTGGACCTTATATCGCTTGCCAGGGCCTCAATTTAAGGGTGTTGATCCAAAGGGTAGTGCCGATGGGGCCTACTATATCTGGGTCGATCTTTACAATACCTTGGGGTTGGGTAAAGATGTGCCAATTGCCTCATCTAACGGAGGCGAGGCTCTCATTGCTGTAGTTGATGGTAAGTTAATCACGCTCCATGTTCCTTATCCAATGCCATTTTTTACAAAAAATGTTGATGGACGAATTGATGATGAAAATGCGGGTTGGAAGGGCCGTGCTATTTGGACAACCACAGGCACAAGGGCTCCATTCCATAGCGGGGATGGGAGTAAAGACATGTATCCCAAAGTATTTAAAGTTCAAATTCGTCCAAGCCCTCTAGCTGATTAATTAATTGACCATACATATATGAAGAAGATTGCTTTCATTCCATTGCTTGCTCTGCTATTTACTGTTTTCGCTGCGAGTGCCCAGTCTAATCAGGATGCTTATGCGCTCGCAAGTCAAAGTGGTTGCCTTGCCTGCCATAAGCCTGACCAAAAGTTGATTGGTCCATCCTACGAAAGCGTAGCAACTAAATACCATGACCAAAGTGATGCCCCGGAGTATCTCTCAAATAAAATCAAAAAAGGAGGCGCGGGGGTCTGGGGGCGAATACCAATGCCCGCCCATCCTCAGTTGAGTGATGAATCTATTAAGACCCTAGTCGCCTGGATTTTAAGGGGCGCTCCCTCGCAGTAGAGCTTAGTTTTTTGTAGTATCAGTCAGTAAAAAATAGCAGGGTCTATACATCTATGCTTTAGGGCGCCATGCTTTGTATGTGAATAAATTCTTATTTCAAATCATACAAGTGCTTATGTTGGGTGAGCAATTCTCTGTCAGCGTGGGCGATTTAGTTAATTATGTATAACTTTGTTGACGAAACGTTGGGCTGTAACTTATGGTTGACCATGTGTTTAGATTATATTTCAATCTACATAAGGGAAACTCATAAGTGCATAGACATTTTTTTGAAATGCACTGCTGTTATATTTAACTTGATCAATAAGTTAAAGGGCTATGATGAAAATTCCCTCTAAAGTATTCATAATTATTTCTGGCCTATTCTTGAGCCTAAGCCTCCAACTATCTGCAATATTTAGTTTATAAAAAGATCAATAATTACAGTGAATAAATATACTCAAGCTCTTGCTTTTACATTATTAAGTGCCAGTCTTGGCGGCGCTGTTTTGGCTGCTGATGTAACCGTACAAGCTACAGATGTACAAAGTCTCACTTCCGTTGCACTGACTAAACCGGCGGTGGATACGGAAGAGGTAGCTAAAAAATTAGCAAATCCAATTGCTAATATGATTTCTGTACCGCTGCAGTATGAGTTCAGCCGTGGCTTGGGTAAAAATCAAGGCGGTTCTGAGCAAACAGCCCTGTTACAACCAGTAGCCCCCTTTAATCTAGGTGGAGGTGATACCTTCATTGTGCGTCCGATCATCGCTGGGGTGAGGGAGGTCAGTATTGAAGGTGCTAATGGCCACTCTTATTCTGGCTACGGTATCTCCAGTGTTACGCTGGAGTCCTTCTATGCGCCCCAAACAAATTCTTCATGGATTTGGGGTGTTGGACCTTATGCCCAATCACCATCTGGTAATAGCGGATATTTTGGTTCACAGCAAACTGGAGCGGGCATAACGGCCGTAGTGCTGAATCGCGATGGCCCTTGGACTTACGGCATCCTTGGATATCAATCATGGAGTGTGGGTGGTAATCCAATGTACGGTACTCAAAATGCACTTTTTGGCGAACCCTTTATCGCCTATACGACTAAAAGTGCTTGGACCTTCACCTCTAATATGGAGGCCAATTACAACTATGATGCGCATCGAACTACCAATCCACTTTATGCTGGCGTATCCAAGGTCGAGGTATTCGATGGTGTGCCAGTCTCCTTTGCTGCTGGCCCCATTTATTATGTGAGCAATGCCCCTGGGGGGCCTTCAGGATGGGGCGCACGGGCAACAGTCACACTGGTAATTCTTAAGTAATTCAATATCTAGGAGAAATAATGAATGCAAGAATGATGAAAAAGATAGTGGCAGGCTCTTTATCGCTTGCCTTGGTATTTACACCATTACTTGGTAATGCCTGTACTAGCTTCATGCTTAAGGCCAATGATGGCGGCTTTGTTTATGGCCGCACTATGGAATTTGGCTTAGCCCTCAAATCCCAATTAATGGTTATTCCACGTAACTTGCATATGCTTGGTGTAGGCGTTGATGGCAAGCCAGGAACGGGATTAAATTGGGATACGAAGTACGCAGCTGCGGGTATGAATGGCTTGCATTTGCCAGTATTGCTTGATGGTATGAACGAGAAGGGTCTGGTTGGGGGTTTACTCAATGCTCCTAATACAGCCCAGTTCCAAGCGGTAGCCCCAGCTGATTCAGCCAATAGTATTAGCTCCGCTCAAATCCTTACATACGCCTTAACTAACTTTGCAACAGTTGAGGAAGCAAAGGCTGGCTTTGAAAAGCTCAAGGTCAATCGCTCAACGATTCCTCAGTTTCATAATCAGACTGCTCCAGTGCGCATGACTTTGCATGATGCCAATGGCAAGAGCCTAGTGATTGAGTACATCAAAGGCCAATTGGTGATGACTGACAATCCAACTACGGTCATGACAAATGATCCAGTCTTTCGTGATCAGCTAAATAATATCGGTAACTATGCTAACTTATCTAGCGTAGAGCGCCCGGCCCTAGTTATTAATGGCGCTAGTTTTAATCCGCCAAGTTCAGGCAGCGGCTTGCATGGCTTGCCTGGCGATTATGAAAGTCCAAGCCGCTTTATTCGCGCACTGTTTCTATCTAGCTCTGCCCCAGCAAACTATTCCACTGCGCAGCAGCTCAATACTGCATGGCATATCTTAGGTAGCTTTGATATTCCACCAGGCGCGATTACATTACCAGCGTCTAATGCTTATGGTGGTGGTGCGGGTGGAGTTGAAATTACCGAATGGACTGTTGTTGGTGATATGAAAAATAGAGTCTATTACATCAAGATGTTTGGAAATACGAATGTACAGGCGTTTGATCTGAAAAAGATTGATGTCAATGCCAAGGATATTAAGTACCACGAAGTGGATATCCCGCAGACCTACATTCAGATTAATTAAGACATACACAGCAGGTCATCATTACGATGGCAGATAGCGCCTTCCGAGGCGCCGTCTGCCTTTCACCTGAGTAAAGCGAGCTACCCTATTTAGCCAGGAAATCAGCCTCCCTATAAACAAACCTTTCAAACACCCATGTATTAATGGGGCTCATTCTTATTTAATGCAGGAAGTCTCGATAGCTGAATCTTAGCTAAGGTGGGATAAAGTGGTCTACTGATCATTCTGGAAATTGCACCTGCAATTAAAGCGCTGGCCATCAGGCTTAGGACTAGGCCGTGACCATCAATCATTTCCATCACAATGATGAATGAGGTGAGGGGGGCCTGAGTCACTGCGGCTAAAAATCCCGCCATACCGATCGCAATCAATATTTGCGCATGAGGTAGAGAAAGAGCAGTTGAGATCGCGTTACCAATTCCGCCGCCAATGGCGAGTGATGGTGCGAATATCCCTGCGGGAACGCCCGACCAGGTACTGAGCCATGTTGCAATCATTTTGAAGGGTACAAATAAATAGCTCGTGGACTCAGAGCCAGCAATCATTGCTTGGGTGTGGCTATAACCCGTGCCGTAAGTATCGCCATTGCTGAGAAGTCCGATCGCGGCAACGATTAGTCCACAGGCTCCTGCAAATAGCAGTGGGGATTTGATGCGAAAGTGGCCTAGCAGACCCTTGTTAAAACGCAAGGAGGCAATGATGATTTTTGAGAATAGCCCACCCAGAATCCCGCTAACCAGGATCACTAAAATAGCTGGCAAAATAAGCTGTAGATTGAAGTCGCTCACATGGATTACTCCAAAGTAAGTGTAATTACCATCAATTGAGATACCCATGAGCCCAGCCAATACGATGGATGCAATCATGAGGCCATTACTGCGTTGCTCCAAGGACTTGGAGAGTTCTTCGATACAAAACATCACGCCTCCAAGAGGCGTATTGAAGGCCGCTGCTATACCTGCTGCACCCCCAGCCATGATCAGTGAGGCTTCTGATATCTGGGTGGTGGAAGGTAGCCAGCGTCGCGCATTACGCATGATGCCTGCTGCAATTTGCACCGAAGGCCCTTCTCTGCCAAGTGATAGGCCTGCCAGCAAGCCTCCTGCAGTCAAAATCACTTTAAAAAAACTCAGCCTTAAGGAGACAAACTGATTTCTCTGTGCTACGGGGCATTTTGGATCAAGCGCTGCGATCACTTGTGGGATGCCCGATCCTGCCGAACCAGGCGCAAATTTACGAGTTAGATAAACAATCACAACAGTGCAAAGTGGAGTCCAGATTAACGGCAGCCAAAAAGATTGTGATTGAAAATGTAAGAAGCAAGCAAAGGCAAGCTCTGCAAGTTTTGTAAAGCCCACAATCGTTAAACCAGCTAATGCTGCGTAAGCTAGAACTA
>TBL_comb47_HYPODRAFT_10007700_pt1 | contig 11221 bp, 10 predicted proteins | sample TroBogypolimnion_40_FD_10682 | JGI IMG/M metagenome (IMG submission 10682) | reverse complement strand
CTATGTAGTTTACAATCATCGCGGTCGGATTCAAGTTTCTTGGCGGCAAGGGTTATTTGTTTTTTCTCCTCGTCGTATTGGGCCAGTTTTTTTGAATAGAAATCAATTTTATTCTGGTACTTTGCCTGGACATCAGATGATACATTGAATTTATCATTTTGCTGATGTTGCAATTCAAGATTATCTTTCTGCATTTCAAAGATATAGCTTTTCAGACTTTTGGACTCATAAAAAGCCCATTGATCTGACGCCTGAGTTTGATACAATAATGAACGGGTACTGTATCCACCCCCTTTAAAGGTTGAAAGGGTAGCACAAACCACAATGATTACCGTTGTAATTGCCATGTAAGTGGTCCATTTTTCTTTTTTATCGTCAGCCATTTTAATGTATTTTAATATGAGATAATAATGTTTTAATATGCAAATTTAATACTTAATTCTTACATCAGTAAATTTCTATGTTTGAGATTACCGGTGAGGCTTTTGAAGCAAGGATCGAGATCTTAACCTGGTCAGTTTCGGTAGGATCTATTTTAACAATCCTCTTATATCCGATGGTAGTTCCTTTAGAAACCACTTCCCATTTGTTATTCTTCCAGACTGAGATTTCAAAATTCTCAACGCGCTGCCCCAAACGAATATATTCCTGAATGATAACGTATTTTACTGTTTTCTTTGAACCCAAATCGACAAACAGATTACCGCTTCGCGTCCCATCGTTGGTTGCCCAATAGGTTTCTTTATTTCCATCATTTACATTGGAAGGCGTATACTGTTTTGAATTTCCCCGGTACGAATCGGCCTTGATTACGGCCTTCAAGGCCAGATTTGTTTTAAATGCTTCGTCGATTAATTTTCTCCATCCAATCAGCGCTTTCACATCATCTTCGTGGAGCACTCCTCTCCTGTCGGGAGGAATGTTGAGGATTAGGTTTGCTCCTCTGCCAACCGAAGAGAGGTATATCTCAAAAAGCTTTTCAGGTGTTTTTACCCTGGAATCCTCTTCGGAATGATAAAACCATCCTGGTCGTATCGAAACATCAACCTCTGCAGGAATATAACTTTTGCCGGCTTCTTCTCCTGAATTCAACAATTTTTCAACCCCTCTTTTCCCGGCATAGATTGAATCAGTATTAATTGTTGCCCAGTTGGTATCACCAACAGAACCACTTTCGTTTCCACACCATCTGATATCAGGGCCGGCATCACTAAAAAAGATAATATTCGGTTCCATTTTACGGACCAGATCCAGCGTAGCAGGCCAGTTATAATAAGAAGCTCCATTGATCTTCCGTTTTTCTCTGGCTCCTCCGTAATAGCCATCACCACCATTGGCACCATCAAACCACATTTCAAAGATTGGCCCATATAAGGTGAACAGCTCTTTCAATTGATTCCGGTAATACTCAATATATGAAGAAGATCCGTAATCCTTACGGTTCCTGTCCCATGGTGAAAGATAAACTCCAAATTTCAGACCATTTTGATGGCATGCATCAGCAACTTCTTTAACTACATTTCCTTTGCCGTCCTCCCATTTGCTGTTTTTCACAGAGTGTTCAGTATATTTACTCGGCCACAAACAAAATCCGTCATGATGTTTGCATGTAAGCACGATACCCTTTAATCCGGCGGCTTTTACCACTTTAACCCATTGGTTAACGTCTATGGCAGACGGATTAAATACTTCAGGGCTTTCATCTCCATAACCCCATTCTTTTCCTGTGAATGTATTGGTTGTAAAATGAATAAAGGCATATTGTTCCAATTCGTGCCAGGCCAACTGCCGCTCGGAAGGAATCGGAAAAACAGGTTTTGGCGGTGGAACCGTTATTTCTTTGGTTTTTGCAAATGAAAAGCTTACAACAAATAACAGAAATATGAACAGGTATTGCTTCTTCATAATAACTTTTATAAAAATTTAAACTGTGGTTCCATAAATAGAGGACAATATATTACTGACAAAGATAACCATTTGTCGGGTACCTATTTCAAATTTTGAAATAGACATTAAGCTGAAATGGATAATTCGGAAGAAACCAAAATTCTCATAAATTCTTCCCTGGTTTCACTATTTCGGTTGAATCACCCAAAGATTGGTCTACTGCCGAAAATGGTTAGTCTTAAAATAAAAATACTACGACTAATTAGCCGTAGTATTTTTTTAAAGACAATTAAATGCAAAGCACCAATACAAGGAATGATCCCAACAGAGAGCTTTTTAATACAATTTAGCGTGGCATTCAGAGCATAGTTTTGTTTTCCATTCATCTTTAATGTCGACAGGATGCTTGAATTCCAGCGGTTTAAAAGAACTTGAAATCTGCATTGCAGAATCCGGACCCTGCGCAACAATATTATGGCACAAGTTACAATCCCGGGAGATTACCTTTCCACTCACTGATTTATGAAGATCGTTATGGCAACGGTCGCAACCAATTGTTTCAAGGTGCCCCAAATGGTTTGGATGTGCGGTCCATTTGACACCCATCTCGGGAAATACATTCTGACTAAAACCTTCCTGTATACCAGCAATGATCTGTTCAATATCCTTCTTTTTGGATGCCACCAATTTAGGGTACATCGATGTATAGTATTCGTTAACCTGCTTTTTGATCCCCATCATTGCACTGTCTGTAGTGGAATAATCCTGGTTCAGCACATTCATCGCCACAATTTTTACATCAGGTAATGTACGCGGTATTTTGCCGGCAGTAATCAGTTCGTCAATAAAACCTTGAGGAGTTTTATAATTATGGGATGGACGGTTATGGCAATCAATGCAATCCATTCTCCTGACTTCGAGTGAATCAAGCTGAGATGGTTTTAATTTATCCTTTGTGTCCTCAAAAATGGTTGACTCACCGGTCTTCAAGTTGGTATATTTTACCCAGGGGATCTTTTCCCGGTTTATTACGGAGGTCCTGTACTCAATTTTTACGTCCGGATTAATATGCCAGTGAATTCCCTGGGCGATTCCCTGGGCACTGTGGCTGGCACTGGTCTTCATTTGAAGCTGAATATTCCAGGCCGAAGTGGTTTCATCTGCAAGATAAGATATTTTATTCTTTTGTTTGCGATCGTAAAATTTCTGGGGCCAGTGACAATGTTCACAGGTTTCCATAGCAGGGCGTAAACTCTGAATAGGAGTCTGGATAGGATGAGGAATCTGGTTTGTGAGCACTGCATAAACCTGATATAAACCGGTCACTTTACTTCTGACGTACCATCCGGCACCAGATCCGACATGACATTCTACACAATTCACCCTGGAGTGGGGAGAATTCTGATAAGCGGTATATTCGGGTTTCATGGTAACATGGCATATTTTACCGCAGAATTCATTGGATTCCGTGATGTGAAAAGCCTGAAAGCTTCCAATGGAGGATAATATAGCCAAAATGATGGTCCCAACCAGAAAAATTGCAGCAGCGTTCCGGGTGGAAGGTTTATTAAAATCCCACAGAGGATAGGTCCCTGCCCTATCACCAACCAGTTTTTCCTGCTTTTTAGCCCTTACCATTCCAATCGGAATTAAGAGAAGGCCAAAAACCAATAAAGCAGGAAGACCCATATAAATAAATACCCCTAAGTAGGAATTATTGGGGAAAATATAGGTCGAAACTAAAAATAGAATCACGATAATTGCCAGACTGGCAATTGCAATTATTACTCCGGCTATGGTTACCAGATTCTTTGATGATTTTGGCAAATGCATATAATTCTGATGAAAAGGATTAATATGTAGGGAAATGTAAAGTGATGCTAAAGATTACTGAGATCAGCAATCAGATTTTACATGGTACATAAATGAAATTCAAAATAAGAAGTGCTGAGACTATGAAAGTCTCAGCACTCACTAAATGTCTGCTTATTTTAAAGAGCGGACAAAATTAACCAACGCCCAACGATCGTCTTCTTCAGCCACTTTTTTGTCGAAGGCAGGCATTTCATCGCGCCCGATTACGATCTGATAATAAATTGCACCATCGGCCTGTGCCTGAAATTTCGCATCCTTGAAAGAGGTAATTTTGGTCTTCATACTCGACGCTTTGGGACCATCACCTAATCCTGCACCACCATGACAAGACTTGCAATGCTTGGCATAAAGATTCTTACCGACATTTACAGAGGCGGCGTCACCCTTCAGGGCATTTTTCATGGTTTTGTATTTTGCAGGAATTTCCCATGCGGCAGCAGCCTTCTGATCCTGAGCCGAAACAAAAGAGCTCAAAGCGATTAAACAAATCACAACACTTAAACTCTTTAACAATACACTTACATTTTTCATAATACATTTTTTAAGATTAATAACACGATTTTGGTCAACACTTTCGGATTAAAATTAGCAAATCTAAACGTCAATTCCCGGTTTTTTTAAAATAAAAAAAAGTGTATTCCTGATCGCTAAAGATATGACAAAAATCATTGCTCAAAAATAGGAAGGATAACCTAGTGATTCGGATAATTGATATTGATATAAGATAGGGTATGTATTGATATAAATTCGGTTTTTTATTGATTTTTAAGAAATAATAATCCCCGTCCAAACTGAATCGGAGCGGGGAATTATTATTTATTGTGGTTATATTCAGTTATTTATAAGTATTTAATGACCGTTTAAGTCATGATAGCCGCTCAAAATACTTTTAAAATTATTGAAAGGATGCTTTCCGATTGAAGCCACATATAAATGAACAATTAAGAAGATCGAGATCAGGAAGCCTAAACTGGCATGTAAAACAGCGGTAAGAAAAATCCCGCTTACCTGATACACATTTTCAATAATTAGTTCAGGAAACAGGAGCCCTAAACCAGTAATAATTAACCCCGGAATAAATATGTACATGACAAGAAGATAGGAAACCTTTTGCATTGGATTGAATTTCCTTTTTTCAGATAAAGGGAAAGGTGGTTCCTGGTTCTTAAATAATCCGGAGGTGTAATATTCCACTTGTAATTGGAGCCTTTTATAAAGTCCTTTTAGTTTAATCCGATAATATTTATGGTTGGAAGTTATCAGGTTCCCCAATATAAAAAGAATATAATTTACCGAAACCAGAATACCAGCTATATTATGCAGGTTGACAGCCAGTTCAAAGTCCATTAATTTGAATCCGGGATTTGCATATTGCATGATTATGCCTGTGAAAATCAACATCAGGATTCCCAGAGCATTAATTCCATGCCAGATTCTAAGCCAGACAGGATAAAAATAGATTTTATTTTCAGAATTCATGATGTTATTTTTTAATGATTCTGGCGATCACATGAATAGAAATTCCGGCAAGAGCCAATACAAAAATAAGAATGCTTATGTAATTAAGCCAGATATTCTGATAAGCTCCAATGACGTAAGACTTATTTTTAATGATCGAATTGAGCTTCCCAATTTTTGATCTGTTTTGAAGATTCTTGTATTTATATAGCGATGCCTCAAGCATTGAATTCTTTGAATGACACTCCACGCAGTTTTTAAGCGCTTTTTCTTTAGGGAGGATATTATGGGAAACAGAAAGGGAATCGACAACCTGGGTATGGCATTCGATACACCTGACATTCTGAAAATGAAGCTCCTGATTAGGAAGCCATTCATGAATCTGTGAAAGGGCAGGCTTTAATTTGTCGGAGATCAGCTGAAATTTACTATTGTTACTGTGACATGACATACACATTTCGTTGCTGAATTTGACAATATCTCCAACTTCGGAGCTGTTCCGTGATTTTGCCTGATAATAATGTTGGTTGTGACATTTAGAACAGGTGAAACTATCACCACTCTTCTGAAAATGGACACTTTTTTGAAATTCCGTATCAATTTTTTCAAATTGATAGGCCGCATATTTGGCATCACCTCCATGGCAATCCAAACAGGTACTTAAGGGTTCCAGCTTTAATTCAGCATTGTGGGGATACTTACTGTAATCTGCTGAATGACAATCAATACATTTAAATTTTGCGTGTACTCCCTTGGCAAAATGATCTTTATCCAGGATATATAGCGGATTCATCAAACGCTTGTCTTCACGCTTGGTTAAAGTGTTGTGAAAAGTGATCGTTTGATGGGTATGACATTTGAGGCACGATTCATTCTCAGGAGCCAAAGCTCGTGAAGTTTGGGAGAATCCAAGCAGAAGAATCAGGAAAAGAAGAGTTTGAAATGAGCTGCGCATTGCGGGGCTGTTAAATGAAGATGCTGAAGTCCGGTTTGGCTTCAGCATCTTTTATATAAATACTATTTTAAGGTTCTTGTGAAACTCACGATGGCCCATCGCTCATCTTCGTCGAGTATTTTCTTCTCAAAATTAGGCATATCATCGCGACCTACAAACGATTTGTAATAAATTTCACCATCACTTTGGCCCTGAAATTTAGGACCTTTAAATGAATTGATCTTTGTTTTCAGACTGCCTGCTTTGGGACCATCACCTAAGCCTGTGCCACCATGACAAGATTTGCAATGTTTTGCATAGAGCATCTTCCCGGTAGCTGCATCACCCTTCTGACTATTCTTCATGCTTTTGTACTTCGCAGGAATATTCCATGCTCCACCAACCTTCTGATCCTGCGGGACAATAAATGCGAAAAGTACTATAACGATTAGAATCGCTGCTAAACTGCCAATTAAACTACTTAATGTTCTTTTCATCTTTTATATTTATTAAAAATTAATACGAATTTGAAATTTCTGATTACAAGGCTAATTTATGACTCCCTTAAATTAAAATCCCCAAAGACGTGTAATATTAAATCCAATCTGGAATTGTTGTTTGGTAAGATCATTCTGATTCGACATCATAGTATACTGTGATATCAAACTGTTTGAGGTCGACATAAAGATCTGGAAAGTATGCGTGCTCGTCGAAACTTCATAACCAAAAGAGAGATTTTGCTTTGGCGGGTTAGTCCAGGTACTTTGTTCTGAGATCTCCTTGATCCTTAATGGCGTATCAAAATTGAATATCAGGGAACCCTGCGGGGTTAATTTTATCCTTCCGTTAAAATGCAGGCCGATTTTATCATGGTCATATGGCAGGTCAATCGCATTAAAATGGGTAAAACTTACTCCGGCCTGAAGTGAAAACATATCATTAAATTTTCTGCCAATAATCAATTCAGAAAAATAGCTGAGCCGATCGGACTGCCCAAATAAACTAACATTTGGCAAATTATGTGCCTGCTGTACATTACCTGATTCAAAAGCGCTGATATTTCTTCCATCAATGGCGACATTTCCATAAAGGGCAACCGCCAGAGGAAAGGTGTTATTTCGTGTCTGCTGCATAATGGTCCATTTAGCATTCAGATCAGTAGTCATATTTTGATTATTTAATCCAAACCCAATCTGGAAATTCTTAAGCAAAACATAGTCCAGACCCAGTCTGATATTGGCGCCGGGAGCAAATATTCCCCACATATCAGAGTGTCCGTTCTGAATTGTTCCGAATTTATGTTGGATAACAGCTTCCAGTGTATGCACATTCTGGATTACAGTAGTCTGATCGTCAATTAAATAACCGCTTTCAAACGGAGACCGGACAGGTTTATCTTTTACCTTAACAACCGTTGAATCACCCGCCGCATCCTGAGCAAAAGAGATAGCCGGGACAAGAGAGAAAAGAATTATAATTAGGATATATTTTTTCATATCTGTGAATATTAAATGTTTCCACTAATTGTTTTTGGCACCTTGGGTGATCCATTGGAGAATGATAGCATCCTCACCTGCTGTAAGCTTTTTCCAGGTATGGGTACTCGTTGTCGGGCCCGGATAGACATAAATAATGCTTTGATTGGGAGTTGACAGATTGACCAGGTTTGGAACTATGGATGCATAAGCATTGGCTGAAGTATAGTCAGGTGATTGCCCTCCCGTTTTATGGCAGGAGATGCAGTTTTCAGTCGTGAAGATGGGCAGAACCTGGGTTGCAAAACTGACATTGCCGGTTACCGGAACAACCGGTACAGGTAAAATAAAATCGTATTTACACCCGGCGATCAACAACGAAAACAATATCAAAATAAGGAATATGGAACTTTTTTTCATGATATTCATTTTTAAGATTAATACAAAAAAAGACTTCAATTTTTAAAAAAGAAGCCTTTTTTTTATTCGTTCACATGATTGACTTAATGAGCATTAAGATAATCTATAGAAGTCTGCAGAAGCTGCATAACATATACTGGGTTGTGTACACCCAGTGATGAGGAACTGTTAGCGACATATTGATAATTGTATGCTGCACCAAGTTCACCATAGGTCCATTGACGGCCAATTCTGTTAGCATAATCGGTATCTAAATTATATTGAACTGTACCTCCATAAACAACCAGCCCGGTGGTTGGAGAGACTAAATTAGAGGACACTGCAGTTCCAAATCGGGTTGTAGTTTTTACTTTTGGTAATAGGGTCCCAACATAATCATGGCTTTGTTCTGCACTAAAGGTACCTGTTGTGCTTTTCTTGTATAGTTTCTTTGCGACCAGAGCATTACCCAATTCTGTAATTTTGGCTGAAACTGCGGTCTGAACCAAACCAATAGGATCTGAAATACTACTGGAAGCCACATGGCATGCATTACATGCAGCGTAATTAACTCTTAGGGTATGACCTCCCGTAGGTGAAGTAACACCATGCTGAAGTGTAGGGGTCGGATTGTATTGATTCATATGGCAATCGATACAAGTATTTCCCGAGTGTTTCCAGGTCCTGGTATAAGTTTGTCCAGGATACTCGAAACCATTGATTCCCAACAAAGTATTGGATTGATTTCCATCATGGACATCAAAACTCATTCCATACTGATATTTTACTGAATCAGTTAAATTTCTTGTATTATCGAGGGGAAAGAATGGAAGTTGTTTGAAATTCGGATCAAATTTTTTGGCAATACTGTCAGCAGAATTTTTGTAAATTCCCGGAACCGTCATACCGCGGATCTGATGACAAGTACAACATAAGTTATCAACCTTTCCGAAATCCTGGGCTTTTAAATTACTAAAATAATTCAGAAAAACAGGTGTTGTAGTCCGTAAGATGTAGGAAGCCGTGTCACCTGCAAAATCAAAAGCACCCATGGCATGACAAGTTGAACAATTAATCCTTTCAGCAGCTGGAATGTCATTGGCACATACAAATAAACCGTCGGCTGTAATTTCCTTAAACCCATCAGAAGTGTGACATCTGGCACAATACTTAGTATTTCTGGCACTTGAGGTTCCATAAAAATGCTTGGAATATTGGTATTCAACGGTTTTCTGATTCATTGTTGCTGTGCTGTGACACGGAAGACAGGAAGTGTTGGCATCTTTCCCGTTAGTTCCATTTGCACCGGCAGCACCGGTTAACCCCATTGGGCCTTGTTTCACACAAGACTGAGTAACAAACAGCAGAATGAAGGCAAAAAATAAAAGCCGGTTAAAATTTTTTAGTTTCATAAATTCGAGATTAATAAGGTTATTATTGATTTTAATTTGCTCTAAAGAACCATGTAAGGTTTTATTAATGATTAATTTAAACATCCTCATAAGTACATCTTTAAGATTTGATTACACACGGAAAAATCAAACATTATCGTTGATTATTCCGTTTGTAAAATTAGAAAGGTGATTTAAATAATCTCAAGAAAATAGGTTGACATGTTCACTGCTAAGCGCGGATTTAATGCAGGAAATAATCGATAGTAAATCAATTAAAAGTTGACATTTGTCAATCATCCATTTCTGCTGATCTCGATAAGATCCTCTTCTTTAAGGATATGAATAGAATTACGGGAGTGGTTAATAATTCCCGAGTCTTCAAAATCTTTTAAATTCCGGATAAAACTCTCTTTTGTCATCCCCGACATATCTGCAAGTTCCTGCTTGGTCAGGATAAATTGATATGGATTTGAATCATATATCTCATTTTTAAGGAAGAGAAGCGTGTCTGCCACCCGGCCAGGCATATACTTATGAATCAAATTAATAAGCGTTTTGTGCATTTTAATATGCTGACCGTTGTACAATTTCATCAATTCAATGGCAAAAGTACTGTTGACCGATAGAAAGCTAAATATTTTGGAAGTTTCAATAAAACAACATTCAATATCTGTAATCGCAGCTACCGTAAAATGGTGAGTATCATCAATAACCGTACCTCCACCCGTAAAAATATTGTTGTCTTTTATGATATCAATGATTAGATTCTTACTCTTTGGCCCTTCCGAAACGACTTTTGCCAAACCACTTTTGATGCATATGAGATGGGTGAGTGGTGTATTTTGTTTGGTTATAGTCTCCCCGGCACGAAATTTTATTTGTCGCTTATTATCCATAATGGACCGTAACTCATCTCTGGTAAGGCCATTAAATATATTGGAAGCACCGCAATTACTTGAATTAATGCAACAATTATATTTACAACCCTCGCAGGAATCACAGTTATTTAAATTCGTAGATGCGTGCATATAAGGATACCAAATTTCTACGCGAATTTAGCATTAAATATTTCATTTTAAAGCCTAAAAAGCTAAAGATATTATTTTTCGGGATTTAGCCAGGTCAATAAATCTCTGATTGTCCAATTTTAATATTTAACTAATTGCATATATGATATTTATCCTTTAATATAAGAATGAAGACGAATTGAAATAATTAAGCGGCACAAACGTTTTCTGCATTAAAAACAATTAAAATAATAGGGTTGTAATCAGAATAGCCTGTTAACTGAAAAGGATCATAAATCGTTGAAGACTTTGATCAAAAACTTTTTTTCGGAGTTCAAACCAAAATATCTGACATTTGCTAAATCCACAATATGTAATTATTATCCAGCAAAAGAATTAGAATTTTATATGGAAAAATGTTATCATTGATGGTCCAAAACTAAGATTTATGGTTCATCTTCTATCAAATAAATTTAGAATAATTCTGAATATAAATAAAATATCTTACAAACAAAATAGCATCGGAGATAGAATTAAAACCACTTAATATTCAATTAATGAGAACTCAAAAGTACCTATTGCTGATCGCAATGGTTTCTCTAACAAACAGCTTGTTAGCTGATAGTAAAGCAGCTAATTTGAGATGTGAATTTCTTATAAATCCTATAGGGATTGATACTCAACATCCCCGACTGACATGGAGCATGAACGATAACAGACGAGGTGCTCTTCAATCGGCTTACCAGATTTTTGTTGGGACAGATTCAGCACAGGTATGTGCCGGCATTGGAG
>TBL_comb47_HYPODRAFT_10007699_pt1 | contig 11221 bp, 10 predicted proteins | sample TroBogypolimnion_40_FD_10682 | JGI IMG/M metagenome (IMG submission 10682) | reverse complement strand
CTTCCTTCCGAGCGCAAGGCTGTCAATCGGTAAGCCCTTGCAGAGCCATGCATTTTATTGATGTCTATCGAGAAGGCGAGAAAGTGATTATTGATATCTCTGCCAATGCGTTTTTACATCACATGGTCAGAAATATTGCCGGTGTATTAATGGCCATAGGTTCTGGCAAAGAACCCATAGACTGGACACGACATTTATTAGAAGTTAAAGATCGGAAATTAGGCGGTATCACCGCCTCCCCTGACGGCTTGTATTTAGGTGCTGTGTATTATCCAGAACACTATGGCATCGCTAAGCATCCAGTATTTAATAAACTCCCCGAAAATACTCAGCGCCATGTGTGGGACTAAATAATATAAAAAGCTATGGGATGTGCCGACCTAGCCTGCCTCAGAATAGTGGTCCTTGGCCTCAATCGGTACTAGCGCCCCTCTGACTACCATAACGATCCGCTTATTATTTGAAGATATTCGAAGTGGAGTCATTTGTGGGGGATACTTCAGAATGCGACCCTTTATTTTTTTTAATCTGCCGTACGGCCATAGAATGATTTTATTTCTTCTGTGGATAATGTTGATATTTCAGCAATCATGTCAATATCGAAACCTTTTGCAAGCATGGCTCTAGCAACGTCAAGTGCTTTAGCCTTTTCACCTTCGATCTTGCCCTCAATCTTGCCTTCACTCTTGCCATCAGCAAACGCCGTATCAGTCACTGCTTTCGCCTCATTGTAGGAGAGCACACTTTTTAAACAGACATCACGTCTAAACTTACGCTCGTCTTCTTGTTCATCGTAAATAAAATCTAAAATAGCAATGAAATACACGGGCAATAGACGAAAGTCCCATAGCCCTTTTTGGCTTTGCTCACGAATCGGAAATGTCGAATAAAACAAGGAACGATCTTTGAAAAAATGCATTTTGGCTTTTTGCATTTCGACAATAAAACGCTCACCGCTAGCACTTTCACAGTAGATATCAAAAATAGCTTTACGCTCTTCGACAGTATTTGAGAAGTTCTCAGGATTTTTAAAACTAAGCTGTGCAATTTGGTGATGAGCCGGCAAAAGCTGGTTTAGGAAATCAAGCAATAAGTCCTTGCTGCCTTCTTCACCAAAAAGCTTTTTGAAACCAAAGTCAGTATAGGGATTGAAATATTTACTAATCATGATGGGGTATAACAGGAATGGATGTTATCGTTGAGACATCATACCACGACATACAAACAAGACTCTAAACGGGGACTTGGCATTCATTAAACAAGCTAGCAACTTAAGGCTGCACAATACGGTTTTGCCGGCTACCAACTTAAGACGATACGGTATAAGGTTAAGCCGTTCGTGGTGAGCTCAGTCGAACCATGAGCGGCTTAACCGTACATCCTTCGACAGACTCAGGACGAACGGATAAGCCTTGCACCGTGTCCCGCCTTAAGTTGGTAGCCGTTTTGCCTATTACGAGTTACTAGCTAACAATAATTAACCATAGATTTAATTATTTAACTGTGGTCTGTTCCAGATTATTTTGCAAGAATGCAAAGCGAAAAAACTCAGCATTATTAGATCAGTTTGTGATTTAGCGAGACCATACTTACAAATAGGGTATGAAAGAATATCAATTGACCACAAAAAAACCTCTATAATGTTGTTTTGCTATAGAAAGTTCGGTGTCGTTCCTTATACCCTATTAGTTTGATATGGATAAAAAACGGCTTATCTCCCAGATTAGCCGCAAACGATGAACTAAGTTTTAATGCAATTGACTCCTTTTGCATGACTAAAAAAGCTGTGTTTTTGGCTCAAGACAAACGGAATAAATGACATAAGTGGAAATTGAGCAAAGACAAGCAAGCATGCCCCCAGAAGTCCAAGCACGCCAACTGATCGATCAGAAACTCGAACGGGCCGGCTGGACGATTCAAGATATGAAGCAAATCAACTTGGGTGCAAGCCTAGGCATTGCAGTTCGTGAATATCCTACTGACACAGGCCCTGCGGACTACGTGCTGTTCGTCAATCGAGAAGCCGTGGGAGTGATCGAAGCCAAGCGTGATGAAGCAGGCGAAAACCTTACCGTAACAGAAAGACAGACCGAGCGTTACGCCAATGCTACCCTGAAGTAGCGAGTGCAAACCACGCCCCTGCCTTTTCTGTTCGAAAATACCGGCCAGATCATTCGCTTTACCAATGGCCGTGACCTCATACCCCGCTCACGCGAGTTGTTCCACTTCTTTAAGCCTGAACAACTAAGCTTATGGTTGGCTCAACCAGAAACTCTGCGTCGCCGACTGGCCGAGCAGATGCCCGCATTACCGGAGCTCAATCTACGAGAATGCCAGATCAGCGCAGTTACCGGACTGGAAAAATCTCTTGCACAAAACAAGCCCCGTGCCCTAGTACACATGGCCACCGGCGCAGGTAAAACCTTTACCGCCATTACCTCGGTCTATCGCTTGCTAAAGTTCGGCGGCGCCAAACGTATATTGTTCCTGGTTGATACTCGCAACCTCGGCAAGCAAGCGCATCAGGAATTCATGGCCTACTCGCCGCCTGACGACGGACGAAAATTTACCGAGCTCTATAATGTCCAGCGCCTGGCATCTTCGACCATTGATCCCCATTCGCAGGTCTGCATTTCCACCATCCAGCGCATGTATTCAATATTGTCTGGTGAAGCCATCGACGATTCAGCTGAAGACATCTCCCTTAACGAGCTTTTGCAAACATCGAAACAAGCCAAGCTAGTGCGTTATACATCAGCCATTCCCATCGAAAGCTTTGACTTCATTATCATCGACGAGTGTCACCGCTCTATCTACAACCTGTGGAAGCAAGTGCTTGACTACTTCGATGCCTATCTTATTGGCCTGACAGCCACACCAGACAAACGCACCTTCGGCTTCTTTAACGAAAACATTGTTGCCGAATACACCTATGAGCAATCGGTGGCCGACGGTGTTAACGTGGCTTACGATGTCTTCGAGATTGAAACCGAAATCACCCAAAAAGGTTCGCTACTCAAAGCCAAAGCCTGGGTTGATCACCGCGACCGTCAAACGTGCAAAAAGCGTTGGGCAGAAACCGAAGAAGACGCGCTTTACACTGGCAAAGAGCTGGATCGCTCTGTCGTCAACCTTAGCCAGATTCGGAAAGTCATCGAAGCTATGAAAACAGCGGTGGAAACCCAAATCTTTCCCAGCCGCAAGGAAACGCCAAAAACACTGATCTTCGCCAAAACCGACAGCCATGCTGACGACATTATCAATATCTTGCGCGAGGTTTACGGTCAGGGTAACGCCTTCTGTAAAAAGGTCACTTATAAAGCCAAAGAAGACCCAGATAGCATACTCAGTAGTTTCCGCAATGACTACAACCCTCGAATTGCCGTCACCGTTGACATGATCGCCACTGGCACCGATGTTAAGCCGCTGGAAATATTGCTGTTCATGCGCGATGTGCGCAGCAAAGGCTACTATGAACAAATGAAGGGGCGCGGCGTCCGTAGCTTAGGCTTTGACGACTTAAAACGCGTCAGCAATAGCGCCGACAGCGCTAAAACTCGCTTCGTACTGATTGATGCCGTTGGGGTAGAGAAGTCGCTTAAAACCGAATCCCGCCCGCTGGAGAAAAAACCCGGTGTCGCCCTCAAAGATTTACTGCAAGGCATCGCTATCGGCCACCGCGACGACGACACCGTATTAAGTCTTGCCAATCGCTTGCTGCGCTTATCCAAACAACTGGACGACAAAGCTCAGACCCGCATCGAAAAAGTGTCCGGCGGTATTCCCGTCAGCGAACTTGCCAAGCGGCTGATTAGCGCAATTAATCCCGACAAAATCATCGAAGCCGCACTAGCGACAGCAAAAGCCCAAGGCATTACCCGTAGCGAAGATTCGCTTAGCGAAGATGAAATCAGCGCCGCCCGTGCCCAGCGCGTTGCCGCAGCCTGCGAGCCGTTCGACAAACCGGAACTGCGCGAGCAAATCGAAGCCGCTCGCCGCGAACGTGAACAATTGATTGACCACCTTAATCTCGATCAAGTCATCTTTTCCGGCTACAGCGAGCAAGCCGAAGCGCAGGCACAAAAAATTATTCAGACCTTTACCGATTACATCAACCAGCACAAGCAAGAAATCGAAGCCTTAAGTTTCTTTTACCAACAACCTTACCAACGCCGAGCGCTCACCTTTGAAATGATCGATGAACTGCACGATGCTTTAAGCCGCCCGCCACTAATGCTGACCACCGAACGGCTATGGAGCGCCTATGCCCGAGTGCAAACCAGCCAAGTAAAAGGTGCAAACAGTAAACGCCAATTGACCGACCTGATCGCACTGCTGCGCTTTGCCATGGGCTTGGATAACGAACTCAAACCCTTTAGTGAACAAGTCGATAAACGCTTTCAAGAATGGATCTTCCGCCACAATACCCAGCGCACCACGGCATTTAGTGCCGAACAAACCGAATGGCTGCGGATGATCAAAGACCACATCACCAGCAGTTGCAGTATCAGTCGTGATGATTTCGACTATGCTGAATTTGCGGATAAAGGCGGCTTGCAGAAGGTTTGGGACGTGTTTGGCAAACAATTGGATGAACTAATGAATGAAATGAACACAACACTGGTCGCTTGACCTCAGCCTTAAGAAGTATACTTGTTCCGATCTAACCTTTAGGAGGTATTTATGTTAACCACTGTTGAAGCCGTCTTACAACCAGGCGGTACCTTAAAATTTTTAGAGCCCGTCCACCGAAGCTACCAACTTAAGACGGTACAGTATAAAGTTAAGCCGTTCGTGGTGAGCCCAGTCGAACCATGAACGGCTTAACCGTACATCCTTCGACAAGCTCAGGACGAACGGTTAAGCCTTGCACCGTGTCCCGTCTAAAGTTGATAGCTCATCTAGATAAACCGCAATATGTGTTCGTAACTTTCACACATTCGGGCGACGAGGCATTAAGTGGCTTGGCACTCAGTGAGACCAGCTTGGCAAACGATTGGCTAAACGATGAGGAAGATACTGCGTGGTCGCATTTACAAGCCGTCAAGTAATCCTAAATCCCGTTTGCCCTGGGCCTGTCGAAGGGTATGCAAAACAGGAGTTCCTAAACCCCGTTCGCCCTGAGCCTGTCGAAGGGTATGCAAAATAGGAATTACGATCATGAAACCATTCTGGGTTTACATTCTACGTTGCGCTGATAATTCATACTACACTGGGCATACTGACAATCTCGAGCTGCGCATCGGCCAGCATCAAACCGGCGCATGTGATAGTTACACGGCCAAACGTCTCCCAGTACAGTTTATTTGGTCACAAGAGTGCGCCACACGTGAGGAAGCATTATCAGCAGAACTACAAATCAAAGGCTGGAGCCGCAAGAAAAAAGAAGCGATGATGCGCGGCGATTGGAATGAAGTATCTAGGTTGGCGAAAAGCAAATCCGCTCATGCTTCGACAAGGCTCTCCAGAGCGCAGACGAAGGACTCAGCACGAACGGATTTGCAGGTCAATCAGAACTCAACAATCGTTCGCCCTGAGCCCTTCGTCGGCGCTTTGGAGAGCCTTGTCGAAGTGCCAGTTAATGACAGTAATAAAAAATAAGAAATTGGTAGTGTGAGTGAACCCGCAAATGATCCTCTGCCGAATAATTGGCTGCTTGAAAATCTGAATGTAGTTGCGACGTTAGTTCGCGGTGTCACATACAAGAGAGAAGATGCAATATCAAACGCTGCTGACGGTTATATCCCATTGTTGAGAGCTACAAATATTACTGGTAGTTCGCTCACTTTTTCTGATTTGGTGTTCGTTCCGCAACGTTGCGTTTCGAGTATGCAACTTTTGATTTCAGGCGATGTAGTTATCGCTTCATCCAGTGGTAGTAAAGAAATTGTTGGTAAAGCAGGGCAGTTTATCGGTCACGCATTTAGAGGGTCGTTTGGCGCATTCTGTACAGGAATAAGACCAAGTTCGATGATGTGTGGTCTATACCTTGGATACTATTTTCAAACGCCTAATTATCGTAAAGTGATCTCAGATTTGTCTGCTGGCTCCAACATTAACAACATTAAGTCCAGTGAACTGTCTGAGCATTTAATTCCAATAGCTCCTCTCGCCGAACAAACCCGCATAGTCGAAAAACTCGAAGAACTGCTGTCCGATCTTGACGCCGGAGTGGCCGAACTCAAGGCCGCACAGAAGAAGTTGGTGCAGTATAGGCAATCGTTGCTTAAAGCTGCGGTGGAAGGAGCGCTGACTGCCGAGTGGCGTACAACAAACCAAGCCAAAGAAACTGGCACTCAACTGCTTGAACGCATTCTGATAGAGCGTCGCGCCCGCTGGGAAGCCAAGCAATTAGCCAAATTTAATGAACAAGGTAAAGCCCCGCCCAAAGACTGGCAAAGCAAATACCCTGAGCCGGTCAAACCCGATACTAGCGACTTGCCAGAATTGCCGGAGGGGTGGGTTTGGGCAAGTGTTGACTGTCTCCTTGCTGGCATAGAAACAGGTAAGAGCTTTAAATGCGTTGAGAGACCGCCTTCTTTCGACGAAACTGGGGTGGTTAAAGTCAGTGCTGTTTCTTGGGGTGAATATAACGAGCAGGAGAGCAAAACCTGCACTATCGAAGAGCGTGTTAACCCAGATTTGTTTGTAAAAGCTGGCGACTTCTTGTTTTCGCGAGCCAATACTGTCGAACTCGTTGGTGCCTGTGTGATTGCCAAAACAGTCACTTTAAAGGTAATGCTTAGTGACAAAATTTTACGGCTTGTTCTTGTGCATGACAACATGAAGCCATGGTTGCTTTATTTGTTAAGAAGCAGAATTGGGCGTAAGCAAATTGAAGTGTTGGCCACAGGTAACCAAGAATCAATGAAGAATATTGGCCAAGAGCGTATTCGAAGCATTGCAATTCCGATTGGGCCGGAGGATGAGATTATTTGCGCCATCGCTTTAGTCGAGCAAGGGTTGGTTTCAGCAACTTTACAGATATCCGAAAATGAGTTTGCACTCAAACAATCCGCCGCCCAACGCAAAAACATCCTAAAAGCCGCTTTCTCTGGTCAACTAGTACCACAAGACCCCAATGACGAACCAGCTATTGTCTTGCTGGAACGCATTCAAGCTGAACGGAAACTACAGGCTGCATCAAAAATGCCGCTAGGCCGCAAACGCAAACAACTTCCATGATGCTATTCTTATCACACCAGAAAAACGACAAGATGTTATGTTATTTTAAAAACATAACCTTACCATCACATGGATAAATTTGTAGGCTGGGCAGCACTTTTCTGTCCAGCGACTAAAACCATCTGATTCTATGGGAAATAGAGTGGCTATAAACTTTCATCAAAGCATTGTAAGAGTAAATCCGTTCGTCCTGAGCTTGTCGAAGGATGGATGGATTTACGGCTATGCCTGATAAGGATTGCAAGTATGATACTTAAATTTATGCCCCTTTATTTATCACCAACAACACCATTTTTATATATAAATATTATGTTTTATTATCAAGCAGCCTGATTCGGAAAAGCTTATCACCTTTTTCCATTCATCCTTCGACAAGCTCAGGACGAACGGAAAAAGGTGATAAGCTTGAGCAAAGTTACCCACTGCAAATCACATAGAGCCAACTCTCTATGCTGCGTGGCTACAAACAACCATGTCCACCCTTACCTGTAAGCAAACCCATTTATTATATTTTCCGCAATGAATACATCTAACCTGATCCAAAAAGTCTGGAATTTCTGCCACACCCTGCGCGATGACGGCGTCGGTTATGGCGATTATCTGGAGCAACTGACTTATTTGCTGTTTTTAAAGATGGCACATGAATACGCGCAAGAACCTTACAACCGCGATACCCATATTCCCGAAGGTTACGACTGGGCCACTTTGCGCAGTAAGGTGGGTGAGCCGTTGGAAGCGCATTATCTAGCGACACTACACAAGCTAGGCACTGGGCCGGGCATGTTGGGCGCCATCTTTTTCAAGGCGCAAAACAAGATTCAAGACCCGGCCAAGCTATCGAGGCTGGTGCAGTTGATTGATGCGGAAAGCTGGGTGGGTATGGATGCCGATACCAAGGGCGATTTGTACGAAGGCTTGCTGCAAAAGAATGCTGAAGATACCAAGAGCGGTGCCGGCCAATACTTTACGCCCCGCGCACTGATTCAGGCGATGGTGGAGTGTGTGCGCCCCGAGCCGATGAAGTCTATTGCCGATCCTGCTTGCGGCACCGGCGGATTTTTTCTGGGTGCTTACAATTGGTTAAGCCATACTAACTCTGACAGCGGCTCTGGTCGGGTGGGACTGGATAAAAAGCAGAAAGAATTTCTGCGGCACCAAACGTTTCACGGCAATGAGATCGTACCCAATACCCGACGCATGTGTTTGATGAATTTGTTTTTGCATAATATCGGCGAACTCGATGGCGAGCCTTCCGTGGAGCGTGCCGATGCCTTGATTAGTGATCCGGGTAAACGCTTTGATTACGTGTTGGCGAATCCTCCATTCGGTAAGAAAAGCAGCATGACCATTACTAATGAGGAAGGCGAAGAAGACAAAAATGCGCTGACTTACGAGCGCCAGGATTTTTGGGAAACCACATCTAACAAACAGCTTAACTTCCTGCAACACATAGTCACCATATTGAAAGACACCGGCTAAGCTGCTGTAGTATTGCCGGACAATGTGTTATTTGAAGGCGGAGCTGGCGAGAAAATTCGCAAAAAATTGCTAGAGAACTGTGACGTACACACCATGCTACGGCTACCCACCGGCATTTTTTATGCCCAAGGCGTGAAGGCGAACGTTCTGTTTTTCGACGCTAAACCCAAAGACGGTCAGGTGCATACTTAAAGGTGTGTGGATATACGATCTACGCACTAATAAGCATTTCACACTGAAAACCAAAACCCTGAAGCTCGATGATTTGCGGGATTTTATAAGCTGCTACAACCCCGATAACCGCCATGAGCGCGAGGAATCCGAACGCTTCAAATACTTCAGCTATAGCGAATTAATAAGCCGTGATAAAGCCAGTCTGGATATTTTTTGGCTCAAGGATGACACGCTCGACAATCTTGATGATCTGCCACCTCCTGATGTTTTACAGCAGGAAATCATTGAGCACCTTGAAGCTGCGCTTGCCTCCTTTCGAGATCTAGCGGTTGGACTTCAACCATAAAGCTTGATTATTTTCCTAAGAGTTCGAGCGCACTAATTAACGCCTAATCAACCTAAATTAGGCATATTCAATAATAAAGCCACGTTAAAGTTTCATTACAAAAGTCAATATGGCTTTTTTACGATTAATATCGGCTTGATGTTCGTGAACTCTTTGATGCTTTTATCTTAAAAAAGTTATCCCCAATTCTTGTGGATAACTCTGTGGATTAAACCTTTATAGAGAGGCTAACTCACTAATTTTTAGCCCTGTTTCTTAGATCGTACAAATTTTATACAATTGCCTTCTACAACACAAATCAATGACTTACGGATAATTCTGTTATGGTTTTTGAAAAATCATGGCTAACTATCTGTTTTATAGTTGCGGCTATTACTATGTGTGTAACTCATCAAAAATTTTCACCTACTTTTTCATTGTCAAGGGAAACTTAACCATTAGTTAAGCACTATTAAAACAGCAGTTACTAGACGCTAAAACGCTGTAGAGAGTATCTTCTTTGCTGTAGAGCCTATGTTATCTATAACAAAGACAACCAACGCTACCACAAAGAAAATCGACTATGCTACAGAGTCATATAAAAATGCTTTAAGTAGATCTTCTTTACATCAAAGCTGGTTTTCTTTGCACCAAAGATGACCACCGGTAAGCCAATGATGATATTACCTAAGCTAAAGACAATTCTCTCCCGTTTGAAGAACAGCAGCTTTATTTCAATGTACTGTTCTTAAATCACAATGCAATCAACTACCATGACATCTAAACACTGCCCCTGAGCTTAGAAGAGCGTCTCTTGCTTGCTTTAAATACGCCCTACAGTAGAGTAAGCCGGTAATCGTTTTCCGGTATGCCTTAAAGTACTAAAAGCCTTTTGATCCAGAATGTAAGTAATGGCTTATGCCAGACAAACAGCACTCCATATTTAAATTGCCACGTAGTATGGACGCTATCTAAAATTGCGGTTACTATAGACCACGGCGTACATAACGCATGCTTCATGGCCATTATAACTATGAGAGACATCCTCAAAGAAACACCGTTACCACTGGCTATAGAAGACCTATGGCCACACGCTATAGGCAGCATTAACGCTTATCTTAGTAAAGTTCTACATTGTTTCATTAGTCAAAATAACTAGATTTCTGCATACCATAGACCCTAGTCTTAGACGACCTTCAAAACCCATAACGTTCGAGTTTCGAGCAAGGTATAGCCACATGAAAAATCAAAAAGCTGTCATCAGTTTTGCTAAAACCAAAGACCACGAGCTAGCCGATATAGCTCAAGCTATTGCCAATAAAATGACTAACAACCTTAACTTTAGTAGCCCAACCCCATCCTTAAGCGATCTACAAGCGGCCATAGACGCTTATTCTAATGCCTTAATCCAAACTCAGAGCGGTAGCAAAGCAGATACTGCCACTAAAAATGCCTGTCGCTTAACGTTAGAGCATGACCTTTCTAGGCTAGGGGCTTATGTTAATCTGATGGCTGAAGGTGATGTGCTTAGGCTGCAAAGTTCTGGCTTTCCTTTAACAAAACTGCCTGAGCCCATTGGTATTTTAGAGGCTCCGGTACTCACCGTGCATTACGGTGAAAATGCCGGAGAAATGGCTATAGAAATATCACCTATCCCCAAAGCCTCTGGCTATATCGTTTTATATGCCCCTACACCCGCACCTGCAGATAATAATGACTGGAATAGCAAAGTTTTATCGTCGACCAAAGGTATCTTGACGCATCTAAAAAGCGAGACCAAATATATCTATAAAGCCGCAGCTATCAGCTCCGAAGCTAATAAAATGGATATTTATAATTTTTCTACACCAGTTGAAAAAATAGTACCATAATCATCTTATGCGCTTTTGTAGGGTGGATAAACACTAGACAAAATGTCGGGTTACGCTGTAGCTAACCCGACCTTGTATGATCAAAATTAATATTTTACTAAAAGATCAAGTAAGCTTTAACCGTTTATTGGGAGGCCGTCCCGACCTTAGGACTGGTTATTAATATAATCAGAGCCTGTTGCGTAGA
>TBL_comb47_HYPODRAFT_10007698_pt1 | contig 11222 bp, 7 predicted proteins | sample TroBogypolimnion_40_FD_10682 | JGI IMG/M metagenome (IMG submission 10682) | reverse complement strand
CGTAGCCCGCGCCGGAGCCGTCCGGAAAACTGCCGCCCGCCGTGAAGCCGCGGCCGGTGCCGAGCGCGCCGCCGTAGCCGATGCCGTTGGCGCTGATGCTGCCGCCGCTCGCGACCGCGACATCGTTGGTGACGGTCAGGTTCAATCCCGCTTTCACGCCATACGACCAAGTGTAGCTCACCAGCACCGTCGCGCCGTCCGCGATGGCGGAGGTGTTCGTCCACAGGAGTTGCGTTGTTCCATCGGGTTGCGGCACCGCCACATAGTCCACGTCATTGGTGTAGAGGATGGCGTGGCTCAGATCCGTAACCGTGACCGGTAGCGAAACATTTGTGTGCAACAGCGTGGCGGGATTGGTGCTGCTCAAAACTTGCGGCTCATCCACGGCGCTGACAAAAAACGAAGTGCTCGCGTTGGGATAAAATGAATGCGTCAGCACGCCGCCGTTCGCGACTTGCAGGCTGGCAAACGAATGCGCGCCTTCCACCGTGACCGTGCAGTTGCTGATGACGATGTCCGCGCCGTCGTAGCTGGCATCCATCGCGCTGATGGCGGTGGTGTTGGTGAAGGTGACCGCGCGGGCGCTGAGGGCGGTGGACAGGATGGCGAAACACACCTGGAGGAACAAAAACGGCGGTTTTTTCATGGCAAATGGGAGCCTTGTTTGGGCGGTCTTCTGGATTTGGGATTGGCTGGCAAAAGTCTCCTTAAAAATTTCGCCTAATGCAAATCCCAAAATGGCACTTAAAAAGCAGGTTGCCCGGATTGTCCGGCTCTGATTACCTTGCGGCGATGTTCACTGCGTTGACACAAGGGTGGGAAGGTTTGCACTACTTCATCACCAGTCCGGTCTGGTTGCTGATAACGGCCTTCCAGATCTGGATGCTGGTGCATGCCATCCGCAACCGGGAGTGGCTCTGGGCGGTGTTCATTTTCATCGGCTCGGGATTGTCCGCCGCGCTTTACTATTTCCTCGTTTATCGCGCCGCGCCGTCCTCGACCAGCGGGTTTGAACTGCCGGGGGCGCACAGCCGCAAACGCATCAAGGAACTTCAGGCGCAAATCTATCATCTCGACAAGGCGCACCATCATTCGCAGCTCGGCGACATTTATTTCCAACAGGGCAAACTGGTGGCGGCGGAGAAATGTTATCGCGCCGCGCTGGAACGTGACCCGCAGGACGTGGACACGCGTGCCCACCTCGGCCAATGCCTGCTGCGCCTGAAACGTCCCGCCGAAGCGCGCCCGCTGCTGGAAGGCGTCATGAACGAAAAGCCCGAACACGATTACGGTCACACGATGATGGCGCTGGCCGAAACGTTGACGCTTTTGGGCGAAACCGACAACGCCCTGCTTTACTGGCAGCACGTCACGCAGAATCATTCCTACCCGCGCGCCAAGGTCCAGTTGGCGGAGCTTTACCTCGCGAAACAGCAGACTGATCTAGCCCGCGCCCAGCTCAAAGACGTGGTGAGCGACGATGTTCACGCGCCGGCGTTCCAGCGCAAGCGCGACCGGATGTGGATCTGGCGTGCAAAGGCTTTGCTGCGGAAATTATAGTCGGGGCCGCTTTTTGATAAATGGTTGGATATTTCTCCCTCTCTTCCTCCAAAGGAGTGATGGGCCTTCGTTGTGGTTGAGGCAACGAAGGCCCATGGGAATTACTTGATCAGCTGAATCTCGCCAGGACGCCAGGTGTGGTCAAACCACGGGTCGAGCGGGCCGTAAAGGCGCAGAATCATGAACCAGCCTTTGCCGGGAATCGTCTGCACCCAATTATTTTCTTCTCCTGCCGGAGCTTTGGGGCCGAAGTAAACATCCACGGAGCCGTCGGCATTGACCTTGAGGTCTTTGTTCTGGCTGCTCACGCTCGGCGACTTTTGATCGGTCTGCACCATGGAGCGGGTCTGGTTGTCATACACGATCACGGACCAGAAATCCTTCACCGGCACGTTGGGCGGCAGATGCATCTTGTAGGATTTTTCGCCGCTGAACGGGTTGCCCTCGGAGTCCTGCACGGACCACGGATATTGCGAACCTTTGCCGACCATCTCCATCTCCATCGCGGGCGTGACGCCGGTGGCGAAGTAATAATAGAAGATGTAACCGTCCATGTTCATCACGCCGGGCGACGTTTCAAACTTGTAGCCGCCGAAGAACGGCAAGCGCCAAGTGCTATTCGGGAAGTAATAGGCATCCTTGTCGCGGATCTTGAAGGCTATGGTGCGGGCGGTGACGGCGCCGATGTTGGCGGCGTCGGCGAGAATGGCTTTCATGCGCGCATCCGGATTAAAAGGTTTGCCCTTCTCGATACCGATGGCCGCGAAGAGGCCGAGCGTGGTCTGGTCGCTGCCAGTGCTGGGTTCTTCTTGAATGACGTTGTTCAACATTTCCCAGAACTGATAGTCACCGGGCGCAACGTAATTGGCCGGCACGCCGGAGCCGTCGACGAATTTCATCGCGGGCGGATTCGCGGCATCCGCGAGGTTATAGACCTTGAAATGTTTCTTCACCGATTCCACGCCGGGCTTGGTGGAGCCATCCACCACGAAGGCGCGGAACACAAGCCAGTTGCCATAGGTGCTCGGCTTCACGACGAAGTAGCCCTCGGGAACCTCGCCTTTGTAGCCGGGCGGCAGCACCAGATATTTGCCGCCTTTGCCGTGGTCTTCGCCGGTGATGCCGACGTCAGCCACCCAGCGATACCAGAAATCATTGAACAAGCCCAAAACCATCGGCGGCACTTCCACGACCAGCGGGCCATTGTGCGTGTCGGCCCAGACGAAGTTGTAGATGGTATTGTCGTTCGCCGTCAGTTCCACGGTGCGGGCATCCACCAGATTTTCCCAGATGACATCCGTCTGGTTGTCGGGACCGTTTTTGCGAATGGAATCGCGCATTCCGGCCTGGTTCACAATCGGGATGGCCATGAGATACGCCTGCAACGCGCGCGAACGGTCCAGGTTGTCGTAGATCTTCTCCACGGTGCCCGCCGACGGATAGCCGTAGTTGAGGTTCAACGTGCCGAGGGAACTCTCGATCTTGTCCGGCACCGCCACGCCGGGCGCGATGGGCGTCGAATACTTGTAATGGGTGGTGCCCTTGGTGCAGCAAGAGGTATTGGTCGAACAGCCGGTCAAAGCCAGCGTGGCTGTCAGCAGCAAATTGCCAAGGATGGTCGTTATGAGTTCGGTTTTCATGGTCTGATGGAGTTGTGATCGGCTAAAGTAACCTTGATTCAAATGATTTTGAAATCGGCCGAGAGGATTTGCAATAAAAAAGCTGTGGGCAGCCATTACGAACCGTCTGCGGGCTGGGCACGATTCGGAAAAACGCCAGCGACAGCGTGCCCCCTCCGGCTACGATTTCTCCTGAATTCCAATTAACGCCAGGGTTTCGCCCCAGGTCCGGTAGATGCCGGAAACCAGCAAGAGGGTGCTGGAAGCCGCGACGGCGTAGGGCGCGAACGCCGCGTCGGTGAACAATACCACGCCACCGGCAAGCACGATGACGCTGGCAACGACCGGCACCACGTTGTGGAAAATTCGGTCTACCAACCCGTGAATCGCCATGAGATGGAGCTTTTTCCGCGCGATGACACGATTGATTCGATAAATAAGACCCCAAATTCCCAACAGGATGAAAATAATACCACTTGGCAAATTGGATTGCCACGGCGCCAGCACGACCATGCTCTGGAGTAACACGTCGGTGAAGTTATACAATGCTGGCGTCATCGACGCGCGGGCGATGTCAAGCTTTCGAGATGCGGTCAAGGCGGTGTTGAGGGTGACCACGACAAAAAGCAACCCGATTAGCGTCGCACTAGCCGCCCCGGTCAACTCAAAGAAGTTGCCCCAATTTACAAACATTGGTCCTTTCCCGGGCACTGGGCGCGATTGAATGAACTGGAATACGTTGAATCAGCGCCTCGTGTCCATGCCTCATTGCGACCGGTGCGGATAAGCTTCAAAGCGCAAGTTTCACACTTGGTCGGGGATGCGCAGCGGCCAAAAAAGAGAATGGCCAGGGAGAGCTGTTTGGTTTTCATGTTCAGATTCTGATTCGTTGATCTGGTTAAATGGAAGACTAAGGATGCGGTTAATCGTTGTCAGCTTTTTTAGATGATGTCCACGCTCCGACTCTGGAGAGGGGGGAGAATGCAAAATGAACCGCCTCCCGCTTTTGCCTTTCGTGGCGAGGCGATTTACCGCATAGTATCGGAGTGTCGAATCTTATTGCCATCGTAGGCCGCCCAAACGTCGGGAAATCCGCGCTGTTCAACCGCATCGTCAAGCGGCGCATCGCCATCGTCCATGACCAGCCCGGCGTCACGCGCGACCGCGTGAGCGTCGAGGCCGAATGGCAGGGGCGCATCTACACGCTCGTGGACACCGGCGGCATCGGCCTGCTGCGCCGCGAAAAATCCGAGGACGTCATCACCAAGGCCGCGTTGGAGCAGGTGGAAATCGCCATCGACGCCGCGTGCGCCATCATCCTTGTCGTCAATGTGCAGGAAGGTGTCACGCCGTTGGATCGGGAAGTCGCACAGAAATTGCGGGCCAGCGGCAAGCCCATTTTGGTCGCGATCAACAAGGTGGACACGAGCCTCGCGGAAAAAAACATGGACGAATTCGCCCGGCTCGGGTTCGAGAAAATGTTTCCCGTCAGCGCGATCCATGGCGAGGGCATCACCAATTTGATGGACGCGGCGACGGCTTATCTGCCGGCGCGGACGGACGAGGAAGCGGCGGCGGTGGAGACGGAGATTCCCGCGCCCGTCGAAGGCGAAGAGGTGGCGCCCGTGCGGCGCAAAAAAGGCCCGCTGCGCCTGGCGATTGTCGGCCGGCCGAACGTCGGCAAATCGTCCATCATCAACGCGCTCACCAATTCCGACCGCGTCATCGTCAGTCCGATTCCCGGCACGACGCGCGATTCGGTGGACGTGCCGTTCGAGGTCGAGACCGAGGGCGTGCGCGAAAAATATGTGCTCGTGGACACGGCGGGCATCCGCAAGACGCGCAGCATTGACGATTCTGTGGAGTTCTTTAGCGTCCAGCGCTCGGAAGAATCCATTGCGCGCTGCGACATCGCGATCCTCGTTTTGGACGCCGAGGGCGGCATTTTGGAACAGGATAAGAAAATCGCCGACCGCATCGTCGAGAACCGCCGCGCCTGTATTCTGGTCGTGAACAAATGGGATTTGTTCGACCAGGATATCCGCGAGAAACGCAAAGAGGAGATCATCTCGCGCGAAAAAAAGGAAAACCGGTCCGCACCCAAGAAGATGACCACGCTGGGCGAATTCGGGGAGTGGGTGCAGAAGAAATTGTTCTTCCTCGATTACGCGCCGGTGATTTTCACGTCCGCGAAATCTGGATTTCATCTGGATCGTCTGCTCGAAGCGATCCGCTACGTGGCCGCGCAATTGCAGCAGAAGGTGCCGACGGCGATCCTGAACCGCACGCTGCATGACGCCGTCGAGAAACGCCAGCCGGTGAGCGCCGCCGGTCACCGGCTTAAATTTTATTACGCCACCCAGGTGCGGCAATCGCCGCCGGCGTTCCTGCTGTTCGTCAACCGCGATGAGCTTTTTTCCGATCCCTACAAAAAATATCTGGCCAACGAAATGCGCACGGCGTTCGGTTACGAAGGCTGTCCCATCACCTTCGTGCCGAAGGCGCGTCCGAAAACGGTTGAATCCATGCGCAAACCCAAGCCGCTGGACCAGAATCTGGCGGGCCGGATGGACGCCTACCGGGCGGCGCGGCGCGAACGATATTCCCGCAAGCCTAAGAGAAAAACGCGGGGGAAATAGATAGGTTCACCAGTCGCAGAATAATTTCGAGGCTAGCGGGAAATTCAGTTGAGTTGCAAATCCGGCGGTGGCGGCAATCGCTGGTTACAATAAACCTGCGGATAAAATTAATGAGCGCAGAAGCGTTCATTCAGACTCATGTGAACATTAAATCTCGACGTTTAATTATTTGGTCTGTCGCAATCATAGTGCTTTTGATGGCGCTGGCGGTTTGGTTTGGGAGCAAGAGGCCATCGGCAACTCCAATGGCGGTTTCGACACAAGTTAACACGGCGGCTATCCCAGCAAGTTCCAATCTTGCAGCCACACCAACCGGCACTTCAGCTTATAATCAAAAACGAGGACTTTCCGCGCTCAACGACGTTCCGATAATTTTTTATGGTCGGTTAGAAGATCAGCTAGGCAGTCCAGTTGCAAACGCTCAAATCGCCGCCAGCATTCGGATTTACAACGGAGTCCAGTCCACCGTGAAACGGTTTTCCGTCGTCAGTGACGCCAACGGGTTCTTTCAAGTCAACGAAGGCAAAGGAGAAAGTCTGGGGTTAATGCCGCACAAAGCTGGTTATGCTCTGGCCTCGACGGAGACGGAGTTCAAATACTCTTTCATGTATAACGACCATTTTACGCCCGACAAAAATAATCCCACGGTGATTAAAATGTGGAAGTTGGAAGGAGCTGAACCGCTATTAGGAATTGATAAAGATTACAAACTTCACTACACGGAGGAACCAATAAATTTTGATTTCATTACTGGGAAAACTGTTCTGAATGGCGGTGATATGAAAATCAAGATAAGCCGACCAGAGGGAATTGTATCACAACGCAATCCGCAGGATTGGAGTATTGAAATCGAGGCGGTTGAGGGAGGCTTAATTGAAACGTCTGTGGGCGCATCACGAGTTGCTTTCATTGCGCCTGAGAATGCTTATCAGCCTAGGGACAATCTAGCAATGCAAACAAACAATCATTGGTCCGATGTTTTTGATCAATCGTTTTATATTATGAGTCGGAAGGGGCAAATCTACAGCAAGTTGCGTCTTACTATTGCCATCAATGATACTCCAGATGGCTTTGTTTATATCAAATTCACTGGCGTTGCCAACACGAACGGATCCCGGAATTGGGAAGCAACCGCTCCGCAATGAAATCCCAATGCCACCTCGATTTGGATTTTGCAGGCAGGAAGAGTTTTTTTTCACACCTGCGAATAAGTCGTCAATTTTTCCCGCCCACTGCGCCAATTTCGTTGAATTCATTTGGGAATATCGTTCGCGTAACTTTTTCGTGAAATTTTCTTGAAAGATACTACCCGTGGTAGCATGATGACCGCCGCTCCCCAATTAGTTGGGGAAAGTGATTTTAGTGCGATTTTGAGGGTTTCCCGCTTTTTTTTGGGAAATTCGTCGTTTTTTGAACCGTGGCCGGCTTCTGTCTCACTCTTGAAGCCGCTTAACAAATTAACAGTCAAATTGGAGTAAACCATGATTGATGCCCGTGAGGAAGTTTCGTCGTCGGCCCCGAAAGCCACCCACCGTCGCGCCAGAAAAGTTTCTGCGTCGCGCACCGTAAAAAACACCAAATCCGCCGTCAGAAAATCGTTGCCCGTGCAGCGCTTTTTCAGCGACGCCAAGGTCAAGCCGTTCGACCAGATCGAATGGGAAAAACGCACCGCCGAAATTACGGACGACAGCGGCAAGGTGATCTTCAAACAGGAGAACGTCGAGGTGCCGAAGTCGTGGTCGGTGCTTGCCACGAAGGTCGTGGTCTCAAAATATTTTTACGGCGAACAAAACACGCCCGAGCGCGAGACTTCCGTGCGCCAGCTCATCCACCGCATCGCGCGGACGATGGCGGACTGGGGCGTGGCGGACGGTTATTTCAGCAAGGCGGACGGCGAAGTCTTTTTCGACGAGTTGACCTGGCTGTGCGTGAATCAATACGGCGCGTTCAATTCGCCGGTGTGGTTCAACGTCGGGCTGTTCAATCAATACGGCATTGGCAAGAATTCCGGCAAGGGCAACTGGTTCTTCAACCGCGAAACCAAGGTGGCCGAGCGCGCCAAGACCCAATATGAATACCCGCAGGGCAGCGCGTGCTTCATCCAGTCCGTCGAGGACAACATGGAAAACATCATGCACCTCGCCTATAGCGAAGCGATGCTGTTCAAATACGGTTCTGGCACGGGCACCGACCTGACGCCGATCCGTTCCAGCCGCGAGAAGTTGAGCGGCGGCGGCCGGCCCAGCGGCCCGATGAGTTTTCTGAAGGTTTATGACCAGGTCGCGAACGTGGTGAAGTCCGGCGGCAAGACGCGCCGCGCCGCCAAGATGAACACCCTGCGTGACTGGCATGGCGACATCGAAGAATTTATCGACGCCAAGCAGAAGGAAGAAAAGAAGGCGTGGGCTTTGATTGAACAGGGCTATGACGGTTCCTACAACGGCGATGCCTATGGCAGCGTGATGTATCAGAACGAAAATCTTTCCGTGCGCGCGAGTGACGAATTCATGCAGGCCGCATTGTCCGGCAAGGAATGGCAGACCAAGACCGTGAAAGGCCTGCCTTTGGAAAAGAAAGACGCGGCGAAGCTGCTCTATAAAATCGCCGAAGGCACGCACATCTGCGGCGATCCGGGCATGCAATACGACGGGGCGATCCAGAAATGGCATACGTGCAAAGGCACCGAGCCGATCCACTCCACGAACCCGTGCAGCGAATACGTTTTCTTGAACAACACCGCGTGCAATCTGGCGTCGCTTAACCTGATGAAGTTCAAGCGCGAAGACGGCATCTTCGACATCGAACGTTTCAAGGCCGCCGTGCGCATCTTCATTACCGCGCAGGAAATCCTCGTGGACAATGCGAGCTATCCGACCAAGGATATCGCCGAGAATTCCCACATCTTCCGCACCCTCGGCCTCGGCTTTGCAAACCTCGGCTCGCTCTGCATGAGCTACGGTTTGCCCTACGATTCCGATGAAGGCCGCGCGCTGGCTGGTGCCATCACCGCCATCATGACCGGTCATTCCTACGAGCAAAGCGCAGAGATCGCCGCCAATGTGGGGCCGTTTGCTGGCTACCGCGATTCGCGTTGTGCCGGGGTCGCCAAGACCGTCGCCAAGGACAACGTCGAATCCATGCTCGGCGTCATCAAGCTTCATCGCGAAGCCGTTGAACAAATCCAGCCGAGCGCGGAATTTAATTATCTCAAGGACGAGGCGCGCAAAACCTGGGAAAGCGCGATTGCCAAGGGCCGTCAGCACGGCTACCGCAACGCGCAGGTCACCGTGCTTGCGCCGACCGGCACGATCGCGTTCCTCATGGACTGCGACACGACCGGCGTCGAACCCGACATCGCGCTGGTGAAATACAAACTGCTCGCCGGCGGCGGCATGTTGAAAATCGTCAACCGCGGCGTGCCGGACGCCTTGCGCCGTCTCGGTTACAGTGCCAAGCAAAATGAAGCCATCATCTCCCACATCGAGAAGCACGACACCATCGAGGATGTGGAAGAGAACAGCAAAATTATTCCGAGCGGCCTCAAACCGGAGCATCTGCCGGTGTTCGATTGCGCGTTCAAAGCCCACAAAGGCCAGCGCAGCATCGGCTATCTCGCGCATCTGAAAATGATGGGTGCCGCGCAGCCGTTCATCAGCGGCGCGATCTCCAAGACCGTGAACATGCCAAGCGCCTGCACCGTCGAGGACATCCGCAACACCTACATCGAGGCGTGGAAAATGGGTCTCAAATGCGTCGCCATTTATCGCGACGGTTCGAAACGTTCCCAGCCACTCAATACGAAGAAGACCAATGAAGGCGGCGACAAGGCCGCGCCCGCTTCGGCGGCCGATGTAGCCCCGCTCGAGAAGCGCCTGAAGGAACTCGAAGCGGAACTCACGCGACTGCGGATTGATTCCGGCAAGCCGTTGCGCCGCCGTTTGACCGACACGCGCCAGGCGCTCACGCATAAATTCGACATCGCCGGCCACGAAGGTTATCTGACCGTCGGTTTGTTTGAGGACGGCCAGCCCGGCGAATTGTTCATCACCATGGCCAAGGAAGGTTCCACCATCGGCGGACTCATGGACAGCATCGGCACCCTTTCCAGCATGGCGTTTCAATACGGCGTGCCGCTGGATGCGCTGGCCCGGAAGTTTGCGCATCAGCGCTTCGAGCCGAGCGGTTTCACCAAGAACCCCGAAATCCGCAACGCCTCGTCCATCACCGACTACGTGTTCCGCTGGCTCGCGCTGCAATTCATCCCCGGCTATCGCGAAAGCCTCAACGTCGCCCGCACCCAGCCCGAACTGGCGATGCCCGGCCTGCTTGAGGAGATTAAAAAAAAAGTAAACCGGCCGGTGCCTGAACTGCCCATCGCCGAGGACACGGATGTGCTCGAAGTAAACTCGGAAAAAGGAAATGGCCCTAAAACTGGCTACAGCAAGCTGACCCTGACCAGCTCGTTTCAAAACCAGGGCGACGCCCCGACGTGCCCGACCTGCGGCCACGTCGCCGTGCGCAACGGTGCCTGTTACAAATGTCTGAACTGCGGCGACAGCCTCGGTTGTTCTTGAGGAACCGGAAACGCAACGGGCCGGGGGATTTCGATTCTCCGGCCCGTTTTGTTTTTTAACCCATCCTCCTCCGGTCGCAAAACCGGCGTGGCAGAGACCGGCTGCAAGGGAATCAGGCTTGGCTTTTTCATGCTTCCGGGCATCAAAAAAAGCGATGATCGGACTTTTTTATCAATTACCTCCTTTTGGCATCAATCGATTACTTTTCGGCTGGGTAAATCAAACCGAACTGGAAACCAAACAACCAACCGGAAAAAGCCTATGAAAACAAATACACTGAAGCTTGTTCGATTGCTGCCGACATTGGCGTTGGGGGGACTCCTGGCCTCGGGCTGCGCCCAGAACATGGCGCTGAACAAGCCCGGTCCCTTTACACCAGCCTGCCTGAAGCCCGGTGTCGAGCGGACGGAGATCATTGCGGAACTGGGTCACCCCGTCAGCTCGAAACAACAGGACCGCTTGCTCACCGAAGATTATAAATACGTGGATGGCGGTAGCAATAATAGCATCGATGCCAAGACCGGCCGGGTTTGGCTCTATTCCGCTGGTGACCTGTTCACCCTGTTTATTGACCAGATTGTCTGGGTGCCGATCGAAAAATTCAGTCTCACGGGAACGGAACACACCGTCATTGTTGAATACACCAAGTCAGACGATGGTGTCTGGCAGGCAAAAAACGTGGAGGACACGGTCGCGAAAGCGAGCACTGCCAGGAAGTAATGATCCAGCCAGGCGAACCGGCCGGAGAATTTTCAAGTTCTCCGGCTTGTTTCGTTTTTGTGGCGGGCTTATGTTTTGGCCATGAGCGACACCACTTCCTTCATCCGCGA
>TBL_comb47_HYPODRAFT_10007696_pt1 | contig 11223 bp, 9 predicted proteins | sample TroBogypolimnion_40_FD_10682 | JGI IMG/M metagenome (IMG submission 10682) | reverse complement strand
TGGAATTTTCTTTGATAGTGAAAAGAAAATATTATTTAATAGTAGATATTATTTTACATGTTCATTTCATCATTTATTAATTAATATAGATAAAGCTATAAATTGTTTAGAAAATATTAATATTGATAAAGCTATAGATATTGGTACATCTTTTGTTTGTATTCAAAAATGGTTTATTACTTATGGACATTTTAAAGATGAATTATTTTGTTTAGCTGATTTTATAGGAGATTCTAATTATAAAGGTATTATAGAATTTCATACTAATAATAATGTTTTTAAACATATAAAATTTAATGAAAATTATAAAAAATTAGCTTCTTTTATTTTTCCAGAAGGTTATATTAATCCTTATGAATATGAATTAAATATTTTAAAATTAAAAAAATTAAAATTAGTAGAACATAATATTTTAAGTCCAATGTTTCATTCATTTCCAAAAATTGTTACAAATAGAATAATTAATAATATAGAAAATAATAAAGAAATTAATAATATAGAAAATAATAATATAGAAATTAATAATATAGAAATTAATAATATAGAAATTAATAATATAGAAAATAATAATATAGAAAATAATAATATAGAAAATAATAATATAGAAAATAATAATACAGAAAATAATAATATAGAAAATAATAATATAGAAAATAATAATATAGAAAATAATAATATAGAAATTAAAGTAAAATATGATAAAATATTCGTTACTAGAGGAAAAGCTATTCATACTAATAGAAATTTAAATAATCAATTAGATATTGAAAATTATTTTAATAATAATGGAGTTTATTGTTGTAACCCTGAAAATATTACAATTGAAGAGTTTATTATAACTATAAAAGAATATTCAAATATAATTATAACATGGGGAAGTTCATTAGTTAATATTATTTATTTAAAACCTGGTTCTAATGTTACAATTTTAAGATCAAAAAGTTATGTTCATGAATCAATTGAATTATTTAGAAAAATAATAGATACTTACGAATTAAATATTAAAATAATAGATTCAGATATTAATGATAATATTGACTTGAATTTATTAACTTAATTATATTTTCTATTTTCTTTGTGTCCATAAATTTCATAATGAAATTTTAATTCAATATCAGTTTTATAAATTTCATAAACATCTGGATTACATTCTTTATAAATTTTAGCATCAAAATCAATTGGTATATTTTTAAATATAGCTTCATTTAATTTATCAATAAAATAATAATTATCTTTAGATTTTAAAGACCAATGATCAATATATTCTTTTTGTTCAATTTCATTATTATATTTTTTAAATATAGGATCATTTTTAATAAATTCTATTAAATTTTTAGTAACTTTGAAATTTAATTTAAATTCATTATATAATTTATAATATTTTTTATCAACAGACATATTATTATTTATTAATTTAATATCAAATCCCATTATTTCACTTAAATTAATTCCCCAAGAATTAATATTTTTAAAATTAAGTTTTATAAATATTTTATTATCTACTTTTTTAATAGATAAATAATTAATTTGGTTAATATCTTTTAAAATAGGATATTCAATATCTAATGGATGATAATCTTCTACATGTTCATACATATTAAACATATAATTTAATATATTTAAATCTACATCAATTGAATCATTACCCAAATATATATTTAAATTTTGAAAAAATGATGATATAGATCTTTCTATAGGTAATCTATATGAATCTATTATATAGATTTTTTTATCAATCTTATTAATAAGTTGTTCAACACTTTCACAAGATGTTTTTTTAATTAATTCTTTAAAATTATCAATAAAAAATTCATTATTATGAATTGATAATATTTTATAACCATAATTACTTAACGTTGAATTAATAGTTTGTGTTCCACATTTTGAACCAGAATAAATAATAATATCACTATCCATTTTTTATAAAAAAATAAAATAATATAAAATAATATAAAATAAAATAATAATAAAATAAAATAATAATAAAAATGGATATTATTAATATAAATTTTAGTGATAAATTTAATATTTTACCTGAAATTATTCAACAATCAATTTATAAAATAAATGAATTACCGGAAGATTTTAATCATATTGAATATAAAAAAATACATGATGATCTTAAACAATTAAATTCAAATCAATTAATTGATCATTATTTAGTTTATGGTAAAAAAGAAAATAGAGTTTATAAAATAGAATTACCAGAAGATTTTAATCATATTGAATATAAAAAAATACATGATGATCTTAAACAATTAAATTCGAATCAATTAATTAATCATTATTTAATTTACGGTAAAAAAGAAAATAGAGCATATAAAATAGAATTACCAGAAGATTTTAATTCTTATGAATATAAAGCAATGAATATTGATCTTAAACATTTAAATAATGATCAATTAATCAATCATTATTTAATTTATGGTAAAAAAGAAAATAGAATATATAAAATTAAATTACCTGATAATTTTAATTATAATGAATATATAAAAGTTCATAATTTAGAAGAAAATAGTAATGAAAAAATTGTTAAAAAACATTTAATTAGTACAGGTACTAAATTATATAATATAAATTCTAATGTAGGATCATTTAATGATATTCTTAAAATGAATTATAATATTGGAATATCAAAAGTATATATAATATGTAATAATAATGCTGGTGGAACTAATAAATATATTAATGATATTATAAATACATTTAAATGTGTTATATTTATATTTGTTATATTAAAAGAAGATCTTTACAAAATAGATTATAAATCTAACGATATAATATTTATACAACAATTAATGGGTACTGATATTTCATATACAGATATTAAATTTATTAAAAATAATTATAATTGTAAAATTATTTTAAGTATTCATGATTATTGTTGGTTCCATGATAAAATTATTAATACTTTTAATATGCATCCATATAATTGGCATGGTATTTATCTTAATAATAATATTAAAATAGGATTAGATACAATTAATTTATTTAAATTATGTGATAAAATTATTCATCCATCTGAATTTACTTATAAAATGTATTCTAAATATTTTGATAATTCTAATTTTATAGTATCTAATCATATAGATATGGAAATAATAAATAATGATAATTTAACAACAGTTACTAATGAAATAAATATTGGTGTTTTTCATCAACTTAGTGAATATAAAGGATCTGAAGCTATTATATATTTAATGAATAAATATAAACATTATAAAGGATATAATATTAATTTTAAAATAAGTGGTTATAATATCGAATCATATGATGAAAATGATTTCTTCAATCAAATAATAAAACATAAAATTCATGGAATGACATTATTAAACAAATGGGGTGAAACTTATTGTTATACTTTAACAAAATATTTAATTACAGGTCTTCCAATATTATATAATAATTTCGGATCATTTGTTAAAAGAATACCAGAAAATGATTCTTATTTTTCAGTAACAAATATTGAATCTGAATATAATGATATGAATAAATTAGAAACCAAATTTATCAAATTTTTAAATCATATTTTAATAAAATCTGATATGAATTATGTTGAAAGTTATGAAGATATTAAAAATGAATATGATTTTCAAGAAAATAAAATTATTGTGCCAAAAATTTATAAAGAAATATTTTTAAATCCTTTATTAAATAAAAATATTGTTATAATTACATCAAAAATTATTGTTTCTAATAAAATACTTTCTTATTGTAATAATAGAAGTATATATTCTATAAATGAAAGATATAGTCAAACTTTAGAAACTATAAAAACAATACGTGAAAAAATTCCAAATTCTTATATTGTATTATTAGATAATTCAAATTTAAATGAATCTATGGTATTAAAATTATCATACGAAACTGATAAATTTATAAATGTTAAAGATAATTTAATTTTAAATGAAGAAACAAATAATTGTATTTATAAAGGTATTGGTGAATTATATCAACTTTTAACTTTATATAATATATTCTTAAAAAATATTGATACAAAAATATTAGAAAAAAATATGTTTAAAATATCAGGAAGATATATTTTAAATGATACATTTGATTATAATGAATATGATAATGAAGATAATATTTTTAAAAGAGATGAAAACCTTAAAGATATGCAATATTATTTCACATGTTTTTATAAATTAAAATCATCATATATTCATGAATATTTTAAAATACTACAATTAATTTACGACAATAAAGATAAATATCAATTAATGAATATGGAAGAATTTATTTGTCAAGCTATGGAATATAATTTTAAAACAGTTAAACATTTAGGTGTAACTCAAAGAATTGCAGTTTGGAATGAAATAAATGATATTTAATATAAATGATATTTAATTTAAATAATTATTTAAATAATTTAAAATGTTTAATAAAATGGAAAATAAAACTCTAATTGGTAAATTTGGATTCTTATTTCTTATTAATGATTCTTCCGAAGAAATAAAATATCACACTGATGATATTAATTTATGTTCATCTAATTCTTTATTAAAATATTTAGAATATAAAAATAAATATTGTATGTTAATATATCCAAATAAATCATTTGTTTGTCAAAAATATTTACCAGATGAATATAAACCATTAATATATAGAAATGCATTTAATCAATATAAAGATTTTTTTAAACATAATTTATATGATGGATTAGAACATATGAAAGAAAATGGTGAAGAATATTTTTATAAAACAGATACACATATGAATTTATTAGGAACATATTTAATAATAACTAATTTTATTAGATATATTAATGAAACATTTTCTTTATTTCTAAAAGAACCAATATTAGAAATAGGATGTAAAATTTGTGAAAATGGTATTATACATTTAGGAAAAGGTATTGGAGATTTAACATTTCAACAAAATCTTGGAGATCAAATTTTAGAATCAAAAGAAGATAAATATTATTATATGATATCTAATATATATAAAGATTTTTACGTAAGTCAAAATGTAGATATAAATTCAGATATAAAATTTTTATCTATTATTAATAATGAATTAATAGATAATAATGAAATTTTAAATGGATCATTAATAACATGGCCTATTATTAATACTTATATTATATATAAAAAGAATAATTCATTTAATAATAAAAGAATATTAATATTTTATGATAGTTTTACATTAAATTTAATTCCTATTTTACTTAATATTTCAGATGAAGTTTACATGATTAAACAAACATTTAATAAAAAAATTGTTGATTTAATAAAACCTGATTTTATTTTAGAATTACGTGTTGAAAGATTTTTAAATTAAAATTTTTTCTCTAGATTTGTATTGAAAAATTTTAAATTAAAATTTTTATATATTTTAATAAAATGGAAGAAATTGAAAAAATTTATCCTATTAATAATGATGATATTCCTTTTACATCATCAAATAATATATATAATAATGTTATTATAAATACTGGTACTAGAATAAAATGTGAATGGGAAAACTTAATTTGTGTTGTATTTAATAATAAAATAATTAGTAATAGTAATTTATTTTATTCAGATTGGCATATGATTTATCCAAGTTATATTAACTATCAAAATTTAAATTATCATATATATAATAATATTTCTAGAAATTATCATGAAATATTAAATAAAACAATGATTATTGAAAATATTGATTGTGATTTTCAGTCATTTTTAATGACTTCACCATTTAGTTTTTCTAATAGTGGTCATGATTTATCAATTATTTTATGTTATGTTGATTATATAAGAAAAAATTTACCATTATTGGAAACTATTTTTATTTTTGATGATTATGAAAATACTAATAATTTTAAATTAATAAAATTATTATTAAATGAAAATATAAAATATATTAAACTTAAATTCAATAAATTATATTCTATTGAAAATATAATTATTGTATCAGGCGATATGTTTGATATAAGAAAAAATCAAAATTTAATAGAAGAATTAAAAATATTAATTATAAATAATTATTCAGATAAATATGATAAAAAATTATATATGAATAAAAATATAATTCTTATGAAAACTAATAGATCACCTAATGTTTTATTGAAATCAACACAACATAATTGTGAAAAATTTTTATGTAATTTAGAAAATAATGATTTTATATATATTATACCAGAAGAATATGATATTTATTTATTATGTTTAACGATGTTAAATGCATCTAAAATAATTTGTTCTGAAGGTTCAATTATTTATACTAATCATTTATTTTTTAACAAAAATTCTAAAATAGTTTTTATTGGTATAAGTTGTTGTATATCATATTTTAATGAAATGTTTAATGTTTTGAATATTAATAAAATGTTAAATAATAACGATGAGAATTATCATGAAATTTTCAATTCATGTATTAATTTTTAAAAATAAAATAAAATTAAAAAATTAGAATATAAAATGGATTCTCGTAAAGTAATAATTTGGGCAAATTGTCAAGGTGATGCAATTAGATTTATATTATCAAGATATTTTTCAAATATAACTAATTATTATAATTATGAATTTATTAGAAATAATATTCCAATTCCAAAAGAATTATTAGAAGCTGATATTATTATTTATCAAAATTATTCAAGTTTTACTGAAACGATTTATAATATTAATTTAATATTGAATTCATTACCAATAGAATGTTTAAAAATATCAATACCATTCCTTCAATCTGATATTTATTTCCCATTTGATAATAAAGAACATAAAAATAATTTTAAATCTAAAAATAAATTAAAATATTATGGTGATTTTTATTATGGAATTTCAGTAATTAATGATTTAATTGATGATGAAAATAATATTAATAATGATGAATTTATTATTAATAAAGTTTTTGATGATAATTTCATAAAAAATGATGAAATTGAACATTATTTTAATAAAAATTTAGAATATTTAAAAAATAAAATATTAAATAGTAATGTAAAAAAATTATATCAATTTATATTAGATAATTATAAATATGTTAGATTATTTCATAATAGAAATCATCCAACTGGTATTCTATTAGAACAATTAATTATTGAAATTTTAAATAATTTAAATTTAAATCATTATTTTTCATTAAATGATAAATTAGTTCTTGATAATATATTAAAAGATTGGATAGTACCAATTTTACCATGTGTTTCAAAATATCATCAATTAACTTTTGATACTAATATTTGTTTTTCAAAATATGATAATGAAATTATAAATATTGAATCATATATTAAAAAATATATTTTAAGTATTAAAAATACTTAATTTAAAATATTTTCAATATAATTTAAATATAATTCTTCTTTATCAAGATCATTAGTATCAAAATTAATTTTTATATAATCAATATCATCTAAAAATACATTATCAGTACATGCATTATTATTATTAATTGTTAAAAATATATGTTTTGCTTTTTTATTAAAAAATATTTTATTAGTATATAATACTGAACCTACAGAAAAAACAATTTTATTTGCAAATAATAACATAATACATAATTTAAAAGGATTTGTTTCTTCTGGAATAATATTTATATAATTATCATTTTCTAAATTTACTAAAAGTTTTTCACAATTTAATCTTGTATATTCTAACATAACATTTTTATTTCTATTGGTTTTCATTAATATAATATTTCTATTTTGAAATTCTAAATATTCATTAGAATATAATTCTATTATTTTTAATTTTATCTCATCAATAATATTTTGATGACAATAAATATTATAAATCATAGCTTCAATTATAATCATATTTTTAAACTTATAAACTTTTTCTAAATCAAGTTCATGAAAATTTAAATCATCAGAAAAAATTAAAGATAAAATTTTAAAATTATTAGTATTTTTATAACCTTTTAATATAATAATATCTTTAATATTATTACTTTTAATATAATTATAAAAATCTAACATGATAGATAAATCATGACCACTATTTGAAAAACAAAATGGATTAATCATGTAAAAATATTTTTTATCATTATATAAAGATAAATCAACATAATTTAATTCATCAGTAATTTTTAAATAATTTTTAACAATATTATCATAAATACCATATTGTTTATTATAATTTTCACCCCATTGATATCCTTTAACAAAATGATTAGATGAATCAATAATTTTTAATTGTTCATTAATTTTTACTATAGCAATTGTATTTTCCCATTGACCCTTAATAACTGATCCAGTATTAATTAATACATTATTATATTCGGACGTAGTATTATTAATATTATTATTATTTGGATTCCATCTAAAACATTCATAATTATCATAATTAGTACTCATTTTATATAAAAATTTTAAAAATAATAAAATAATTATTTTATTATAAAAATATGGAATGTATGAATATTTTAATTACAGGTGGTTGTGGATATATTGGTGCTAATTTTATTAATATTTATTTTAAAGAATTCACCATGTGGATATTTAATAGATATAGTATTTCTATTTGTTTCATGTTGTCTATTATTATAATGAAAATATAAATCACATTGTAAAAATGGAATAGAAATAATTTTACAATTTTCTTTTAAAGTTCTTAAGATATATTTCAAATCATATAATGTATCTGGTTTATATGCATAATTTTGATAAATAAAAATATCAGTTTCTAATATTTTTTCATGAAGTTCTAATTTATCTCTAATAAATATAAAATTTTTTTAACATAAAAGAAATAGTTCCACCTTGACAATTTGACCATATTACTACTTTCTTATCTTCCATTTTAATTTAATAAAATTTTTAAAAATTTTATTAAATTAAAATGGATAAAAATTTTAAAGTTATTTCATTAGGTAGTATATGTCAAATTAAAAGTAATATTGATTCTTTTTTTAATAATTCCGAAACTAATTTATTAGATTGGTTAATAACAGATTTTAAAACTGTTTTATATATATTAAATAATTTTGATGGTAATTTTATAAAAAGAGAAAATTTTACAAGAGATAATATTTTAATGAATTCATTTAATGAAATAAAAATAGAACATAAATACTTAAAATTAATCGCGATTCATGATTTACACCCACATCAAGATTTTAATTTATATGTAGATGAAATCATGGATAAATATTTAAGAAGACTTAAAAGATTAAAAGAATTAATTGAAAATACAAAATCTATACATTTTATTCATATTTTAGATCATCAATATTTAGAAGCATATATACCATCTAAAGAAGATGTTATTCATTTTTATGAATTAATTAAATTAATAAATAATGGAAATAATATATATTTACACATTATAATACCGCCAAAATATCAACATTTAAATTTTGATCATTTAAATAATATTAAATTTACATTTATTTATAATATTAATATTAATAATGTAGAAAATAATAATGATTGGAAAAATAAAAATTTTAATTGGAATGAAATTTTTAATAATATTATAAATATAGAAAATAATTAAAAATAATTAAATTAAAAATATAAAAATATGGAATGTATGAATATTTTAATAACAGGTGGTTGTGGATATATAGGTGCTAATTTTATTAATATTTATTTTAAAAAAATGAAATCATGTGATACATTAATTAATTTTGATGCAATGTATTATTGTGCCAATGAAAACAATGTTAATGAAGATATTAGAAATTCTAATAATTATCATTTAATTAAAGGAGATTTATGTAATTATGAATTAGTTAAACAAACTATCGATGAATTCCATATTACACATGTAATACATTTTGCAGCACAATCTTCAGTACAAGATTCTTTTGAAAATTCTTTACAATTTACTCATGATAATATTTTAGGAACTCATACTCTATTAGAAGTTTCTAGGAAATATGGTAAAATTGTAAAATTTATTCATTGTAGTACAGATGAAGTTTATGGTGAATCGATGTTTGGTGAAGATGAAAAATTTAAAACTGAAATTTCTGCTATGTGTCCATCTAGTCCATATGCAAGCAGTAAAGCTTCTGCTGATTTAATTGCACAATCATATTATCATTCATATAAAATGCCTATTGTAATTTCACGTGGTAACAATGTTTTCTCTAGTAATTTTACTTGTGGTTATGCATTACAATACCCAGAGAAATTAATTCCTTTATTCATTAAATTACTAAGTGAAAATAAAAAAGTAACTATTCACGGTAGTGGTTTAAATGTAAGAGCTTTTCTACATATTAACGACACGGTTTCTGCATTTGAAACATTACTTGAAAAAGGAGTTATTGGTGAAATTTATAATATTGGATGTGATGATTTAAAATTTAAAATGGAATTTACTGTATTTGAAGTTACTGAAATGTTGATTAGAAAAATGAAAGGAGTTGATGTAGATATTAACACATGGATAGAATATGTTGAAGATAGACCTTTCAATGACAACAGATATTTCATTTCAAATCAAAAATTAAAAGATTTAGGATGGAATATTACAATTGAATTTGAAGATGGTATTAATGATCTTTTAAAAAATATGAATTTATTAAAAATTTGAGTATAAATTAAAAATTAAAATTTTAAATAAAATTTTAAATAAAGAAAGATGAAAGTTTTAATTTTTGGAATTGGATTTATTGGATCTAAAGTAGTAAAAATATTAGAAGAATCTAAAATAGAATATAAAATTGCAACTAGTAGAGCAGATAATATTAAAGATGTTGAAAATGAAATAATTTCAAATGATTTCACTCATGTATTTTCTATGATAGGTAGAACTCATGGAGCTGGATTTACAACAATAGATTATTTAGAACAACCTGGTAAATTAAGAGAAAATATTAATGATAATTTGTATTCACCAATTTCATTAGCTTTATTATGTTATAAATATCATATTCATTTTACTCAAATGAATACTGGTTGTATATTTGAAGATTATACTAACAAACCTGTATTTGATGAAGATTCTGAACCTAATTTTTTTGGATCAGCATATTCTACTACTAAAGGTTTCTTAGATAAATTATTCCATCAATATCCTTTTAATGAATTTTGTTTAAATGTTAGAATTAGAATGCCTATTACAGCAGAAATAGAAGCTAGAAATTTTATTACAAAAATTACTACATATAATAGAGTATGTTCAATTCCTAATTCTATGACAGTTTTACCAGATATGTTACCAATTATGGTAGATATGGCAATTAACAATCAAATAGGTACAATTAATTTTACTAATCCTGGAACTATTTCACATAATGAAATTTTAACAATGTATAAAGAAATTGTAGATCCAAAATTTACTTGGAAAA
>TBL_comb47_HYPODRAFT_10007695_pt1 | contig 11224 bp, 9 predicted proteins | sample TroBogypolimnion_40_FD_10682 | JGI IMG/M metagenome (IMG submission 10682) | reverse complement strand
GACCAATGGCTGGTCCACCCGCTGCCCGCCGCAATCGAACAGGGCGTACTCTCACTGATGGCCGACTTGCGGCTGTACTATGGCCGCATCGATCTGTTGTTGTCGGGCGACACCTATCACTTCCTTGAAGTCAACCCCAACGGCGAGTGGGGCTGGCTCGATGCCGCCGGCCGGCATGGGCTGCTGGAGCGCGTTCTAACTGAAATCTCGCCCGACACGCCGGTCCATCCGCTCCCGCTCGTCCGCGCCGGCGGCGGCCTCACGGGGTATGCGCCCGGAGCGGAGGCCGCGGGTTAGATGTTGAATGAACCCGTTTGGATCCGGGCAGGATGCCCGGTCCACGGTGGCGCGGGCATCCTTGCCCGCTGCCAAGCTGTTGGTTAGCTCATGCATTTCCCCGTGGGCTCAGGATGTCGGAGGCTGTTGTTGCCGGGCCGGCCGTGATTGTTATGGCCCCATGCGACAAGCGCAGCGGTGATCCGCAACCTCGTGGGTTCCATCCGAGATCCAGAGGCGGCACCATTGTTAACTCACGACTTCGACGGTTGCTGGAACGAACCGGATTTCAAAAAGGCGATTGTACTCTTGATGACGCGTGCATTGCGCATCAGAAGTGGGTGTGTGACATGGACCACAAGCTGCTCCTTCATGCCATCCACCTTGGTGCGCTCAACGGATACTTTGCCGTCGTCGCGGCCCTTGATCATCAGACTGTTGATCCAATTGATCGAGCGGTCTCCGGCGATCACTCCCAATTCAAACCTCACCGGGCCGAGCCGATTCGGCACCATGTCCTTGGCGGTGCCCAATTCCGAGCCGGCGGGCCCGTTGGCTTTCTTGAATAGCCACCAGGAACCTAACTTGTCCACCACCTCGCTGCCTTGGTTCGGCGGGCCGAGCATGACGACCCTGCCGAGCCGCGGGTCCGAATGCCTGGCGAAATAGCTGCGCACCAAAATCCCGCCGAGCGAATGCGTGACAAAGTGGATCCGCGTGCATTGCGCAAGCCGGTGGCTGGCCAAGGCCTTGCCAACAACAGCTTCACTGAGCGGCCCAATTTTTGCCGAGCGTGATGGATAAGCGACGTTATCGACGACGAACCCATCCTTTGCCAGCGCGGCTTCCATCTTGGACATGCTCGCCTTGGTCCGGCACAGCCCGTGCAACAGGACCACACCTTCCTTTGCCGATACGTTCATTGTTAGAACCGCTGCCAGGGTTATGGATTTTAGCCACATCTTGGGTTGCATTACGGCTATCCGACTGCCTGCGCGTGGCAGCGTTTGAGGTAGGTGCACGCCTGGACGATGCCCGCGGTGACTTGCTCCGGCTTGAGGTTGCCATGCATGAAGGGATTGACGTGGCCCTGATAGTTGATCTTCGCCAGCGCCTTGAGCCAGGGGACGAAATCCGCCGGGCCGTGGCCGGGAAGCTGGTCGAGACCGTCGGCCTTCTGCCACGCATAGAAAAACAGCAGTTGCGACCCGGCGAGGGCGATCACGTCCTCCACCGAAGCCTGGATGGCTTGCAGATGATAGGGCGCGACGCCCAGTCCGACGTGTTGGGGCGCGGGGTTGAGGTCCACAAACGCCTTGAACGAGTCGGGTGTGCTGAGCAAGGCATCGCCGTGGTTCTCGATGACCAGGCGGACTTTGGCTTGGGCGGCCAGTTCGATCTGCGGCTTGAGTTTCTCGAAGAACGCGCGCATCGAAGTGGTTAGATCGGCCGCCTTGACATGAATGTATTCCGACTCGCGCACGACCAGTCCGCCGCCGCACTTGCCGATGAAATCCGCGTAGCCGGGAAACCCGAGCGCTTCGGCCGGCGTGCGATAGGTGGTGAAGCTTGCCAGGGCGAGTTTGTGCTCGGCGAGCACCTGCTTGAGGTCGTCGGGGCCGAGGCGGGTTGCCACGTCTGCCAGGTGTTTGCAGCGGTCGAAGGGGCACCAGATATCAATGGCATCGAAACCCAGCTTGGCCACCCGCGCGCAGACGTCCTCGAAGGCAAGCTCGGCGAACATGACCGAGGAGAACGCCAAACGCATGCGCCAAGCGGATTCCGGCGCGGCGCAGGCGAGACTCGACAAGCCGGGCATGGCCAGCGCGACAAGCGGGACGGCTGTGCTACGAATGAACTGGCGGCGGCCCAGCGGACGTGATGCTGTTAGATTGTCGGTGGAAGTCATCGTGTTAGCTAGTTAGGGGAAAAGGAACCACAGATTTCACAGATTTCACAGATTACACGGCTTGTGAAAGAGTTATGAATTCTATCGCATTCACCTTTTGGGTGGGCATAGGATTTGATAGCTCGCAGTCATATTCTCCGTGTAATCCTCTTCAATCCGTGAAATCTGTGGCAAGAATGAACTGCCTGGCATTACCAAACCCGCCATTTTTCCCGCGACGGACGTGAGAGCATCTTCGCGGCATCGGCGTCGCCGACGATTTCCTCCTTGTCGGGTTTCCACTCGATGACGCGGCCGGTGCGCGCCGCGATGTCAGCCAGGTGGGGGATGGCATCGCAGCGGATCGCCATTTCGACCGGGCAGATGGTTTCCTGACGCGACTTGACGCAATCGATGAAGTTGCGGTTGTGCTCCGGGGAGATCATCAATTGTTCGTCGCTTGGCTTGAAGTCCGCCTTCCACAAGGCCTGGTTGCTGGCACAAAAGCCTTCCGCATCACTGATCCAACCCTCGCTGCCATGAAGAATGATGCCGTCGCCATCCTCCCAAGCGCGCGGCAGCGAGGAGGCAACCGCGGCCTTGGCAGTGCGGCAATCCATGAAGCGCAGTTTCACCCCGTTGGCGTAATCACAATTCACGTCCCAGCGCTCCAGGGTCCGGAAGATGCCTTCCTTGGGGACGCTGCCGGTTCCGGCATAGCGGATGGGACTGGTATGGTCGGTCTTGTTAGCCCATTGGGCGAGGCCCAGCTCGTGAATGGCACACCCGGCGATGAAACCCAGCGAGGTTTCAGGGCAATGGTAGCCACCCCACTCGGTGGCGCGGTCCTCGGTGTAGGGCACCATTTCCGAAGGCCCCATCCAGGCGTCGAAATTGAGATCCTCCGGCACCGGTATCTCGGTGGCCGAGCCGTAGGGCTTGACGTGATAACTGCCCACGTTGAACGACACGTCGCGACTCCACAGGTCGATGCGCTGGAGTTGGCCGATGTAGCCGTTGCGCACCAACTGGACCATCCGCCGATAGCGGCCCTGGGCACCTCCCGAACGGTATTGGGTGCCGAATTGGAAAATCCGCTGCTTGTCCTTGATGACCTGCCGCAGCGCTTTGGTTAGACCGTAATCCAGCGACAACGGCTTCTGACAATAGACATCCTTGCCGGCCTTGGCGGCCGCAATTGCCATCGGCGTATGCCAGTGGTCATGCACACCAATGATGACCGCATCCACGTCCGGGCGGGCCAGAATCTCGCGGAAATCGGCGTGCGCCTTCACGGTGCCTTCGCCATACTTGGTGTTGAGTTTGGCGGCCGTGGCCTCGCGCCGGCTCTTGTAGGCGTCGGCCACGGCGACAATCCGCACGTCGTCCATCTTGGTCAAAAGCGGAATGTGATAATTGCTGCCGATGTTGCCGCAGCCGATCTGGCCGACGGCGACCCGATTGCTAGGCGCGGCGGCGCCAAACAAGGGACCGCTAAAGATGTTAGGCACGGCGAACACCGTGCTGGCACCCACGGCACGCTGGAGGAAGCGGCGGCGCGAGAGCGTAGGGTCAGAGCCATCAATTCTTGATAAGTTATTCATGATTTGGCGGGGTTCGGTTTTTCGTTAGGTGGAATCGGGTTGGAATTGGTCCATTCACCGGCGAGTTTGTTCAGCCTGGCGGTGTCGGCGGGTCCTGAAATGATGGCGAGGCCGTAGCGCAGCGTCCAGCGCTCGCCGGCCTTGAGTTGGGCCGGGGTCGAGTCGAGCCCCAGCGCGGCGGATAGATAGCAGAATGGCTTGCCCATCGTGAACCACTTGACGGCGCGCGAGTTGGCCGGGTGATCGATCATGAGCACGGTGACGGGATGGCCGTCGATTTCACAGCGCACCGCCGCCCAGGCGCCGGGGGTGAGTTTCTCGTCGCCGCGCACCATCGTCTGGCCGGTGGTGTTGGAAAAAAGAAACTCCGCCTTGTTCGCCCAGGCGGGCAGCAAGCGCATGCCCAGCCCGAAGTAATGGCTGCCGAACAGGCGAACCGCGTCGCGCCCGGCCGCCGGGGTGATGATGGACTCCCAGTCGAGCCAGTTGACCGCCTCCGCGCCCTTGCCGGTGGCGCGGACGCTCACGCGGCGGGTTTCATCTAGCAGTCGCATCCCGTCCGTGGCGAGCCAGCGCAGCGTCTGGGTGAAGCCATCGCCCGCCGGGGTGGCCGCCGCTTCCGCGACTTCCTGGCGTCCGGCGTTCTTGATGTCTTTTTCGGCCCAGAAATCCGTGTCATCGACGCCGATGGCAAACATCAGGCCGTGATGATGGAAGTGATCCGGCGGCGAGTCTTCAAGCAGCGGGATGGGCTTGTCGCCCGGCGCATAGAGCTGGGAGATGTATGGTTTGTTAGGACTGGCCGCCTTTTGCCACAGCGCGATGATGGGACCGTCCGCGGTGCGCAGGGCGACCGGCGGCGCGTCGTCGGCAGACGCCACTGCCAACAGGGCAACGGCCAGAGGACAGCAAATCAGAAGTTTCATGGCGGCTCACTTATCTAACAATCACAGCAGCGCCTTGAGATGGGCGATGCTGGTGACGGCTTGCGGGACGGTCCCGCACTCGACGGACAGAACGATGTCGCGGCGGCATTTCTTACAGATGGCGATGATGCGCGCCCAATCGATGACGCCCTCGCCGCAAGCGCAACCCACCGGGGTGCCGGTGACCTGGCCGCGTTCGGCATCGCTTTGGTTGATGGAGATGTCCTTGGCGTGGAGGTGGACGAGGCGGTCGGCCACCCGCTCGAGCCAGACATAGGGATCATGGCCGCAGAGGTAGCTGTTGCCGGTATCGAAGTTGATGCCGATGGCGGGGGAAGCCACCAGGGCGTGGATGCGGTCGAGGCCGTCGGGGTGTTTGGAGTATTGCTGGTGCGGCTCGATGCCTAGCAAAATACCGCGCGGCTCGGCGACCCTGGAGGCCTCCATGAGGACATAGCGCATCAACACGTGGTCCTCCTCGGCGGTGGTCCAGTCGGGTTTGGGGCCCTCGTCGGTATTGACCACCGGGGCGCCACATTCGGCGGCGAAACGGATCGCCTGTTTGAGATACTCGGTGCTGATTTCCGGCTTGCACAGCGGCGTGTGGGCGGAAAACCCGGAGAGTTTCACCCCGGCGGCCTTGCAGGCGCGGGTGATGCGCAGCGGGTCGTCGAGCATCGAGACGCTGTGGAAATAGCCCGCCTCGCTGAGCAACTCGCGGCCCCAGTGCAACATCGGCTCGACATATTCGTAGCCGAGTTCCGCCGCCTTGTTCACGCCCCACTCGAATGATTTGTCTTCGTGACGCACAAACTCGAGGTTGATACCGATGCTGATGTTGCCCATGATGAATTGCCTTTCCTGGTGATGGTTGTGGTTGCCTGACGCGAGGTCGGACTATGGCGGCTGACAAAAGGATTGTCTTTCGGGTGCGCCCAGTGGTAAATTTCGCAACATGAAAGCGCGCGCGCCACTTTTTCACGAGACCGCCACGACCCACCGTGCCGACACCTGTGATCCGCTGGTGGCGGCGGCCGGTGCCGGCGAGGTGCGGCTGGTGGCCTTGGCCCGCGGGGCGTATCCCGGCGATCCGTTTCCTGGCAAGCTGCTGCCGCAGGTGAGCAGCGTCGGTTTTTGGGATGCGTTGCACGATCAAACCTGGGGCCTTGCCGAGCACCGCAACGAGGGCATTGAAATCACCTATCTGGACAACGGTCACCTTGGCTTTGTGGTGGACGGCCGCTCGCATCCCCTGTCCCCCGGTCACCTCACCATCACCCGCCCGTGGCAACCGCACAGCGTGGGAAGCCCGAAAGTCAGCGCCAGCCGCCTCTACTGGCTGATTTTGGATGTGGGGGTGCGCCAGCCGCATCGCGCCTGGGTTTGGCCGCCGTGGCTGGTGTTGTCGCGCCAGGACCTCAAGGATCTAACATCACTGCTGCGCGAAAACGAGCATCCGGTGTGGCCGGGCACGCCCGAGATTGGCCGCTGCTTCGCGGCGCTGGGCCACCTGGTGGAGTCGGCCAAGGCCGGCGCGCCGCCCGCGTCGCGGCTGGCGCTGCTGATCAACGAGTTGTTAGTGTGCGTGCTGGAGCTGTTGCGCACACAAAACCCGCCGCGGCGTACCTCGCTGACGCTGGGCGAGCGGAGCGTGTCGATGTTTTTGAATCGGCTGCATCACGAGCTGGACGAACCGTGGACGCTGGAAGCCATGGCGGCGCAAGCCGGCCTCAAGCGCACGCGCTTTGCCCATCACTGCCGCAAGCTAACCAATCTCGCGCCGATGGCCTATCTGCAACACCTGCGGGTGGAAAAGGCCAAACGCCTGCTAACGGCCAACAAACAGAACATCACCGCCATCGCGCTGGATTGCGGGTTTGCCTCCAGCGCGTATTTCTCCAGTGTGTTTCGCGCCGCCACCGGTCGCTCGCCGCGTGGATGGCGGGGAACGGGCGTCTTGTAACGGCGCTCGGTGGGCGGCGCATCCAAAGGGAATCGCTTCCGCGTTCGCTGCGACGGTCACAGACCGCCGCTACAGTTCCCGGCGGCGCCACAGTTCCGGGCGGCGCCACAGTTCCGGGCGGCGCTACAGTTCCGGGCGGCGCTTTGGGGTTTCCTTGGCGGTGCTTGTGGGCTAGGCTGCCGGCATGCGATCTAGCGAAGTTCCCGGCCATTTTGTGCGCACGCGGTTTGCGCCCAGTCCGACGGGGCGGCTGCATCTCGGGCATGCGTTGGCGGCGCAAGTGGCGCATGATTTGGCGCGGCGGCACAGCGGGGAATTCCTGCTGCGTCACGAGGACATCGACGCCACCCGGGTGCGCGCGGAATTTTTCGCGGGCATCGAGGAGGACTTGCGCTGGCTGGGTTTCGCGTGGGACGGCGCGGCGCTGCGCCAGAGCACCCGCATTGCGGCATACGAGGCGGCGCTGGAAAAGTTGCGGGCGATGGGCCTGGTCTATCCATGTTATTGCACGCGGCGCGAGATCCAGGACGAGGTGGCGGCGATGGTGGCCGCACCCCAGGGGCCGGAAGGACCATTGTATCCGGGCACCTGCCGCGGGCTGGAGGCAGCGGAGCGCCAGCGCAAACTCGACAGCGGTGGCACCCATGCCTGGCGCTTGGATTCGCGCAAGGCGGCGGCTCTAACCGGCCGGCTGAGCTTCGCGGACCTGCGCTACGGCACCCTGGAAGTCAATCCGGGATTGCTCGGCGATGTGGTCCTGGCGCGCAAGGACATTGGCACGGCCTATCATCTGGCGGTGGTGGTGGACGATGCCTATCAGGAAATCAGTCATGTCACGCGCGGCGAGGATTTGCTGCCATCGACCCACGTGCATCGTCTGTTGCAGGCGCTGCTCGGCTTGCCCGAACCGGTGTACTTGCATCATCCGCTCGTGCTCGACGAGCAAGGCCGGCGGCTGGCGAAACGTCACGATGCGCTGGCCATCGTGACGCTGCGGCAGGCCGGGATGTCGGCGGCCGCCGTGCTCGCGCAGCTTCAGGACCTTTGACAAGCGTTGGCGTATGACGGCCCAAGACAACCACAGATTAAAGGATTACACGGATTACACGGATTGCAGAAATGCTTGATGTATTCAGCCGAATCGTTGCCATAAGTGGTTCATTTCTCCCGATCAGCCCCACAAGTCCCGCCTTCATCCCATCCATAATCCGTGCAATCCGTGTAATCCTCTTCATCCGTGGTCATCTTCGTCCCGCGTCACCTTTCAAGCCAGAGTCCGGAGGAACAACGCGCACGATGCCACGGCGATCTTCAGCCGGGCCGCAGGGATGATTTGCCTTTGCGGCCAATCCGGCTTTATTGGAGGCCGACGCCGGCGCGTTCCATCCGGCCGGGCGTTTTCCTCATTCTCCCACCGTGACCAGTCTAGCAGAAACACCGAACCCGGCAGAGTCGCCCGACTTCATGCTGGTTGGCAGTTACGGGGAGATGGCGCAGGCGTTTGAGCGGGCGCTGGTGATTCTGGCGATGGGACAGGCATGCCAGATTGAGAAGGACCCGGCGGGCGAAGGCTACGTGTTGTTAGCCGATCCCGCCGAGTTGGATCTCATCCGGGTGGAGCTGGCGATGTATGAGCAGGAGCAGGCGGTGCCGGTGCCGGTGGTGGTGCCACCCATGGAGTATGATGCGGGGGCGCTGCCCACCGCGCTGTGGGTGTTGTGTGTGTGTGTGGTGTTCTGGCTGCAGGGGGACGATCCGGACCTGGTGGCTCAGGGCGTGTCTTCGGCTCAGGGAATCTTCGAGCAAGGCGAGTGGTGGCGACCGTTCACGGCACTGTTTCTGCACGCCGATCGCATGCACCTGCTCAGCAACATCGCCAGCGGCGTCTTGTTCGGCACCTGGGTGTGCCGCTCCATCGGCCCGTGGCTGGGTTGGGCGCTGATCCTCGCCGCCGGTACCCTTGGCAACACGTTCAACGCCGCCTCGCGCATCGACACCCCGTTCGCCTCGCTGGGGGCCTCCACCGCGGTGTTCGGCGCGCTGGGGATTCTCACCGGCGTGGCGGTCTATCAGGTCACCCGCGACCGGCCCGATCCCCGGAGCTTCCGCTACCTCGTGCCGCTGGGCGGCGGACTGGTCCTGTTGTCGTGGATGGGCGTGGGCTCCGATCCGCACATCGACGTGACCGGACATGTGTGCGGGTTTGCCGCGGGGGTCGTGTTAGGCGTGGCGGCCGCCTGGTGGCGCACGGCGGCAGCGCGGAAGTGAAGGAGTGAGGCAGGAGGGTTCCCGTCTTGACATATTTCCGCCTTGCCGTATCGTAACGCCGTGAAAACGACCATTGACATTCCAGAGCCGCTCTACCGTCAGGTGAAGCTGCAGGCGATCCATCGTGGAGTCAGCCTGCGGGAACTGGTGATAGGCGCATTGGAAAAAGGCCTGCTGCCGACACCGACGCGGCCCGCCGGGACGCGTCATTTTGAAATCGACCCGTCGGGGGTGCCCCTTCTACGGCGAGCGGCGGAAGATTGCACCGTGGTCACAGAGGAATTCCTCGGGCAGCTTCGCGAACAGGAGGGAGTGTGACCCATGCTGTGCCTGGCCGACATCAATGTGCTGATTGCCTTGGCGGATCCCGCGCACGCCTTCCATGCCGCCGCCCGCAGGTGGTTGGCCGCCCGGTCGCGCATCGGGCTCGCCACTTGTCCACTGACTGAGAACGGCTTCCTGAGGATCTACGGACATCCCGCATATCCGGGCGGTCCCGGATCGCCCGCACAAGCGTTGTTGGACCTGCGGGTCTATCGCAAACGCCGCGGGCATCGTTTCCTGCCCTGTGACCTGTCCTTCGACGATCCGGTGTTCCTTGACCTAACATCCGTGACGCCGAGGCAACTGACCGATTTGTACCTGGTGGCGGTTGCGGCACAGCACAAGTCCCGCTTCGCCACCTTCGACACGACGATTCCGGTATCGCGCGTCAGGAACGGTGCCGCTGCCGTCGAGGTCATCCCGGTGGCACCGTGATTGTGCCCAGGCAAGCGCATCGGTGAGCGCCGATCTTTGATAGAATTACGGGTTTCCAACCGGTGATGGCAGACAGCGCATCCTGATTGTCCACCGATGAAACGACAGGCTTGAAGCCCGTCGTCCATGACAGGCAGGATGCCTGTCCTCCAGTGCAACGACAGGCTGGAAGCCCGTCTTCCATGACAGGCAGGATGCCTGTCCTCCTGGCATCCGGGCGTGACATTTTCACGGGGGCGTGCAGGCTGTGGGGCAGCGATGAACATCCTGGCGAAAAACCTGCTCATTTTGGCCTCGGCGGGGTCGGGCAAGACGTTTCAGTTGGGCAACCGGGTGATCGGACTGGTGGCGGGCGGGGTGGCACCGGAACGGATTGTGGCACTGACATTCACGCGCAAGGCGGCGGGGGAATTCGCCGACGCGGTTCTAACCAAACTGGCGAGGGCGGCCAGTGACGCAACAAGCGCGGCGGCGTTGCGGCGGGAGCTGGCATTGCCTGGGGCGGATTTCGGCGAGGCGCTGGAACGGGTGGTGCGGGTGCTGCCCCGTGTGATGCTCGGGACGATGGACAGTTTTTTCTCCAAGGTGATCCGCGGCTTCCAGTATGAAATAGGGCTGACGGGCGGGCGTTTTGACTTGCTGGAAGGGGCGCGGGCGGCGGCGGCGCGCGACGGGTTGTTAGAATCCGTGCTGGGTGCCGCGCCGGCGGATGCGGGCGGCGACGAGTTCTTCCATGCGTTCCGGCGGGCGATGCTGGGCAAGGAGGACCTCAAGGTGTTAGACGGGCTGCGGGCTTTCGTCGGGGAATGGCAGAGCCGCTATCGGGCGGCGCGGAAGGTGGCGTGGGGGCCCGCGGCGCTGACCGGAGCCGCGCTGGAGGACTGGGAGGAACGGAAGCATGGGTTGTTAGGCCGGGTGCGCGATGGCCTGGACGGGGTTCAGACGACGGACAAGCGGCAGCGCGAGGCGATGGACAAGATGTTAGACACGTTGGAGGCTCACACGATTGGCAGCGGCAGCCTGGGCGGCGTGAAAGGTTTGCTAGAGAGCGTGCAGCAGGCGGTGGCGACGGGTGGCGGCGGCGCGCTGGCGGTGAGGTTTTACAAGGAGTTTGAGATTGGCGGCCTTGCGGGTGAGGCGCTGCGCGAGGCGGTGGAATTGGCGGCGCACTGTGAGATGGCAGCGGCGTTGCAGCGGACCCGTGCGGTGCGCGAGGTGGTGGCGGGTTATGACGCGCAGTGCGAGAGGCGGCTGCGGCGGCGCGGGATGTTAGGTTTTGACGACGTGAAATTCCTGATGGGCGCGTGGGTCACGGGCGAGGCGGCGCGCTTGCGGCGCGAGGCGGTGGACTTCCGGTTGGACGCGCGCTACGACCATTGGTTGTTGGATGAGTTCCAGGACACGAGCCGCGCGGATTGGTTAGGCCTGCTGCCCTTGATGGATGAGGCGGCGGCGGCTGACGAGGGGTCGATGTTCATCGTGGGGGACCGCAAGCAGGCGATCTACGCGTGGCGCGGCGGGGAGGTGGGGCTGTTTGACG
>TBL_comb47_HYPODRAFT_10007694_pt1 | contig 11225 bp, 11 predicted proteins | sample TroBogypolimnion_40_FD_10682 | JGI IMG/M metagenome (IMG submission 10682) | reverse complement strand
GTTGGAGATGGTGACTTGGCCCTGGACCACAAGGTTGGTCAGGACTCCCACCGAGGTTATGTTGGGCTGGGCCGCTCCTGTGACTATGAGGGCCAAGTTGGCACTTGAGACATTTCCCGTGATATTCGAGCCACTGACGCTCACAAGTCCCGAGGCATTTCCAAAATAGTTCGAGGCGTACACAGCATTCATGTTCGAGGTTCCGTAGACATTCAGAGTATTCAACCCAAAGATAGTAACTGTATTTGCAAAAAGGTTATCTACATTCATGGTTGTGACATTGGCTGTGCCGAGGACGAAGAGGTTCGAACCTGTAGGGGGGTCGTTCAGGGTTCCTATGGACACGGCATTGGCGGTCGCTATGTTGAAGAGGCTTGTGGGGGTCCACTGGGTCTGGACATTGACGGCGTTCGAAACCCGTCCCCACTGGTCGATGATGAGTTGGGGGACGTTCGCTTCTCCTCCGTACAGAGCCGCAACGACCCCGGTCTGTTCAAGGTACGCCGAGTTGACGGTGCCAGATGAGATGCTGGAGGCATTAAGGCTAAAGATGTTCGACCCGTCACCTGAAAAGAAATTGGCATTTGCCAAGTTGAAGGTGCCAAGACCGTTGCTATTGATTAAACGCGCGGTCAGGACATCGAGAGTCAGGGTGTTTCCTACACTTGTGCCGTTTCCTCCACTCCCACTGGATATAACAACGCTCACTGGGCTGTTGACAACTGTTGTCGTGCCTCCACCACCGCCTCCACATCCATTCGTGATGTTGTCACACATGGTTACTAACTTTTACTGAGATAAAAAGGCGCGAAAGTCTAAGCGTTATAATCGATAAGCATCCAATCGAAATTACAGGTTGAACCTATACCCGTAATACGGTATGCATAGTAATTAGCTGTTGTTGTCGTATAGGTGTTTGTTGTTATAGAGAAAATAGTCTGAGATGCACCGTATCTTGGCTGAAAGAATAGGGCGTATGTAGTTCCAGTTAGAGTGACTCCCAAATTAAGAGTCCCACCAACTGGTCCAGGATTGACTCCTGCAATTGAAGATGTTCCCTGAATAATGTTTCGGATGTTCCCGGCAAGTACACCAGGGCTGAATGTTGAATTGAAAATGAGTGGACCGTTAAAAGTGGATGTGGAAGTTGTAGGTGTTATCATCCCGCCCATCACCGTGACGGCTCCTACCATGTTTGAAGTTCCAGAGATGTTTGAGCTTTTGATGTAAGTAGTTGATAAATTGGATGTACTTGAGGTGTTCAGGGTTGTTCCGTAGAAGGTTCCTCCCGTGTAGGCTGCTCCCGTAAATCCCGTACTTGCTGCAACTGTAGTACCCGTCATGGCACCTCCGTAGAAAGTTCCTCCCGTGAAGGCGGCTCCCGTGAATCCCGTACTTGCCGTGATTGTTGTCCCACTGTGAGCGCCTCCGTAGAAAGTTCCTCCCGTGTAGGCCGCTCCTGTAAAGTTCCCACCAAAGTACCCATTCGCCGTCCCGAAAACATTCAGAGATAAGACATTACATGACGAGACGTTTAGAGTACCTATATTAGCAGTCGCAAAGGGCTGGGTAATATTTGATGAATTTATATTAGAAATTTGATTTCCATAGATGAGGGTACTGTTCACGATACCGAAAGCGAGGTTCGAGGCGTTCAAATTACTTAGGGTGTTCCCTAAAACTGTAGTTGGAACCGTCCCAACAATATTAGATGCACTAATGTTACTCAAAGTATTCCCGTAAATAAGGATAGAATTCACGTGACCAAAAGCCAAGTTGGACGCATTCAAATTTTGAATGGCACTTCCATCTCCCCTCAATGTTGGTGCAAATATATCATCTTCCAAATTTACAGTAATATTTATTGGGTTACTGATTATTGTGTTTTCACACATTTCTATTTTTTACCGAGATTATAATAAGTAAACCTATAAGCGCTACACCTGCTACGATGATCATTTGTTTCTTCTGATCATCTCCAGAGTCCCACGGGACTGGAGGAGGGAGACTTGGAAGTCTGGGTGGCTCTTCTGGAACAACCACAGTTTCAAAATGTAAAATAAACATGTTTCGTCCAAGATCGATTCCTGGACTAAAGTTGTTGTCAACAAAAACACTTCCGTTATTTGGTTGGCGCCATGTAACTGTCAAACGATCGAGTTTATCTATACGTGAAGGAAACTTCCTGAAAATTCTGTAATTTGCATTATAAAACTCTGTATTTGTCGTGATTGCTGTATTTGTGTAAGTTGCTATATTTGAATAGACTGAACCAGACACTTTAACTGGAATAGTTGCAAAAGAACCATAAAATGCATTTGAGGTTGGAACTGCCACATTAGAACTAGTTGTATTTGCCAAAGAATCGGCAACGAGATTGAAAGGGGTGCGCAACTCGGCAATATCCAAAGTCAAATACTGTGAAGTGAAAACATTCGGCAACATGGCCGAAAGAACCTCCACCTTGGTGATGTTTGTGATGGGGGTCGTCAAGTGCAGTGTATAAGAATTTGAATTTGGATACAAAGTTTGGTTTCTATTATTAGAATCAACATAGACTATATAGTCCATTACTACTAAGTTCACAGAACTTATTTACAGCCGTTTCAGTACAAACATATGTTTTTCTTTGCACATGTGAAACGAAGAGTTAAAAAAGTTGCACCACCTACATTTGCTAAATCTCCACTGCTGGTATAAATTGATACTGTTAAAGTTTGTATTTGACGAATTGGTTCAATAAACTCAACTTCTGTATTCCAAAAGCCACCAACAGTAAAAACTGTTCTTCCGTTTACTTGTTCAGCAGGAATGCACACAAGTGAGCTTCTCAGTTGAGAAATATTTGATGTAACTGTTGATATATTTGGTCCAATGTTAGAAGACGTTCCTGCGACGCTAATTACAGTCTGAACATCCGTCTTATCATTAAACTTGGAAACAAGTTCATTTACATACACATAAAATACAGAAGATACTGATGTATTTGCATTTATACTCGCCGACAGTAATTCAGCCTTTACTACATTTCGTAATGGGATATTAACGTATCCAACAAACGAATTGTTTGCGGGTGCTCCACGAGAATCCACCTTTACGGTATACACCTCGTAATCTTCGCATGGAGTACTCATTATTTTATACTGGGGTTTTTTATTACTTACTTCTCCAACAGAGATCCACCAATACCATCGGCAATGGTGTAGTCACGCATCTGATCACGGACCATGACAGAGCCACCGCACAGACCGCCTGGTGTTAGGCCAACCGTGTAGTAGTCAGATGTCTCTGCTGGTCCTGGCACACAGTCAATAGAATCCTTGAGTGAAAAAATGTCACCGTTTGTCTGGCGAGCAGCTGGACCGGCGTTCACGGTCAATGGGGAGGGCTCGTAGCCGCTCTTGCCACCCTGAACGACCAACACCAGGATGGCCACCAGAAGACCGATAATAATGGCGTGAACAGCTAACTTTCCAAACTTAATCTTCATTTGTAGTTTGCTAATATTATTTTCAAGTCTGAACCTCCATCCTGAAAATAACAAAATTCAAAACTTACTAATTTTGCGTTAAAGGCACCTGACATCATTTCTTTAAAAATAGTAGATGGCTGAGGTAACTATAAAATCGAACGAAGGTCAAAGTTTAAATTTGAGTAACGAAGAGGCGGCTTTGCTTGATGAAATTTCTATTCAGGTTCCTGATAAGACGGTTCCACTTCGAGCAAAACCTGCCAAGCCAAGTGTGTTTACGAAGAAGGCTCCTGGTAACTACATGATTGCACCTGAACAACAGGCAATTGACGGGCTTGACATGTTTGTCAACCCCGGAAAGCGTACAGCTCCACCACCCCCTCCAGTTGAGGAGTATGACGGCGGCGATGAAGAGGAGGGTGAACAGTATGAGCAGCAAGAGGAAGGGTACGCTCAGCCCCAAGTACCTTCTGAAGGATACAAGACTATTGAGGATGAAAAGGCTGACTTGCTCAACAAGATTGACCGTCTGAAGCAAAAAGGCTTCAAGACTGCAGCTCGTCTTAACATTTACTCTGATATTGATGAAATTCGGACAGAGTACAAGCGTATTACGTATGGTATTGAGGTGGAGCGGTCCATCAAGTTTCAGCGTCGCATGCTGATCGCATGTATCACTGGTCTTGAGTTTCTGAATGAAAAGTTCGACCCATTTGACTTGGAGTTGGACGGATGGTCTCAGAATATGATGGAAAATGTCGAGGACTATGACGGTGTATTCGAGGAGCTGTACAACAAGTACAAGACAAAGGTGAATGTTGCACCCGAGGTGAAGTTGGTGCTCATGGTGGGTGGTTCAGCAATGATGTTCCACTTGACCAAATCTATGACCAAGGCATTTACTCCAAACATTCAAAACATGATGAATGCTCCCCAGAGACCTCCACAGGGAGGTTTTGGTTCCCCCGTAGAAACCTCAGGTCGCCGGGACATGAGAGGACCCGGGATGGACTTTGGCTCACTTATGAGCATGATGGGTCCACCTCCACCTATGATGACCCGCCCAGGAAACAAGGGTGGTGATGACGAATCAGTGTCTGACATAGTGTCTATTGATGCAGGTGGAGATCCTGAAACCAAGGAGGTTAGTTTAGACGACTCCAAGAGGAAACGCAAGAGTAAGAAGAAAGAGGTTACAATTTAATTCTAATATATAATCAATGGTATTGGCCTATGCGCCAATAGAGGAAGACGTGTCAGACCGACCGCCTCTGTACATAAAGGAAACACCCAAAAAAGCACCAACCATTGATAATACAGAATGTAACTATGTTTTGTTGTGGTTCATAGGTGGTTTTGTGCTCATGAACTTATTTGATTCTCTCCGCAAGTAATATATGTCATCCCCTTCACCCATGCCAACCCCCGCACCAGTTCCTCCCCCATCAAAAGGAAAAAGTGAAGGTGGTTTTCCCGAATGGGCAATTATTTTAATACTTGTTTGTGTTATAATTATTATTTTAATGTTTGGAGGATACTATTCATCTGGTAATATTTTCGAATACTTGGCAATATGGGAAATACTTCAAGCTATATTTTCGTCATACTAAAAACAGACATGTTCCCTTTTTAACGACAGTTTGTTCTTCAGGAGGAGCACCATACTCAAACCCCCCTTCCATATATACAGAACACCTTTTTCTGTACATTGAGAAGAATACAGACCATTGGTCAAATATATCAAAAATCAAAGGGTCATTCACTTTCCCCTTTGTTTCACGCATGATGCGTCCTATAGACTGTTTGATATCTGACCGAGGAGTTGCTAAGATGACAGTGTCAAGCACTGGAATATCAAGACCTTCATGTGCAAGTTGAAACGTTGCTACAATAACTAGTTTCTTGGCTGATTCGTTCAAATCTTCCTCTTTCATACCGCCAATGTACAGACCCGCCTTAGAACCAAGTTTATTTAACAAGTAAAAGCAATGTTCTCTCCGGTCGGACAAGACAAGTACTCTTCTGTTTTCACTCAAAACATCGTTGACTGTGTTGATGATGAGGGCGTTCCTATCCTCGAGTTCAGTCAAGGTGGTAATCATTCCAGCCATGTTAATCTTGCCAAACCTCGTTACGGGTGGTGCTTCCCGGAAAGCTGGGTCATTATACTTCAATGTAACAACTTTGGTCGACGCCTGGTTGGTTCGCTCTATCCTGAAAAATTCTGGACCGAGGAACCAGTACAAAAGCCGTGTCAGACCATCTTTCCTTTCAGGTGTTGCTGTTAAACCCAGTGTATATTTTGGACAAATTTTAAACATAAATTGTGAAAATGCAGGAGCTCCGATATGGTGAGCCTCATCTACAATGAGAAACCCTATTGAATCAAAAGCATTCACAGGAAACTCTCGTTGGCACATGGTTTGTATCATGGCAATAACAAAGTCCTTTTCGATATCGAAAATATCCCCCTGAACACGACCTATGGATGCACCCGGGCAAAACTCTTTAATTTTTTCAACCCACTGATTTGCGAGAAACTCCTTGTGAACAACAACCATTGTTCTCACCTTCAAATGTGCCGAAAAAGCCAAGGCGACGGTCGTTTTTCCGTAACCACATGGAAGTGAGAGAACCCCACCGCCTTTTTCTTTGAAGGCTTTGGTGCCAGCATCAAAAGCTTCTGTTTGTCTTGTTTCTTTTCGCAATCTTCCATTGAAAGCAAGGTGATCAACCCGAGCGGGACCAACACGTCTGTCCACGGTGGCCGCCCCGAACCGCTCGATGCCATAATACTTGGGGACAAGAATCGAGCCATCCGTTCCGACACGGAATACTTTAAACGAGGGGGGTTGAAACCCAAGAACATTCTCTATACCTCTCACAGTGAGCTCCCTTTTAACGTCAGATGAATTTTGAATTAAAATTGAAAATCCAAAACGGGTGAGAAACCCTTTTGGTTTCTCGCAGGACATTTTCTTACTTAATATAAGATGACTACGTTTAACCCATCGAATGGATCTTTAACAGGAATTGGTTCAGATGGTTACCCCTTTATATGGTCTCCTCCATTTAGTTCTCAATCACAAATTGATAGTTACATACAGGCACTTCAGGGTGCACCAGGGATTACTTCATCGGGTATTTTTAATATCCCAAATTTAAGTCCAGGTGCAGTTTTATCTTCAGTTAGACCTGGAAATCAACTCCCAGCTGTTCAGGTGTACAACATAACAAATCCACCTGTTTTTGCTGTAGTGTACACGAATGCAAACGGAAACTCACAATTTTCATATAAAAATGATTCAACAAACCTTATTCAACTTGTTCAAGGAGGATCTCAAATACAGGTGGCTGGTGGGACCACCTCCACTTCTGTAACGGATGGAACGACCACATTCTCTCCTGCCGTGAACGGAGGAATGGTGACAACATCGTCGAACCAGAATCAAGGTTCTTCGCTTGTGAGTTTAGTGTGCTCATGCCTTTCGTGCATGTCAAGTATAATTTTTTTGATAGGGTGTGTGGCAATAATTTTAGCACTTTTTAAGAAACCCACCCCATAACAATCTTCAATTTTCCTTTTTGAACTGAACCTATACGGTACAAGAGATAACTTGGAAATACGACTATACCCCCCTTTCTCTTTTCACTTACAACCAGTGTACCTTGGCTTGTAATCATATGAAGCTCACCTCCTTCATATTCTGACGGGTCACTCAGAAACATTATACATGAGAGCTTTCTGTCACAGTGTTTATCCTGAACATCCATGAACCAGTCAGATGTATTCATGTACGTCTCATCAAACTCACGATACTCTACACACTCTGAAAAGTGCTCAACGGTAAACCCAAACATTTCATCATTACATTGCTGAATCTTTTCAGCCAAATTTGTACATACAATACGGTTATCAATCCATCCAACTTTTGAACACTTTTTAAAATCCTTTGCTTCCCGTACGTCAAATGTATAAATACCTGGAACTATTTTTTCATTAATCCAGTCTATGTACTGCTCATCGACAACCTCATTAAACACAGAGTAGTGATGCTGTACAGGTTTATTTTTGAAAACAACGACAGGTGGTTCATGTGGTAAATTCCAAAGGTTTGGAAGACCAAGTTCAAATAGTTGGTTTTTTCCAAACTTCATACCGTATGAAAGACGACTTCCGCTTTTTGTGTACACGGCGTGCCAAAAGTTTTTAAAGTTCGGGTACCGTAAATTAAATACTATAAACTGACCGTCTACATCCTTTACGGCGTGTATTTTTTCAGATATTGGGTGACGGTACATAAAGTAAGAATCACCTGTACATGTGAGAGTGTACAAACGAAGATACCTCTCTCCATTGTCATGGGTCAAGTTGTTTATATTTGTGTGCCAATCCATACCTCCTCCTTTTGGGTACAAGTAAAACGGACCTGATTCTGTAAACCCCTTTGGAAGTGTAACCAGGTTTAATCTAAGTATTTTTTTATGACCAGTCTTTTCTTCATCAAAATATTTTGGAGGCTCCTTCCAATCTTCTAATTTTGGATCAAAAATAATTGGTGGAGGCTTTTCTTCTTTTCCTTCAATCATATGTTCTGGGTGAACCTCTTTGAGTTTTTCATAAATTTTATTTACAAATGTAATATCTTTAGAAAACCCGGTGATTATATGTGACTTTCGAAGTGGACTTTGTTCATCACAATAATCTGTTCCGTCAATTTTCATGATACAACAAGGAGTATCTATAATTTTTATTTGTTTATTTTCAATCACGTCAACAACATAACTGTTTTCTTGAAAGTCATGAGTTCCGACGATAACTTTTCCGTCTTGGGTAATGGACAACCCTCTACAAATCTTACGAAGGTCTGGGGACACGGGGTCAACTGTCCACACTTCTGAAACTTCATGAGTCACCGAGTTCACCTTGCAAATTGTGTTTGTGGCATCTGCAAAGTAAATATCGTGACCAATAATGACGAGATCGTGACAAAAAAACCTCCCTGTATCTATTTCATCTATCAGTTTCCAGTCTTTTGAAAAAACTCGTATGAGCGTTGGGTTTCTATCCTGGTCAGGCTTTCCCTCTTTGTTAATTTTGTTTCTAAGTTTTGGGCACGATATATAAAACCTGTCATCTTGAACGGTCAAGGCGTTCATATGTGCGTAATTTTCAAGAGAACCCTCCATTCCATGATATTTGTACCAGGCAATAATGGCTCGAGGAAGTGGATAAATAATTTCAGAAGTTTTTGTTCTAAGACAAATCTTTCTTATTTGCTGGACATATGTTTCGAGGATGTACAAGTGTCCATCATGAATCATAATTTGGTGGACTCCGTTATCAAGATCTTTTGCAAACTCTTCTAGAATGACTGGATTTCCAAAAACATCAAGTGTAAATTTTAAAATAAATCCTTCATTTGTTGGTTTTGAGCGATCCTGAGCTTTACTTCCAAATACGTACCAGAATTCACCATCACGTGCTAGGCCAAAAAATGATCCATTGAGTATCTTTTGTGTGAAATTTAAAAAAACACCACTTCGAGTTGTACACAAGTAGTGGCTCATTCTATTTCTTGTATGGAATAAAGCACGTTATGTTCGACGCAGTCCCATACCTTTGTTTCTATAAATACTTCAACTTTCATCCCTTCTTTCATTTCTTGGATGGTCATGTCTCCGAGAATCTTGCACATTATTCTTCCATATCGAAACGGAACCTTGACTCTTCCTATATTTTCAAATTCTATATATTTACGTCCGTCCCAGTCATATAGGGCCCTTTTTATATTTGTTTGAACAAGCATCATACTTAATTTATTAAAAATCTTTTTATACAGTAGATATGCCTCAGTGTGCACCAGGTTGTGCAATTGGGCAACCATGTGATCAAAACGGTGATCATACATACCCAGGAACCTGTGATGCAAATACATCAAATCCACCCGGGTATTCAAATGGTGTATATATACCTCCTCCAGCTTCAACACCTCCAGCTTCAACACCTCCAGCTTCAACACCTCCAGCTTCAGGGGGTGGTGGAAATTATGGGTTTAATCAACATGTAAGTATACCAGGTTCAGCTCCTCCTCCCCCATCTACCCAAACCCCTTCAAACTGTAAAGGTCCAGGTCAATATGATACATCACAAGGACAACAAATAACGTGCTGCCCTGGTTTAACCACAGATCATAATGATCAAAGTGACAATAATTATCATGCTGTAAGTTGTAACCCACCTCCATGTAGCAGTCAAGGACAAGTACCGGCACAATATGGTTCCTGTTGTTCCCCTTTAACACTTCGAAACGGATCATGTCAACCTCCTCCCGGTATGGCGGTTGGAAACTTTGTGTCAGGGCCTCTCCCCGTGACAACCGGTACTGGGAGTTGTAGCGGAAGTCCCGGGTGGGTCGTTGGGAAACAAAGAGACTGTGGCGATGATGGTTTGGGACATCACCATTGGGCGGCATATTACGTAGACAGTTCTCGCCCAAAAACTTCACTTTGTCCGGCAATTGGAACCCTTGCAAGTGCTAAGTGGGTCGATGATGGAAACAAAACTGGTTTTACAACTGGAGAAGGTGGTATCGGATCAAGAATTCGTTTACAGTGTGTGTACTCGACCATTACAAACCCGTTTGACCAACGTGTTTTAAACACATTTACAGGTACCGGAGCGACTAGTATAGATGCACTTGGCGGTCCTCAAAACCAAGCATGTGACAGTCTTCCATATTCTCAACTTGTAACCAATTCAAATTGTCAGGGGTTTTATAACACAAAAACTCAAAACTATGATTACCAACTCGTGTTCAGAATAAACGAAGAAAACCCGAATGGCGAATGGGCAACAAATCCTCAACTTTTACAAATTGTTCAGCAAGTTGCCATGGGTATTCAAGCATCTGGAGTTACAAGTACATCTTCACAGGGTCAGTCACTTGCTCAAAGTATGATTACAAATTATTGCATCGTTCAGAAACCAAGTGATTGGGTAGGTAATGACACCTTAAGAGCTTTAATAAACAACTGGGTCCTGAACCCAACTGGAAATCCTCAGTTTAATAGTATCCAGCAATCAGCTCAAGATATTGTGACACACTACTGTTCATCTGTAAGTCCAACCTCTCCACATTGTGACTGTTACAATGCCGTTCAGTTTGGAACCAATATATTTAACGCATGTCAAGGAAACACAACAACTACATGCTCGGACATAAACAGACTTGCTGCGTCTCTGGCTCAAGCACCAGCAATTTTCGCCCCTCAAATAGCAACCTTGAAATCATACATAACGCCCAAATGTGCCGTAGGACAGTGTGTTTCGGCCGCAACTGGAGGAAACACAACATATTTGGCTCCAACCGTACTTGCAGAAATAACATGTCAATCAGACATTAATCTGTGTCTTGAAAGTGTCAAGATTGGTGGAAGTTTACAACCTGGTGCAACTATTAACCAAAACTGTACACAAACTATTGGTCTTCCCGGAAACGTTCCTCAGCAGCCTACACCAACCACTCCCACCACTCCTCCGACTAACCAGGGGTTCCAGAACGCTCAAGCTGTTCAAGTGAACGCAAGTTCACCCACCGGCGGAACGACCGCAGTTGTAAACTCACAAGCCGGAGGCTCAACCAATGTTCAGACAACTTCATCACCGACAGGAACTCTTCAGCAGCAAGTAACGGCAAGTGCACCAGTCACCACTGCATCAACCGGCGGACCTGTCTCTGTGACCTTTAGC
>TBL_comb47_HYPODRAFT_10007693_pt1 | contig 11225 bp, 10 predicted proteins | sample TroBogypolimnion_40_FD_10682 | JGI IMG/M metagenome (IMG submission 10682) | reverse complement strand
ATGGGTTCGGTGCTGGTGGAGGTGCCGCCGTTGCCCAACTGCCCGTAGCCGTTGGTTCCCCAGGCGACCAAGGTGCCGTCCGCACACAACGCGAGCGAATGATTTTCGCCCGCCGCCGCGGCAATCACCAGCTTGCCCGCCAACGCGCCGGCTTGGTTTACGGCCACCGGCACCCAACTGTCCGTCGTGCTGCTGTTGCCCAACTGGCCAGAGGAGTTGGCTCCCCAGGCGGCTACGGTTCCATCCGCGCAGACGGCCAGGCAATGCGAACCTCCCGCGGACACGGTTAAGAGCGCCTTGCCCGCCAGCACGCCGGTCATATCGATCGCCACCGGCACGCTGCTGTTGGTCGTCGTGTTGTTGCCCAATTGGCCGTTGGAATTGTACCCCCAGGCAAACAGCCGCCGGTTCGCCCACTGCAAAACGAGGTCGTTGCCTGTGCCGCCGAAATAATTGGCCACGTACGGATAAGTGATACCGCGGAACGTTAGATCGACCCGCTGCCCTTGCGCCAGATTGTCAAAGCTGCCTTGAATCAACGCGCTGCCGGTGTTGTTCACCACCGTCAGGTTGGTGTCGGTGGCCGGCGCGAAGGCCAGGGTGAAATTCACCGTGTTGCCCGTCGCCGTGTAACTCGCGGCGGTGACCGGCACCGTGGTGGCGGAGGTGAAATTGGCCGTGACCACCGCCGCGCGCGTAGTGGCGGCAAACAGGATCAGACTAGTCCAAATCAGGGCGACGAGGCGCTTGGGGATCGAGTTCATACAGATAGAGGAGTGAATTTAACGCGATGGAAACCAACGGCCCGCAGGCAGGCGACAAGGCGCGCCCTCGCCACGAGGGGACGTGCGGCACCCTTGAATTCGTCCTTTCACAGATGGAGCTTGAGCGTTTTGGCTCCTGCGAACAACAAAAATCCACGGGCTTTCCAATTCTTCCTGCGTGGGACGGGCCACGCGTCGGCGGGCAGCGGATGTCAAGCCGCAGGCCCAGGCATCCTGATCCGAGGGGAAACATCTGAGCTTACCAGCAGCTTGGCAGCGGGCAAGGATGCCCGCGCCACCGGGGTCCGTGTCGATTTGGGGTCCTTGTCTTTCAACATTTTGTTTTGGCTAGGTCGGGTTGCCAGGGATACCGAGGGGTTTGGGGCTGGTTCCAGCGCCATGAAAAGAAGCGAGGACGTCCGCCAGTACGCCGCCCAACAGGGCATTGCCGAAGAGGAGGCGCCGGGGCAAGGGATGGCGGAGAAAGCGCGCGAGTTCGTCAACGCCGGCGCGGAGATCTACCAAGGAGGGGCGATTCCATCACTCGTAGCGCAGCGCCTCGATGGGGTCGAGCGCGGCGGCCTTGCAAGCCGGATAGAAGCCGAAGAACACCCCGATGGCAAAGCTCACGCCGAAGGCCAGCAGGATTGAACCGGTGGAAACAATCGCCTTGAAATCCGCGAACACTTCCACGAGCCGCGACGCCCCCACGCCGAGCAGCACGCCGAGCAGGCCGCCTAACAAGCTGAGGGTGATCGCCTCGATGAGGAACTGGAGTTTGATGGCCGATGGCTGCGCGCCCACGGCGATGCGGATGCCGATCTCGCGGGTGCGTTCGGTGACGCTCACCAGCATGATGTTCATGATGCCAATGCCGCCAACCACCAGTGAAATGCCCGAGATCGAGCCTAACAAAAGTGTGATCACCACCGAAATGGATTTCACCGTGTCGGCGATTTCCTTTTGGTTGAAAATGTTGAAGTCGTCGGTGTGGCCGGCGGTCAACCGGTGCCGCTGGCGCAACAGGCTGGTGATTTGCTGCTGGGCGATTTCCATGCGTTCGGCGCTGACGATCTGGACGTTGACCGAGCGCAGGTAGCGATCCCCGGTGATGCGGCGCATGGCGGTGGTGTATGGGATGAGGATGCGGTCGTCCTGGTTCTGACCGCCCATGCCCGCGCCTTTGGTGGCGAGCAGGCCGATGATGACAAACGGTATGTTATTGACCCGCACCGTCTGACTGAGCGGGTTGAGCGGACCGAACAATTCGTGCGCCGTTTTCGAGCCGATCACGGCGACTTTCGCCGCGCCGCTCACCTCGCGCTCGGTGAACATCGACCCGGCGGCCAATTTCCAGTCGCGGATTTTCAGATAGTCCGGTGCCTCGCCGACGATGGTGGTGGACCAATTGCGGCCGTTGGCGATGGCTTGCGATGAAGTGGACACTTCCGGGCTGATGGCGACCACGTCGCTGACCTCACGCCGGATGGCATCACTGTCGGCCAGCGTGATGGAGCTGGCACTGCCGAGTCCGGAGCTCACGCCTCCGGCATGACGGCTGCCGGCGAAAACGGTTAGCAAGTTCTGGCCGAGGGCGGACACCTGGCTGGTGATGCGCGCCTGCGCGCCGTTGCCCACGGCCACCATGGCCACCACCGAGGCAACCCCGATGATGATCCCGAGGGCGGTTAGGGCGGAGCGCAGCTTGTTGCGGCGCAGCGCGCGCAGGGCGATGAAGACCGTCTGCCACGACTGGACCAGCAAGGCTTTGATAGAGGCGAGCATAGTCAGGCGAGGTTGGCGTCTTGTTCGGCGTGATCGAGTGAGAAGCGCGCCTCAGCGGCGAGGCGGCGGGCGGTGTTGGGACTGTCGCTGATGACCGAGCCGTCGCGCATCACGACCATGCGTTTGCAATAACCGGCGATGTCCAGTTCGTGGGTGACCATGACAATGGTGATGCCGGAGTCGTTGAGTTCTTGGAACAAGCCCATCAGTTCGATGCTGGTGCGCGTGTCGAGGTTGCCGGTGGGNTCGTCTGCGAGCACCAACTCCGGCCGGTTGACCAANGCGCGGGCGATGGCAATGCGTTGNTGNTGGCCGCCGGAAAGCTGGCTGGGATGATGGCTGAGGCGGTCGCCCAAGCCGACTTTTTCCAGCGCCGCGATGGCGCGCTTGCGGCGTTCGCGCCGCGCCACAATCGGCAATGCATAGAGCATCGGCAGTTCGACGTTTTCCAGCGCGCTGGTGCGGGCTAACAGGTTGAAGCTTTGAAACACAAACCCCAGTTTGCGGTTGCGCAGCTTGGCGAGTTGTTTGCGGTTGAGGCCGGCGACACCGACCCCGTCTAGCAAGTACTCGCCGCTCGTCGGCTGGTCGAGGCAGCCGAGGGTGTTCATGAGGGTGGACTTGCCCGAGCCGCTGGCCCCCATGATGGCCACGAAGTCGCCGCGATGAATGTCCAAGGTGACGTCACGCACGGCCTTGACCTGAACCTCGCCGCTCTGATAGGTCCGCGCCAGGTTGCGCAGTTGGATGACCGCGGGCGAAGTGTCAGGTTGTGGTGACTCGCTCATGGGCCCGGAGGTGGCGGCCCGCCGAAGCCGCTGCTCTTGACGGATGAGACACTTGAGGTCACGACGGCCGCCCCCGCGCTGAGGCCATCCAGAATCTCGGTGTCCACCCCATCGGTGATGCCGGCTTTCACGACCACGGGCTTGAGTTTCACGCCGTCGGCAGCGGGCGCATAGATGAGGCGCTCGCTGCGTTCCAGATGAGTCGGCGGGGCCGGTTCATAAGCCACGCCATCCGGCGGGGTGAAACGCAGGGCCGTGTTAGGGATTTTCAACGCGTTGCTGCGTTCGGCGACGCGGATGGAAACATCCGCCGTCATGCCGGGAAACAATTTCTGCTCCGGATTGTCCACGGTGATGATGGTCTCGTAGGTGACCACGTTCTGGGTGGTGGTGGGCGACTTGCGCACCTGGGTGACCTTGCCATGGAACACCTCATCGGGAAACGCTTCCACGGTGAACTCCACGGGCTGCGCGGCTTTCACCTGGCCGATGTCCGCCTCGGACACGGACGCGTTGATGTTCATCCTGGTGATGTCTTGCGCGACGACGAACAAGATCGGCGTGCTCATCGCGGCAATCACGGTTTGGCCGAGGTCCACCTTGCGCGCGATGACGATGCCGTCCACCGGCGCGGTGATCTTGCAATAGCTCAGATTGGCGCGGGCGCTGTCCACCGTGGCCTGTTTGATGATGACCGACGCCTCGGCTTGCGCCAGTTCGGCGGTGGCCAGGTCCAGATCCATCTGCGAGGCGGCGTGCTGCGGCGCGAGGATTTGCTTGCGCTCCAGGTTCTGGCGCTTGAGCGTGACGGTGGCCTGGGCACTGGCAAGCTCGCCCTCGGCCTGGCGCAGCAACGCCTCATAGACGGTCGGATCGATTTCCGCGACAATCTGGCCCTTTTTCACCGGCGAGTTGAAATCCACCGCCATCGCGGAAATTTTCCCCGACACCTGACTGCCGACATCCACGCTAACAACCGCGCTCAGGGTGCCGCTGGCGGTGACGTGCTGCACGAGGTCGCCGCGGGTGACGTTAGCCGATTCGAATTTGACGGCGCCGGCCGAGCGTTTGCAGGAGGGAGCGAGCGCCAAAGTGATTGCCGCGAGCGTGGCGGGCAGCCACGGCCGGAACCTGCGCATTGTTGATAGATTCATGGGTGGGTTATTTCCAGCCGCCCCCCAGGGCCTTGTAGAGGGAGATCTGGCTGGCGAGTTTGTTGCGTTTGGCTTGGAGTCGGCTCTGCTGAGCACTGTAGAGGTCCTGCTGGGCGGAAAGCACGTTCAGATAGGTGTCCTCGCCCTGGCGATAGCGGGTGGTGGCCAGCTCGAAGCGGCGTTGTTGGGCCTGGATCAGCGCGGCCTGCGCGTCGATTTCGTTAGTATAACTGCTGCCGGCCACCAGCGCGTCGGCCACCTCGCGAAACGCGGTCTGGATGGCCTTCTCGTAGGTGGCCACGGCGATGTTCCGGCTGATTTTGGCAGAATCCACCTCGGCGCGGTTCTGGCCGCCGGTGAAAATGGGCACGTTCACTTGCGGGGAGAAACTCCAGACACCCGTGCCCGAGCCGAAGAGTTTTGTGAGCTGGGAACTGCCCGCCCCGACCGATCCTGTTAGAGTGATCGAGGGGAAACACGCGGCGCGGGCGGCACCGATGTTGGCGTTGGCGGCCTTGAGAGTGTGCTCGGCCTCGAGGATGTCCGGGCGGCGACTCACCAACTCGGAGGGCAACCCCGCCGGAATGTCGGCGAGCAAGTGGCTGTCGTTGAAAGCGCGGCCGGCGGGCAGCTTGCCGGGCAGCGGGCGGCCGATGAGCGGCTCCATGGCGTTGCGGGCCAGGGCGATCTGGCGTTGATAGGTCAGCACGTTGATTTTGGCCGTCTGCACTTGGCCATCCGCGGTGCGCAGGTCCAGCTCGTTGCTGGCGCCGGCATTGAAGGTGGCTTGGTTGAGGGTGTAGGATTCCTGCACGGTGGCCAGCGTCCGTTGGGCCAAGCTCAGTTGCTCTTCGGCCAGACGCAGCGTGAAATACACGTCGGCCACGCTGGCCACCAGCGAGATTTGCGCGCTGCGTTGCGCCTCGGCCGTGGCAAAGTAGGTTTCCAACGCCTGTCGGTTGAGGCTGTGCACCCGCCCAAACAAATCCACTTCATAGGCCGTCGTGCCCACACTGGCACTCCACTGATCCACGCTGACGCCCGCGGCATGGGCGCGGCTGAANCTCGCTCCACCCGCCACACTGGGCACTGCCGCGGCCCGGCTAATCCGATATTGCGCCTGGCTTTGCTCGACGTTGAGCACGGCCACGCGCAGGTCGCGATTGTTAGCCAGAGCCAGTTTGACGAGTTGTTTGAGGCATTCGTCGGCGAAAAAATGCTGCCACCCGATGTCCGCGGCGGCGGGCGCGGCGGTGCTGGCGGCGGCCCCCGGATAGTGCGCCGCCACGGGTGGCGCCGGTCGTTGGTAAGTGGGAATCAAGGTACATCCGGACAGCACAACGACAGCAACGAGCCCTGTAGCCAGCGGGTTTGGCACGGCCAGGGGGCTCATCCGCGGGGGGCTTGGGATGGACGAGGATTGGGCGGCCACTCGTCAGGCGGAACGGCCGGCGCACTCTGCAAACCCGCCGCGATGACGCGGATGACCTCCTGTAGCAGGCTGGCATCGAATTTCGCATGACGCTGCGGGCGCAATTTGCTCATTCGCACCGAAAACATCAGCAGCGCACCCATCGAAAACGTCACCCGCAGGTGAATCAAATCCACCGGCACCTTGCCCAGTGAGCGCCGTAACGCCGCCACAAACACCTCGTCGCTGGGATCGAGCTCAGCGTGCAGCACCGCCTCCAAAAACGGCGGCGGCATGAACAATGCGCGCGCCAGCAGCGTGTGAAAGTCGGGGTGCTCCAACCCTAACACATACGGCGGCCGCACCATGCACTCCACGATGGTGTCCACCAGCAGTGGCCGGCCCCGCGCCAGGGCCTGCGCTGTCCGCAGCAAGCGCAGCCGCTCCGCGTTGACCGGCCGCAAGCGCCGCATGATCGTTGCGACGTAGAGCGCTTGCTTCGAGCCGAAGTGGTACGTCGCCGCCCCCAGGTTGACCTTTGCCGCTTCCGCCAGCAGGCGCATCCCCACCCCATCGTAGCCGTGTTCGCCAAACAAGCGTTCCGCGGTGTCTAACAACCTCTCCGTCGTCTCCCGGCCCGCCGCCGCCTCCTGGGTGATCTTGCTCTTCACGCCGGGATGATACGAACGTATGAATCACCGGCAAGGCCTTTTTACCATTTTTTGGAAGGGCGATCTCCGCATCGCCCAGGACCATGAGGGGACAATGGGAAGCGGCTTGTCTGAATTCATTGGCTGACCATGGGCAACGGGCCAGCCGCCCGTCCCCCCTGACGGAAGGGCGATTCGCACATCGCCCCTCCCTGCGACCCTATGATTTGGCATCGCCGGTTTCAGCCGCCGGCGCTTCGCCCTCAACCGCCATGAGGAAAATGGAAACCACGGCCAGCAGCATGCCCGCGATGATGACCTGGTGCGGGACGCTTTGGTAAATGATGAGCGACAGCACGACGGTGATGACCGGTGCCACCGCGTTGGTGAGCGGGCTGACGATGATCGCCTTGCCATACCGGAAGGCATAGACGATGAACAGCGCCCCAACGGAATTGAGCATCTGGATGAAAAACGCCAGGTACGGACCTTTGAGGCCCGTGCTCACGGGGACGGAGAAATTGGTGAACCACAGCGCCAGCGGGGCCAGCAGCAACCCGGTGAGGGTCATGTAGAAGAAGATGCCTTCGGTGGACATCGTGTTATTGGCCAGCTTCATCAGATAGGCTTGCAAGCCCCAGGCGAGAAACACCAGAATGGCATACACCAGCCACATGATGCCGTTTGATGAGGAGCTAGCCGGGTCGGAGTATGACAAGAGGGGAATGGCAATGATTGCCAGGATGATACCCATCCACCCGCGGGTGCTGGCCTTCTCCTTCAGGAACACCAGGGATAGAATCACCGTGACCACAGGCGACATGGAAATGATCGGAAACACCAGATAGGCTGGGCCCTGATTGAGCGCCCCGATGAACAGCGCGAGTTGTCCGCCGGCTCCAAGGAAGCCGATGGCAAGCCCCATCAGGATGGATTTGGAGTCATGCTCGATTTTCCAGCCGATGTTCCTGAGCACAATGCCCGCCGGCAACAGCATGGTGAAGGACCACACCACGTAGGTAAGGGAACCCGGAAAGCCGTTCTTCTCGGGGATTTCGCTAAATGCGCCCCACACGCCCCAGGTCAGGGTGGTGATGAGGGCATAGACCAGCCAGAGGTTTTTTGATTTCACATTCATGACGGCGGAGTGAGGTATGGGTTAGAGCAGGTCATTCAAGTCGATCAAATTGAACTTGTTGTAATATCTGTCGATGGAATGCTCGATCTTGGATTGGACAATGGATGCGGCGTCGATTCCGTGATGATACAACGATTCATAAAGGCGTGCGCGAGTGGCCACCACCTCCGGGTTTTCCCAGATGTAGCGGCAGCCGGTTTTCACCAGCCAGGTCTGGCGGGCGGGAATGAGGGCATGAAAGTCCACACTGCTTTCACCGGGCTGCAACCATTTCTTCCAGCGGCCCGAGGATATGACAGCCTGCCAGAGGATCTTCTTGATATCCATGCGCCGCGCCAGCTTGCCTTCCGCGAACAGGCGATGCTCGATTCCATCGAGTTCCATCAGCCCGTCGTACTCGTTCTCGGTGAATTCCGGGCCGACGTTGGCCGCGCCCATTCCCGAAAGCGGGTAGTCCTCGGGGTTGGCCACGCCATCCGAGTAGTGCCCCTTGATCTGGCTGCCGTAGCGTGCGGCGATGTCCGCGAGTTGTTTGGCTACCACGGGGTCGAAGGTGGTGGTGTGCAGATCAGTGCCCACTTTGCCAACCACAAAGCATGGCCAGGTGTCACCCAAGCCACGTTCGCCCAAGCCGGCTTTCAGTCCGTCAAGGAAGCGGGTGAACGCCGTCAGGTCGGCCAGGCCGCCATGCACCTCCTCGGTGCCCACCTCGTAGGAGATCTTGGGAAAGCCGCCCGCGCGCCGGAACTTTTCCGCATGCTCGATCAACTCGAGGGTGCGCGCCACCACCGTGTCGATATCAATCGCCTGCCCCTCGTCTAACGTAATATCGATGGTCGGGTCCACATGGATCAGNTCGAATCCNGCCATGATGGCCGCCTCGAACGACNTCTTGACCGCCGCCATGGCCTCGGCGTAAGGCAGNTTTTCCAGCCGATGCTTATCCTTCAACCATGGCCCGCCGTGATCGATGGCAATGATGACAGGGGATTGCAGGTTGATGCGTTGCGCCTCGTCACGGATGGTGATAACAAATTCCTGGTGGGTCATTCCGGTGTATCCCCGGTCGGTATCGACCTGGTTCAAGGTGGCGGCGAATTTGATCGGGGCGTTGTTGCGCTTGGCCGCGCGCAGCGTGGCGCGGATGACCTCGAGGGAATTCGGGCAGGCCGCAAACAGGGTGCGTTTGACCCCGGTTTGCACTTCCAGTTGCTTGATGCGCTGGAGGATATAATCCAGCACAGGCAGGTTGGCCGCGGCCGCCTGGTCTCGGATGAGGCGTTTCATAGGTGAATGGATTGATTGAACCGGTTGAGCGCGGTTTCCATGATTTTGCCCTTGCTCGCAAAGGCCATGGTGCCGCCAACCGCGGTGGTCGAGATCGCCCCCATCAGGTTGGCAAAATCCGCGCACTCCCGCAGCGACTTGCCCTGCTTGAACATGCAGACGAACCCGGCATCGAAACTATCGCCCGCGCCAATCGCGTCCACCACCGCCTCATTCAGATACGAAGGCTGCCAAAAACTCTCCCCCTCGTGCGCAACGAGACAGCCCCTGCTGCCGCACTTCACGGCGACGACGTTGGAGTGGGGTTGGAGCTTGGCCAGCGCCTTGGGCAGCTCGGTTTCGGCCGTTAGGGCGAGGATCTCCGATTCGTTGGGCAGAAACACGTCCACGTGGGGGAGAATGGCCGCGTAATCGAAGTCCCATTTCTCATCCGGGTCCCATTGCAGGTCGAGCGAGGTGGTTAGGCCGAGGTCCTTCGCCATGCGCATAAGCTCGCCGACATGCTTGCGAATGCCGGGTTGGATGAAAAACGAGGAGAAATGCAGGTGTCTGGCACTTCCGACAACGTCCGCCGCGACATCGGCCAGCGTGAGATGATCCATGCTACCCGGGTAGGTGACCATCATGCGGTCCTCGCCGCAACTGAGAATGACCGTGGCGCCGGTTCGCAGCTTCTCATCAAACACGATGTGGCTGGTATCCACGCCCTTCGCTTGCAGGTTGTCGATGATGAGTTCGCTGTAGTCATCCATGCCGAGCTTGCCGATGAAGGCCACCCGCATGCCCATCATGGCGATGTTGCTGGCGAAAATCGCCGAGGAGCTTCCCAGCACGGTCTGCATCCTGCTGGCAATGCGCTCCCGGTTGACCTCCGGAAAGGAGGGCAGGCCATCCAGGATGACGTCCACATTCAACTCGCCCACTACGATGATGTCTCTCATTGGAATCCGTTCTATCAATTTCTCGGTTAGTAGAGGTTCACGCCCTGCACCACCCTGGAATAGGTGCCATCGGTACAGGGCGAATCGGGATCGAGGCCCAAGTGCAGTGAGGTGAAATAGCCGAGCAACTGGCCCGGCAGGACCGTGCACACCGGCAGCAATTCATTGCAGAGGACCTCGCCGGCGTTGCCGCCGAAGACGATCATTTCATCCACGGCAACATCGGGCAGCGGAAGTTGTGAGATTCCGAGTTTGAATTTCCCCTTGACCATTGCTTTGGCCAGATCCCTTTCATACGGCAGGATATTCGGATCGCTGGAAAAAAGATACACCAGCAGCGTGTCGGCGTTGAGCACCGCGATCGGGCCGTGGCGGAATGCCAGGAACGATTCGTGATGACACACGACCGCGCCCACGGTCAGTTCCAGCAACTTCAATTTGGATTCCTGGGCAATCCCCGTCAGGCTGCCCGAACCAAGAAACACCGCCTGGCGAAAACCGGATTTCGCAATCGACTCAAGGGTGCCGGAATGTTCGTCGAGGATCCGCTGGCCATGGCGCATGAGGATTCCCACCTGAGTTTCGACGTCACCGAGCGAGTCCCACGCAAAGACCAGAATGCCCGCCAACAACATGTTGGAAAAGCTGCTGGTCATGGCCAAGGCCCGGTCATTGGTTTCTTCCGGCAGGAAAATCACCAGTGCGTTGGGGGCGTTTTGCTTGGCGGCAATCCGGCCGTTCGCATTGCAAGTGATGATCAGATGCAGGACGGGCGACCCGGACTGATCCGCCAGGTCAATGGCCGCCTGGCTTTCCGGGCTGTCGCCCGAACGTGAGAACGAGACTAACAGGGTCGCGACACCCGGCTTGAAATACGACTCGGGCTCGACGATGAGATCGGTGGTGGCGATGGCCCGCACGCAGGCCGGCGTGTCCTTCCGGATGACCGACTCCAGCACAATGCCAGCGTAAGCCGACGAGCCGGCACCTGTGACAATCACCTGCCGCTCGCCCGCCCCGCTGAAGAAGCGATCCAGGAACGCATCAATGAGCAGCCTGGCATCCCGGATGATCTCAAAGGTTTTCATCCAACACGCGGGTTGCTGCCGGATTTCATCTAACGTCACGTGACTGGGATTTCCGGTGATTTCGATTGCTGAGGGGTTGCTCATTGGGGGGGGGTTTTGTCGCGAGGCCGCGAGTCTAGCCAAACGCCAAACCGTGTCAAGGACATTGGCGGATGGGATTGGAGCGGCGGTTTGTAACCGTCGCTGCCAATGAATAGCATTGTAGCGGCGGTCTGTGAC
>TBL_comb47_HYPODRAFT_10007692_pt1 | contig 11225 bp, 4 predicted proteins | sample TroBogypolimnion_40_FD_10682 | JGI IMG/M metagenome (IMG submission 10682) | reverse complement strand
AGAGAATACACCGTGTCGGCAATTGAACCTCCGGACGGTGTCTTTCGCACAGTGATCGTCGTCGTATGTCCAGTTCCAGGCGATACGTTCAAGGATGCCGACATTCCCGACAAAATCAAGGGTTGCTGAACACGATAGGACGCAGCTGGTGTTGTCACGTCAGGATACTGAATGAACTGACCACCTGATGAGTGAATGACCACCGAGCCCGGCCACAAGTACGCCGGTGTTCCAGTTCCAGGATTTCCAGATGTATTCAGGGTTCCCATTGCCCCGTAGAAGAGCGTTGTGGGATAGACGTAGGTCGAGAAGCCCTTGCCACCTGCTGTCTTGGTGACCAAGTCAGTTCCCGGACCTACCTGAATACCCGCCGACGACAAGTAGGTTGGATTGGTGATAGTTACAGGATTTGTTTGAAGAATGTCTGAAGCCGTATACGTCTGATTTCCCGTAGGCTGAACACTTCCAATCGTTGTAGATCGGATCTGAATAGATCCGGTATTGTTGTTGTCGATCGTTTCAATTCCCACATACGATCCAGCAAAGTTAGAATTGGTGGGAGGAGCAGCAACGTAGACGTTCGTGTCACGTAATGTAGCAATATTGGTATTGGTCACAATCAGACCACGTTTGTTACCGGATCCGTTGCCATATACGTTGATCGTCGATCCCTTGACGCAATTGAAGGAGAATGTATTTGCGCCCAAAGACCCTGTGCCGTCAAACTGAATGCCGTACACGTTATTCGATGATGTATAGGGCATGTTTGCATTGGACAAATTCACAATCGACGTTCGCAGTTTGGATGAAACTGTGGTCGTGCCTCCAAAGTACAGACCCACTAACTTATTTGACCCCGTATACGTTGAACTGCCCAGTGTCAGGTTCAGGTCTTCTACGCGGCAATTGGCTCCCATCTGTAGCAAGACGGTATCCTGCGTAGGACTAGCACACTGAATCACGCACGTTTGTAGACTGATTCCACGCAGCGCAGTGGTTGCGGGGAGTGACAGAATTGGATACATAGTTCCTGTGACACCTGTGGGACCGTAGGGCGTGATGGAAGCGTTCGTGCCAGTAGGACCGAGCAAATACGTTCCGGGAAGGACCCAGATCGTCGTATTTGAATTCTGCGGCGCAGTCACTGTTCCCGTACCAATGACGGACGAAATTGCCGCTCCGATCGTCAGGAAGGGAAGGCCACCGATGTACCCTGTAGAATCATTACCGTACACTTGGTCGACGCGAGCCACGTTTCCAAGCTGAGTGGTTGGTAAGGCAAAGTTCGAGGCCGTCGTCATGTAGCCAATGTATCCCGTAGGCAATACATAGGATCCCGTAGGCACCAAAGTTGCGATACCCGTCGGCCCCGTATTCCCCGTTGGCCCCGTGGGTCCAGTGTTACCGGTAGGTCCAGTGTTACCTGTGTTGCCTGTATTCCCCGTAGGACCTGTATTCCCAGTGGGACCTGTATTCCCCGTGGGTCCAGTGTTCCCTGTAGGTCCAGTATTTCCTGTGGGTCCAGTGTTGCCAGTAGGTCCAGTGTTTCCCGTGGGCCCAGTGTTCCCTGTGGGCCCAGTGTTGCCTGTGGGTCCAGTATTTCCTGTAGGTCCCGTGTTACCGGTGTTTCCCGTGTTACCCGTGGGCCCCGTGTTACCTGTGGGTCCAGTGTTCCCTGTAGGTCCAGTGTTCCCTGTGGGCCCAGTGTTGCCTGTGGGTCCAGTATTTCCTGTAGGTCCCGTGTTACCGGTGTTTCCCGTGTTACCCGTGGGCCCCGTGTTACCTGTGGGTCCAGTATTTCCTGTGTTTCCCGTGTTGCCGGTGGGACCAGTATTCCCCGTGGGTCCCGTATTTCCTGTGGGCCCCGTGTTGCCTGTAGGTCCAGTGTTTCCCGTGGGACCGGTGTTACCGGTGGGTCCAGTGTTTCCCGTGGGCCCAGTATTCCCTGTAGGTCCTGTATTTCCCGTGGGTCCAGTGTTACCGGTGGGACCAGTGTTACCGGTGTTTCCCGTGTTCCCCGTGGGCCCCGTATTTCCTGTGGGCCCCGTGTTACCGGTAGGACCTGTGTTGCCTGTGGGTCCGGTGTTTCCCGTATTCCCAGTGGGTCCGGTGTTCCCAGTGGGACCAGTGTTACCCGTGGGCCCAGTGTTGCCTGTGGGTCCAGTGTTTCCCGTGGGACCCGTATTTCCTGTGGGACCTGTATTGCCGGTGGGTCCAGTGTTGCCTGTGGGTCCAGTGTTGCCTGTGGGTCCAGTAGTTCCAATATCTACGGCAACCTTCTTGATGTCCACAGCAATAGACGGTCCAGACGGCGAGGCACCATGAGTATCCACACCAAACGCGACGGCACTCACGTTTGCTGACCCCGTAGTTGCAGCAATCTCAATGTAGTCTCCGACATTCAGTGAATACATGTACGGCACCGCAATCAGCGATGCGGCCGACAAGCTGGGCGGAACGAGAAGACCTCCATTCGTTGCGGGTACATCAGCACCATTCACTCGGATCCACGTATACGCATTCGTAGGTGTTATGTTAGTGTTTGCGATCTGAATCGAGGTAATGATCTCGTAAATTCCTTGGCTCTCAATCACGATCTGTGTCCCGTTTTGGAGATGCGTACCGCGTTCGACGTAGACGCTGTCAAACGGGAAAATCGTCACTTGACCATTCGGAAGATTGAGAGACTGCGAGTATCCGTAACTCGATGCGATATTCGTCCCGTTTGCCATCGGACCCGTGTTTCCCGTAGGACCCTGGGGGCCAACAGAGAGACGGCTCATATTGAGCGTGGTGCCCGCATCAAGGACAATGGCTGAAAACGTTCCAGTCGAAATCTGGACGTTGATGTAATCGCCAAAGTTCATCACCTGGAACAAGCGGACGGGAAGGATCAACTGCGAAACACCTAACGTAACGGGCGAGGTCCAAATGACAGAACCATTCTTCAGAACGGAAAGAACGACAGATGCTGGCTGCGACACAGCAGTCAATACAAAGATCGATTCAATTTCGTAGGTTCCATACCCGTCCATTTCTGAAACGGTGAATGCGCCCGTGCTCGCCGTATACGTGATGCCCGCTGTTCCAACTTGACTCAAATTATTTGTGATCGAAGCATTCGCAAAGCAGTCGTGGCTGAATGTATTTATGGGAACTGGCAATGAGTTCACAGACGTAGTCAGACTTATGTATCGATCTGAGCTGACACCAAACATACCCTGAGCACCTGTAACTCCCTGGGGTCCAGTGGGTCCAGTATAAATAGGTCCAGTCACTCCTTGGAAGCCCTGAAACCCTTGCGGTCCCATAGGACCTGTTACGCCGCTCGTTCCAGTGAATCCTTGGAAACCTTGNGGNCCCTTGAGATCCAGTGGGACCTTGGTANCCTGTTACNCCCGTAAACCCCTGAAATCCNTGNGGACCCGTGTTACCTGTGAATCCCTGAAACCCTTGAGGTCCAGTGGGTCCCTGCGACCCCGTGTTACCTGTGAATCCCTGAAACCCCTGCGGCCCTTGGGGTCCAGATGGACCTTGGTANCCAGTNACNCCGGTAAACCCTTGCGTGCCCTGAAACCCCTGAAACCCCTGAAACCCCTGGGGCCCAGTGGATCCTTGGGAGCCCGTTACTCCCTGGAAACCTTGAGGGCCGGTATATCCCGTGAACCCCTGCGGACCTGTGGATCCCGTTACACCCGTAACTCCCTGAAACCCCTGAGGACCTGTGTTGCCCGTGAAACCCTGAAACCCTTGAGGTCCTGTGGGTCCTTGCGAACCCGTTACACCAGTGACGCCCTGAAATCCCTGAGGACCCGTGTAGCCGGTAAAACCAGTTGAGCCTTGAGGTCCGGTAACTCCTTGGAACCCTTGCAGACCCTGAGGTCCGGTATAACCCGTGGTGCCTTGAAACCCACGAGGTCCAGTGGGGCCGGATACTCCCGTATATCCGGTAGATCCAGTCGCTCCCGTATTCGAGGCAGTTCCATCTACGCCTTGAGGTCCCGTGGGTCCTTGTGTGCCGGTCGCTCCAGTATTCACTGCTGAACCAGGAACGCCTTGAAACCCTTGTAAGCCCTGATATCCAATGGGACCCATGGCACCTTGCAAACCGGGAACTCCTTGAGGTCCTGTAGCTCCTGTATTTGTTGCAAGTCCCATAGGGCCTTGAACTCCGGTGGGACCTTGAACACCTGTGGGTCCAGTTACGGTCGATCCGGGACCTATGGATCCAGTTACACCTGTAACTCCTTGAGTGCCCTGAAATCCCTGCGGGCCTGCTACACCCATAGGTCCGGTAGATCCAGTGAACCCAGTGCTTCCTGTAAACCCAGTTGGGCCCTGGGGACCTTGTAATCCTTGTTCTCCAATTGGTCCAGGCGCTCCGCGAGGACCAGGAATTCCCTGGGGACCTGTAGCCATCTTACTTTCTACGAGGAAATAGAAAAGACTTCAACCGCCCCAGTCGTAAATCCTGTCGTAAACGTCGTTTCTTTCATAACGGTCCCAGAAGCAAGAAACCCATCCCGTGCGGCATGGCGACGAAGATCTTGNGTGTACATAGTTGTATCGCGATTTGACCCNCCAAGGTTTCGGTCCTTGCCAACCTGCATTGGGACTAAAAAACCTGGGATATTGCGTTGGTCTTCAATCTTGACTCGCTTGGATTCCAGATAGGCGTTGTATGTTAAAAAGAGTAGAAAGGCTCCGAAGCCTACTGTTGTGATATTGACCATTGTTAGATGGCTCCGATATCAATCTCGTCCTCATCCTCCTCGGCGAACTCAATCGCGTCCTCCACGGACTCAGTCGTCTCCGCGCCCGACTTCATGAACAGCCGCGGGTCGGCCGTGGGTACCAGCTTGCGATAGCGGGCTGTTTGTTCGAGCGTGAGAACCGAGATGATCTCATGCGTCTTGCGTCCCAGGTCCGTCTCGGCGACAACGACGAGACTGTCGATGTCGACCCAAACCGTCTTCTTTCCCTTTCCACGAAGTCCGCCACGCAGAGGGGCGGTCAGCATAAATGCCTCGCCCTTGTCGTTGAAGTGGCACACCTCCATGCGCCCGCACCCAAGTCGCTTCATCACGCGTGCAACGATCACGCCCTTTGTCTCGGTTCCATCCGAGATATCCTCTAGAAGAAGGTCACCCTTGACCCTGTTGTTGCGTGCCTTATTTCCCTCGGAGTTACGCTGAGAGCGGTGGCCAGAACCTCCAGTCATATTGCGAGGCATTTTGTTCTTGTCGAGGTTGATTTTATTGGCGCGCTCAAATCTGTTTTGGACGAAACGTCTAAAATGGAATTTGTCGGAGCAGAAAAGTGGAAGTTGGCCGGTCAAAATGTCTTCTATCAAGCAGCTCATCAGCAATGCAGTTCACAAGCTCTACACCATCGGCAAGCGCTACGACGACGCGGACGATTTCTGCGTCGATCTCTTCAAGCTCCTTGACAACGAGGATGTCTCGGTTGAGGAGGAGCCTGTTCCCCAGGCTGCCGAGATCCCCGTCGTGAAGGAGGTCAAGGTCAAGGCCCCCAAGGTCAGCAAGGAGGAGAAGGAGGCCGCAAAGGCCGCAAAGGCTGTCGCAAAGGCTGCTAAGGTCAAGCCGGCCAAGGTGAAGGCCGAGGTCAACATCGAGAAGCTGAACCCGACTCAGACCAAGCTCTTCAAGAAGGTCTTGGAGGGCAAGGACAGTGACGAGAACAAGAAGGCGTTCCTCGAGCAGATGAACGCTCTGAGTTCTGACGAGTATAACAGCAAGAAGATGGAGGACCACATGAAGTCCTTCCTCGCCGGTCTGGTCCCCGAGCCCGAGCCCGAGGCCGAGACCGAGGAGCTGGAGTGCGATGTTGTCGAGTTCAAGGGGAAGGAGTACTCGGTTTCCGCAGACGGGACGGTCTACGACGAGATCGATGGCGCATACAAGAAGGTCGGGATGGTCGGGATGGCTGACTTCGCCGACATGAAGATCCCCACGGAGTGAGTAGGAGTAGAGTAGAGTGTAGGTCTAAACAAAAAATCTTTTACTTTTTGCAGCAAGGTACGTCCGGTGTATTCACATTCGCAGCGCCGGGAGACTGTAGGGATCCAAGTGACATATCTGCCGTGGGGTACACCACTCCATCGCGAGAATTCTGAGCACCGTTGACAGTGACTTGGTTACGCAGTAACACAGTGTAGGCCGAAGCACCAGTTTCCTGTGGGTTCACGAAGAAGGGCGTAATCACTCTCATTTGAATTGTTTTGAAAGTGACCTTACCATTGTTGACTGCGTAGACCGTGATGGAGCTTAACATATCGCTATATACGGCCGGCGTTCCCGAAATTGTAGCGGTGCTCGTATCGAAGGTCAGTCCTATGGGCAAGTTCGCCTCAACCGTGTAGTAATAGACAAATCCCGTATTGCCCGTAACGTGGAATACAATCGGCTGAATCGGACAGTGCTGATACAGAAGGAACACCGGTTGTGTCGGCGTAACAAACACGAGACTTCCTGCCGATACGGGTGTGGAGATGCTTCCCACTCCCCCGTTAAAATACAGTGTGACCGGAAGAGTTGACGTTGTATTGAGATAGGTGGCGTCCACTGTGAACACAAAGGAAGTCGGATAGGAAGGTAGAGTTCCTGACAGTACAGTTCCCGAAATAGAGAGTGTCGTATCCGAAGGGACAGTCGCGTCGTCTATACTTAGAGTTCCTGTGTAACCACTGTACGTGACAGCGCGGAACGCATCGACCGAGAATGTGGTACTACTGAGCGCTATGGGATTTGTGGTCATCAGAATCAGGACGTTATCGGGTGTGACGGTATAACTGAATGCTGGCGATGTGACAGCTGGCGGGTATCCTGTTGAGGCTACCACCGTAAACGTTCCCGAGTTGCTGTTCGCTGGCGTTCCCGTCAAGACTCCGAGACGGCTGAGTGAGAGACCCGAAGGCAGGTTTGACGAGGAGTAGTAGAGTATCTGGCGGCCACTGAGTGTTGACGCAGTGATCTGAACAGGCGTGATGGCTACATGCTGAACAAAACTCAACGTTGGAGTGTTGAACGAATACGCATCAGCAAGAATCGTCAATTGAATAGGGACAGAGGCTGTAGTACCAAGCACATCAGACGCAATGATGTTCAGAGTGGTTGTCGGCAGAGGTCCAGTAGGCGTACCTGTTAGAGTAGCGCTTCCGTTTGAAGTGACGAGCGCAAGACCATACGGTGTAATGTCAAATGACGTTGAATATGTGATCGACTGCGTGGAGATAGCCGACGTGGCGGTGAAGGTGATTGGGTATGTGTAATACGTTGATAACGGTGCTGTGAGAGGGCGAGAGACAATGAACGTCGCGTTCGCTGGCGTTGAGCTCGTGAATGTAACCACATTTTGTAGAATAGGAATCGCAAGGTTGAGCATTCCTGCAATTCCAAGGGAATTCACGGCCGTGAAGGTGTAGGTACCGGACGATACAGTCGTGGGTGTTCCGTTGAGGTATACGCGATTGGGCGGACTGAATGTCAACGTCAGGCCAGCAGGTAAACTTAGAGCTGTTATGGAGAGGATTGGTGAACCCGACGGGAAATATGTAGCGGCAGAAATGACGATAGAGTTTGTTGGCAGGGTTTCTGTGGCGTAGATGTTCGGCAATGTGACAGGCGTGAAGAGAACCGAGGTCACAAATCCATAGTTGATAGTGGTACGCTGCTCGACTTCAATTCCAGGAGGCTCATAGTGAAACGCATACAACGTACTGGTATTCATGAACGAATACGCTGCATTGGATGTGGGCGTTCCTGCTAAGACGATGCTCAGACTCGAATCTGTCGGCGTAAAGGGTTGTACTAGCGTGTTACCGTTCAAATCTCGAAACACTAACCCATCGGGCGGTATGTCCCAATAATACTTGAACGCGGATGTCAGCGAAACCGGTTGGATTGCCGTGAAGGTTACCGGCGTAATGGGTACCCCAACTGCCAGTGTACTCAAGGTAAGGGAGCTAGGAGAAACCACGATACGCGACGGTTTGACGTAGATGGAAATGGGAACGGTCACGACTCGGTTAGTCGCCGTGTTCGAACCCACGACTAGATACTGGTTAGAGGGAGACTGAGACGTCGGCGTACCTTGAAGAACAAAGTTACTGGTCGACTCCGATACGCTCGCGAAACTCAAGCCTGCCGGCAGGCTTGGTGTACAGGTGGGAATGCTGTCAAGAGACACCGTGGTCTGGAAGGGAAGATTGCTTCCATAGGTTACGGAAATGGCTTCATTCTTATAAAAGATAAACGCCTGATTCGAAGTAGGTGGAAAGAACCGACTGGGGTTTATGGTCACAAAATTTCGTATCGTCGAGCGAACGATACCTCCGCTGTCAACCGCATGCACGAACATATTGAGAGTTGATGCGTAACTCGTATTATAGGAGCCCGCAAAGGTCAAGGTTCGTCTATCGGGCGACAGTGTACAGAACGACCGAATTGGGGGGTCCGACAGGGTGTATTGTAATGTCAGACCAACCACATTGCTGTCCAGAGTAAATGTGATGGGTCCAAATGGCTCATACTTGTAGAATGTGAACGAACCTGTGAAGGTCGGTGATTGAGTGATGACATTGCTTGTGACATTTATGTAGCTTGACAGTGATGCCACTGTATTGTCTCCCACTTTCCCGTCAATTTGAAGGTATCCATTTGTCAGTGGAGACGTGAACCCAGTTGTCGAAGCAAAGACCACGTTCGATGTATTGTTGACAAGGAGTGGACGAATATTCGAGTCAGAATTGGATGTGATCATAGTATACGGGGTCGTGATAGGTAAGGTGAAGGTATACGAGAAAGGAGTGTAGATCAACGTTGAGAATGGAGTGGGAAACGACGGTGTCGATGCGACGTATTGAGGAATAATGGTAAAGTAGGATTGGACTTGTACGACGTTACTCCCTCCATACGCTCCGATGACTCTCCACACTGCATTCGATATCGTATTCGAGAACCCATTGGAGGAAGCGATTTTGAGAGTGTTCGTTCCTACACCCGAAGCATACTCGTTGAGCAAGACCGTGCCGCCCGTAGAGTCTGTTTGGTCAAGATAGAGTAATGGATAGTGAGGAGGATATACCTGTATATTTGGCCTACCGAATAGGGTAAACGGGATATCACCTCCGTCGTAACCGTTAAAGCAATTGAATTCAATACGAAACGAAGCAGACGATACGTTATACGCGGTACCTATTGGATGATTGTATGGATCATACGCTGATAGACTAGCTATCGTAACGGCATACTGGTTTGATGATGTAGGGAAGAAAGACAGGTATTCCCCGTCAATGTATGTATAATTTGAAGTAACAGGAATCGTTGTCAAGTCCCATTGAACATCTAAAAAGCTTCCAATTGTGCCGGTTGACGTAGTATTCGTGTACCACTGTGTTGTTTCTTGGTAGTTTGATAAGGTTAAGACTTCGGTTGCATTAGAAAATCGAATATAATCTCCAAGGTTGATAGTTGAAGGCAACGTGACAGAGTAGTTGCTGTTTGCTTGGAGGTTGGAAACAGTACCGAGAACTGTATCAATACCACTACCTACAGGACGATATAGTACCGAATTCAGCCCAGAAAAGGTGGCGTTTGTCGTATTCGTAAACTTCAACGTTGATAATGGCTGGGGAAACGATGTAACTGTTGTTGTTTTCGTAGCAGAAATCTCCAGATAATCAAGCATGGGACCCGTAACTGCAGTTAATTCAACATACAAAAACCCATTGCGGTTGTGAAACTGCAGATTGCCGTACGTGTTTGAAAACCGTATGTATGTCAGGTTGGCCATGTTGCGTGGGGCAGAGAAGGTAAAGGTATTATCGGTATGTAGAAGTTGGTTTGGAGTTATCCAGTTCGCCATGTCAGAGCCATTAATAGCAGTCGCAGTAAGAATCTGGTAAAGAAAGATGTCGGAAGGCCCCTTATTCGTGACTGTGAACTGAGTCCCCGCCAATGGCCATGTAGTAAGTGGGGCCACGAAAGTATTTATAGTGAACGTTTCAAAAATATGATCAGGATCCGAGGAGGTTATTCTACCATAGTTATTCAACATAGGAGATGAAGTACCAAATAGAATGGTATCGTTGGATGTCATGGTGTCTGGTACGGTAAATAGGGTGTAGTGCCAGTTATTCGCAGGGTTTCCAAGTAGGTTGAAGTAATAGCCACCACCAGCGTTAGAAGAATAATACGTAATATCGAATCCCGTACTGGTAGACGGATCGTTAGCCGTCATAAAAAAAATTGATCCTGGTTGCGGGAACGAAGCCTGGAAATAACCCGCATCCGTACCACTTGGCGGATAATACGGTAAAGCTGTTAGATAACTGGGCGACGTGAGTAACAGTGTGTTAGACAATGACTTTCCGGCAAGAGTGATGTTTGTTGAAGGCGTCGTGAATGAAATAACATGATTATTCGAAAGCGTTGCAGTTAGTCCTGGATCAAAGCTTATGGAACCACCATCAAAGTTAGATACAAAATACGGAAGATGGATCAGAAGCTCTATTTGGTTTGCATACAGATAGGACGTTTGGTAAATACGGTCACTCGTAACGATAACTTGTGTGAAGTTACCCGGAATAGTAATGTTGGAGTCTGAGAACGTATTCGAAATTGAAGTACCGACAAGGGTATCGCCTAAGCTCGTGAATATAGCATTTGAAGAACTTGGCTGGTAATATGAGTTATTAGCACTGGAAAACGTATAACTAAACGGAACAGTTTCAATAAACGGCGTTGTGATCGGAAATGCAGGGGTTGAAACTATAGTAGCTGCCGGTATATCGCCAACTTGATTCACGGTGAAAATCGTTTGTTGTCTCTGAATATCGCCATTAAATGATTGAACTAGAACGATGGTTGGGCTAGTCGACAAGTCAGCGTCGGGACTCACGAACGTCGACTGGTACGTATACGGCTGACCATTCGTTATGTACGGTAGCAATGCCCCAGTGAACGTCGCATCAATTGTGGGTGAAAACACATTTGACGGAGCCTGAACAAAGAAGTTGGAAATCACGACTGGCGTTGTATCCTGTGTGTTGGAGTGGTAGCGGTTCGACGAAACGACATCTGAAAACACTATGTTTTGCAAACCGGATGACGTATTGCTGAGCGTGGTCCATGCGACTGTCGTTCCATCTATAACGAGTATAGCAGATTGTTCTGTGGTGCCCGGGTGTGCGGAGCTCGGTGCAA
>TBL_comb47_HYPODRAFT_10007690_pt1 | contig 11226 bp, 7 predicted proteins | sample TroBogypolimnion_40_FD_10682 | JGI IMG/M metagenome (IMG submission 10682) | reverse complement strand
CTATTTTGCGGGCTCTGGCGGATTCACCCAACAAGATCGTCGCGCTTGAGATGGGAGGAAACAGTCCATTGGTGATTTGGGATTACGACAACCTCGATGTAGCGATTCACATCATAATCCAATCTGCATTCTTAAGCGCAGGGCAGCGGTGCTCGGCAGCCAGGCGACTCTTGATCAGAGCTGACGACACAAAAGTGATTCCCCGCCTGATTGAAGTTGCTCGCAAGATGCGCATAGGTGACTTCAATTTGATTCCGGAGCCTTATTACGGTCCACTCATCCGTCCAGACGCTGCGAATAAAGTCATTGCCAGGTTCAATGAATTGGTCGCGGGTGGCGCGGAGCCGATTTTGCGGCCCGATCAGGATGGACCGATCGGAACTGTTCTCACTCCGGGAATACTTGCAGTTGACAAGTGTTCCAACGATTGCGATGAGGAGATATTTGCCCCTATCCTAAAGATTCGCCGATATACCACGCTTGCAGAAGCAATCACACTCGCAAACGACACACGCTTTGGTCTGGCTGCCGGGATCGTGTGCCGCGACCGTGCCGTATTCGATACTTTTTTTAGCTCCGTCAAAGCCGGTATCGTCAATTGGAACCAGCAGCTTACGGGAGCAACTGCGCTCGCCCCTTTTGGAGGGATCAAGCAAAGTGGCAACTTCCGACCGGCTGGATTTCTGTCGGCAGATTATTGCTCTTACCCGATCGCCTCTTTCGAGGTTGAACACCCAAAGCTACCGGAAACTCCCGTACCAGGCATAACATTTTAGTGTCGAAACAAGGAGGGACGTCTTGTTATGCCAGTACGCTCTTAAAAACCTCCAGCGTCGCCTGTGCCGCCTTGTCCCAGTTAAACTGCCGTGCGTGCTCGCTGCCCTCTTCCCCCCGCCGCTCCAGTTCTTCGCCTTTTAACGCAATGAGGCTCTCCAGTCCTTCCGCAATACCCTCCGTTGTATAAGGATCGCAGTAAAAAGCGCTTTTGCCGCATACTTCCGGCAGAGCCGATGTATCGCTGACCAGTACCGGCACTTTTGCCGCCATCGCTTCCACTGCGGGCAACCCAAAGCCTTCGTAAAGCGACGGAAGAATCAATCCGTCGGAGTTTTTGACGATTGTTCGCAGCTCTTCATGGCTGACCCTGTCGGTGATAATTACGCGGTCGGACATTTTTCTTAACAACCGCGCAACCTTGGTGTAACGCTGTCGTGAATCCTTGAAAACGCCCACGCAGACAAGTTTTTGCTCGGGGCGTACTTTGTTAAAAGCCTGCAAAAGACGCGCTAGATTTTTGTGAGGACTGCCATTACCGATAAAAACGAAGTACTGGAAAGCGTAGGGCTTCGGCGGCCTAATACTGGAAAACCAGTAAGGATCCACGCCGTTGGAAATCGTGTAAACGGGACAGTCCAAGACCTTCGCTTGGGATTGCAGCTCGCGACGTGAAAAATCGGAGACGGTGATGATGGCGTCGGCATTCTGGCGGAGCCGCCCGTACATCATCCTGGCGTACATTCGCCTAAACGTGTCTTCTAGGGGTGTCAGAGAGAAACAGTCATGGACAGTCACAACCAATTTTTCGTAGCCGCTCCAAGGGATATTAAAGTTTGGCGTCCAAAACAACCCTCCGCGCAGATTTTTCAACCAAAACAGCTGTTCCTTGTATTCATAGACCCTAGATGTACATATCTTTAGCACAGCATTAGGCTGGTACTGACAAATCCATCTGGCTGCGTATTCATCATGTACGTAGATCTCAACGTCAAGTCCCAAGGAACCCAAATCCATCCTTTTGAGCAAATTTTGTAGGTACGTACCAACCCCCCATGAAAAGAGAAGTCTTGCGTCGATGGCTAAAATGCGGTGCTTCACGCACCAATAGTACAAAAAACATGGGTTGGGTGCAAGGGTTCGTCGGACTTTAATGCACTTTTAGCAATTAATTTACAAATACCTTTTTCATTACTTCGAAGGTCTCCTTTGCGGTCTTGTCCCAATTAAACCGACGTGCATGAGCAATCCCATCCGTAATGATCCTTTCGCGCGCAACCCCTTGCAATCCGGCCATTTCACGCAAACCCCTTGCAATGTCGTTGATCTCATAAGGATCGCAGAGTAGCAACTTGCCCCGATGCAAATCGGTCAGACTCTCGATGTCGCTTGCCAGTATTGGCACTCCGGCTGCCATTCCTTCCAAGGGTGGGAGCGAAAATGCCTCCTCAAGCGAAGGGACCACCAAGCCGTCTGAATGTTTTACGAGAGTCCGGAGCGGTTTCCCAATAATTTCATCGGTAAAAACCACGCGGTCACCCAGCCGTTTTATTTCCGTCATTGCCTCCTCATCGCGGAATTTTGAGTTTTTGAAGGCTCCGACGCAAACAAGCTTTTGTTCCACGGCGGCTTTTTCGAACGCTTTTAGCAGCCGCGGAAGATTCTTGTGGGGTTTGATATTTCCCACGTAGATAAAATAGCGGAAGGGGTAGGGGCGTTGAGTCTCCTCAAGCGCAAACCATTCCTCTCCCACGCCCAAATTTATCACATGAATGGGACTCTTCCACAATCCGGCTCTCTTTTCGATTCCCTTGCGCGCGAACTCCGATACGGTGAGGATCGCGTCGGCCTTACGGCCGATGCGCCAATAAACCGCGCGGGCATAGAACCGATAAAGTAGAAAAATATTGGGCGTTAGATGAAACGCCGCATCATGGAGAGTGACGATTAATTTCTCGGGACCAAAAAAGGGAATATTAAAGTATGGCGCCCAGAATGCGCCGCCATTTAAGTATTTCGTCCAAAAAAGCTGTTCCTGTATGCCGTAAAGCCAGTGCGGGCAGTCTTTGACGGTTGACCAGTGCGGGCAAACTCTTATTTCCGCCCGCGGCTGATAGTGCTGCAACCAGACCCCGTCTTCGGCCGTACGCACATACAATACGATTCTGAGCCCAAGCTCCTGCAACGGCATCCGCGCCATGAGGTTCTGCAAATAGGTGCCGACTCCTCCTGAAAAGAGCATGCGCGCATCGATGGAAAGACTTTTTGTTTTCACGCCACCAATCTATCAGCTGATTGCCGTTGTTTCCAGTAATTTGTACGAAGATCATTGCAAATTTCTCGTTTCACATCTCCCGATAATTGTAGTAGTCTAAAGGTATGAAGCTCCGATGGACCATCATCCTCTTTATCATCAACGCCCTGCTTTTGTGGGGTATCGTGCAACAGTTCGCGACGTCACCGGCCGAACGCTCCTTCAACAGTCAGGTCCGCTCTTTTCTTCCCTTGAGCCGCGCCGACTGGGACGGCATCGGCGTGAGTACGTCTGGTGGCGACTGGAAAGTCTCCCGCGACCGATGGGGTCACTGGTGGCTCAAATCACCGGTCGAGTGGCCTGCCAAGGATGTCATCGTTTCGCGGATGGACGGCTATCTAGCGACGCTTCAAGTCGACTCTGCCTTCGCCGTCGCCGATCTGGGGCGTGTTGGGCAAAGCCTCAAGTCCTATGGCTTGGACAATCCGCGCGCGGTCTTGGAGGTGTGTAGTGGCGCCAAAAACCTCGCGTACAAGATCGGCAACACCACCCCTTTGGGGAATAAGGTTTACGCACTCTCCGCCGACGAAAAAGAGGTATGGGTGGTGGACTCCGGACTTAATGAGTATCTTGCGTTTGATGCTGGCAGCTTGAGAAAGGAGGGGTTCTTCCCTTTCAGTATTATAGAGCTCGAATCTGTCGAGATTGACCAAGCGGGTATCCTCACGCGCTACGAGCGGAAGACCGGCGGTAATCTTTGGCAGCTCAAACTGGGAGAAAAAAACCTGACGCTCAAGCCCGGCGCGTGGGAAAATTCGCTGACGAAGCTGTCTGTAACGCAGACAGCCGAGGCTCCAGCCGATGCGCAAAGGATACTTAAGGGCTTCGGCCCTGGCGGCCGCATCAACTTTCAAACGCTCTATGGACGTCAAAGCCTGATGTTGGGAAGTCTAGACAAGGCGGGGCAAAACCGCTTCGTACAATGGGAGGGGGAGAAAAACGGATTCTATATTCCTGTGTCGGCCTTGGGTATTTTGAAGATTGAGAATTCTCTCGAGAGCCGTCCTGTCCACGTCAATCCCTCCGATGTAACGGCCATCGATTGGAGCTCCGGCACGACGGTCATTTCGTTAAGAAAATTAGAGGGCGGCGCATGGGTCATCGCTTCCAAAGGGAACGTTCCCGCCGACTCCGAGGCGGTCAAAAATCTTTTGGAGAAGCTTTCAAGTATCGAAGGCAAACCAATGATACGGTCCAACGCCGGCTTACCGGCGAATGGAGAAAAAATCCGCCTGCAGACTTCAGATAAAACATTGGAACTGACGGTCGCGCGCTCCAATGCCAAGGACGATCAGAAAACTTTCGCTTCTGTTACGGCGGAAGGCGGTTGCCTTGTATATTCCGTCGATGAATGGCCGTTGAGGCCGTCAACCGACGATTTGGCGGAACGGAGGCTTTTGACGACGACGCTTGGCGAGATCACCGGCGTTGTGTTTAGGACTTTGGCTCCCATGCCGCACGAGACAACTTATGCCGCCGCAAGTCCGCAAGCGCAAGCTCTTGGCGCGATCGTCCAAAATTCCTTCAAGGCCAAACGTTGGCTTGAGCGCACTTCCGCGGAGGAAAAAGAGGTTGCCTCGCCGCAGTATCAGCTCGAATTAGAGATCGGTTCGGCGGACAAGTCTTCCTTGGCTCCTCCGACGATCGATCTTTGGAAAACACCGCAAGGCTGGACCGGGCGCATCGAGGGAAGGAGGTTCGAAGCAGATGCCGACCTTGCAAGATTTCTGGACACTCTGACGGTTCTATGAAAAAACCCTTGGGCAGAGTCGCCATTGCCGCCGGCATACTGCTGGCGCTGGTTTTGGCGCTCATCAGTCTTGAGTGGCCGATGCCGGCGTGGATGCAGACGCTCTTGAATAAAAAACTCGCCGAACAATCGATCGAATTAAACTACGAGCTGGCAAGGTTTGACCTGTTGGGAAACGTTCATCTAACCCATGTTCGTGGGCATTGCCAGGGGCTCCTGGATTTTTCGGCGCGGCAGATTCTTTTGCGTCTGATCACGCTCCACGGACCGGAAGTGACGGTGGATGCCGGCGAGCTGCACACGGGGTTCTTGCGTCTTCCCATTCCCGAGACAATTCTGTTCTCCGGCGCGCTGCAGTATTGTGGGGACAGCTTTTACTTCCATAACGTCAGATTAAAAGCGGGGTCGCTGGTCATGCTCCTTCATGGCGTCTATGCCCCGCCCGTGAAAAACTCCCTCGCGCATCCCCTTGCCCGTGCCAATCCCGCGGGCGAAGGCGCGCATCTCCAAGAAACCGCCGCCGCCTTCCTCTCAAAACTCTGCGCGGATAAGACTCTCTGGGTAAGCCAGGTGGAATTCGACAAAGATTCGTTGACGCTTTCCCTGGCGGGGCAAATCCTGACTTTCGGCCGATATCAGATCCTGTCTCCTGTTTTTAATATCCGGTATCCGGTCGCCAGGCTTTCGCTCTCGGCGGATAAAATTTGCCTGCCGCAGGGCTCGGCCGACGGCGTGGAAATCTCATATGACTCGCAAAACTCAAACACGTGGAGATTCCTTGCACGCAACGCCACGGCGATGAAAACAAAAACCTCGACGATCAGCGCGATGGCACGCCAACCGATTGCAAGCCTCAACGATTGGAAATCGATCAAAGACATCTCGGCTTCCGTTCGTTTTACAACGGGGGAAGACGAGGATGTCATTATTATAGACAAAGTTTCGCTCGCGGATTTTTCCGCCAGATTGCAGGGACACGTGCCGCCGTTTATTTTGACGCAATGCAGTATCAAGGTTCAAACCGAGCATCGGGGGTTCTTCTTTGGCTGTTTAAACAAAGACCGATTTTCATTCAAAGTCTTTGGCGGGCGCGGAAGATTTTACGGACTTGATTTTCATCGGCTGTACGCGGAAGGCGTCGTGTCGCGCCAGGGGCTCGTCATCCGTCGATTCAACATGGCTGCGGCAGATCGACGCAGTTACGCAAAAGGCTCGCTTGAGTACGATTTTTCAAATCATTCCGCGCGCTATACCTTGGTGGGCGAGGTCAATCCGCTCCTGCTGCCATGGTTTGGAGATTGGTGGAAAAAGACCTTCGCGCCTTTTGGAGAAATTTATCCAACGGTGGCGCTCACGCTCAATGTCGTGCCGCAAAAAGCCTGCGAAGCCTGCGGTCTCGCGACGGTCGCCAAACATCATTATAAGACGCTTGTGTTGGATAAAACGTATGTCTCTTACAAAACCCAAAACGACGTGGCAGTTGTCAATTTTTACACGCAAAAGGGCGCCGAGGAATTGCACGGCATGCTTAACTGCGGCCAAAGTTTTTCCGCCACTCTCAACGGACGCGCGTTGCCGGAAACGCTCTTTCGTGCCTACGCTGACGCGCCCCCCCTTGCCATAACGGAATTAAAGTTCGCCGCCGCTCCAAGGGTCGCGGTAACGCTGAATAGCGGTAATTGTAGTCTAATTATGACGGCAGACCGTCCTGTTCGGTTTTATTCCCTAAGCTTTGACCATCTGTCCGTAAGCGCCCACAGTGACGGCAAAACGACTTGGATTGATCCCGTTAGTTTCGGTTTCGCAGGGGGTAAGGGCGGAGGCAATGCGCAGATGAGTTCCGCGGGCGCAGGCTACGGGTCCTTTTGGTTGCGGGGTGCGCGGCTCGGGGAATGGTCGTTTCTGGGGCCGCTTTCACAGATGTTAAAAACCAAGTGGCTGGGATTCGCGACACTTAAATTCGATTCAGCCGAAGGTGTTCTTGGCTTTGAACCTTCCAGCGTTGACATCACTGATCTGAACATGTGGGGGAATGAACATGCCGCGACTGCCACAGGACGCATTGATACCAGAAAGCAGGCGCTGGACTTTAAGGTTAAACTGCGCACACTCGGAGGATCGAAGCCGGTATTCGGATTTATGGCGCCATTGGTGCGTCCATTTACCTCTGTTTTGGAGGCACGGATTTCAGGTTCCATTCAAAAACCCCAATGGCATTGGCAATTAACAACGCCCTCGCTATGAGCGCTCCCCATCACAGGGTCGGCTTCCACGCCTCTATCGCCGGAGGATTCTCAAACGCCATTGCCGAAGGAGAACTCTTTGGCTGCGAAGTCATCCAAATTTTCACCAAGAGCAACCGCCAATGGCTGGCCAACCCCATCGATCCCGAGGAGCTGTCGCATTACCATGCCGTACGCGAAAAATCATCGATTGGCACGATCTTCGGTCATAGTGGATATCTCATCAATCTCTCTGCCGACAATCCCGACGTTCTTCAGAACTCCAGAAACAGTCTGCTTCTGGAGTTGAACCGCTCGGCACAGCTCAAGCTTCCGTTCTTGGTTTTGCATCCCGGTGCCGCCAAAAGCCGGAGCGAAGAAGAGGCATTAAAGGTCGTTCTCTCCTCGCTGGAGTGGGTTTTCGCAAGGACCGAGAGCCCTGTAAAAATTGCGCTTGAGGTGACCGCCGGCTCCGGCACGGTTCTAGGATCAAGGATCGAACAAATCGCCTGGCTTCTCGATAACTGCCCCTCCACCGCCCGCCTCGCCGTATGCCTCGACACCTGTCATCTTTTCGCATCTGGCTACGATCTTCGCACGGCGGTCGATATCGAAATCTTTCTGAATCTCTTTAAGCGACTGATTCCCTGGAAGCGCGTAGCCGCCGTGCATATAAACGACAGCAAGACCGAGTTTGGGTCGCATAAAGACCGCCACGAGACGCTGGGGAGCGGAAAAATCGGTTGGGAATGTTTCAGAACCATCATGCGCCATCCAGACTTTTCCAAATTACCGCTATGCATGGAGATCCCCCCCGGAGGCGATGGCCGGCCGAATGACGTGTCGGCGCTCAATCAATTGAAGGCGGCTCGGGTTTACCGAACCGGCATTGGCGCGCAAAGGTAAATTAAAAGCCGATTGTCGGGATTGAACCGACGACCCACGGTTTACAAAACCGTTGCTCTGCCACTGAGCTAAATCGGCGTTAGCCTTATAGCCTAGCAGTTTTTCTGCCATCAGGCAAGCCAAGGCCCAAAGCTATTCGATCCAGCGCTTGAAAACCAGACACGCGTTTTGGCCGCCAAAACCTAGATTGTCGGAAATGGCCACCTCCACTTGGCGCTCGACCGCTTTGTTAGGCGTATAATTTAAATCGCAGTCCGGATCAGGATTTTCCAGATTGATCGTCGGAGGTATGATGCCTTTGCGTAAAGCCCACACCGTCGCCGCCGCCTCAATTCCGGCCGCCGCGCCCAGTAGATGCCCCGTCATGGATTTAGTCGAAGAGATATTGATCTTGCGGACGCGCTCTTCGCCGAAAACTTTCTTGAAGGCGATTGTTTCAAATTTATCATTATAGGAGGTCGACGTCCCGTGCGCATTGATGTAGCCCACCGTATCAAGATTGACGCCGGCGAGCGCCTTGGTCATACACAGCACCAGCCCGCGACCCTCCGGATCCGGCTGCGTAATATGGTAACCGTCGCAGCTGGCCCCATAGCCAATGAGCTCGGCTAAAATCTCCGCGCCGCGTTTTTGCGCGTGCTCCAGCGTCTCGATGACCAAAACTCCCGCGCCCTCGCCCATTACAAAACCACAACGCTTCGCGTCAAACGGCCTTGACGCTTTTTCGGGTGCATTGTTAAAGTCCGTTGCCATCGCCTTCATTGAGCAAAATGACGCAAACGAAATTCCCGTGATCGCGGCCTCGGCCCCTCCCGTCACCATTACGTCCACTTCGCCATCACACAGCATCTTGTAGGCGTTGCCAATCGCATGAGCTCCCGACGCACAGGCGCTGACGACTCCATAATTGGGGCCGCGCGCCTTGAGCTCGATCGCTACCACTCCCGAGGCCATATTGTTGATCAGCATCGGAATAGTAAACGGAGAAACCCTGCGCGGGCCGTTCAGATGCCAGTTGACCACTTGGTCCTCGACGGTTTGCATGCCGCCCACTCCGCTGCCGATAATAACTCCCACGCGGTCGCCGTTTTCGCGCGTCATGTCAAGTTTCGCCATCTTGACGGCGTTTTTGCTGGCGGCCATGGCAAATTGCACAAAACGATCGTTTCGGCGCGCCTCTTTGGGATCGATGTAATTTTCAGGCTTGAAATTTACGCATTCGCTGGCCACCTGCGAAGTATAATTGGCAGGATCAAAATGCGTAACTCGCCCGACACCCGATTTGCCGGCAACAAGAGCGTTAAAGAACGCATCAACGTCCTCCCCAAGGGCGTGAATAACACCGATGCCTGTGATAACGACGCGGTTGGCCATAATAGAGACTCTATTATCTTTTCCCCTCCCCAAATGGCAAGAGTAAAAGGCAGTCGTTTTAATCCCGCCCTTGGACAATCCTGCCCTTGGAGATGTTGACCCTCCTATGGGGATACGGAAGACGGCGTTTGTAAGCCAAAAAACGTGGAGGCAGGGATGGGGATGGCACTTTCATGGTCGGCCGACGCCCTTAATACCGGGCCGCCATGCCAAACCAATAGCCCGCCGGGATTGTACCGGCCGTCCAATTGATGCCATCCGTGCTGTACGCCATCGTGGTCGAACCGGGACTACAGACGACCGTTACAAAGGTCCCGTTCCCGTAAGTTACGCTAGTCCAATAGGTTGAAGAGGGTAGCAGGTTGCCGGCCGTCCAATGGATGCCATCCGTGCTGTACGCCGTCGTTTTGCAAGGGCGTCCGCTGCCGCTGACTGCCACGAACATACCGTTCCCGTAAGCCACGCTGCTCCAATAGGTCGAAGCGGGCAGGGTACTGGCCGTCCAATTGATGCCATCCGTGCTGTACGCGGCAGCGGTAGAACTGTTTCTCAGCGCCACGAACACGCCATTGCCATAGGCTACGGAAATCAAAGCCGTCGAGGGCAGTGTGCTAGCCGTCCAATGGATGCCATCCGTGCTGTACGCGGCGGCGGTAGAACTGCTGACCGCCACAAACATGCCATTGCCATAAGCCACGTTATACCAAAGTGCCGAAGTTGGTAGTGTACTGGCCGTCCAATGGATGCCATCCGTGCTGTACGCGGCGGCGGTACCGGTAGTGTCCACGACCGCCACAAATATGCCATTGCCATAAGCCATGCCCCACCAGTTTGCCGAAGAGGGCATGGTGCTGGCCGTCCAATGCATACCATCCCTGCTATAAGCCGCGGCGGACGTAGGGTTTGCATTCGCTACGAACATGCCGTTGCCATAAACAACCGTTTGCCAATCGACCGAAGAGGGCATTGTACTGGATGTCCAATTTATCCCATCGGAGCTGTATGCCGCAGGAGTACCCATGGCTACCGCGACAAAGGTCGGCCAGGAGCCGCCGTTGGGGTTGTTCTGCTGTCCCGATCCATCGCTGTAGCTATTGAAGCGAGAGAATCGGTACTGCGCACCGGTACCGGTGGCTCCGATCGAACGGCCATGATAGGTGATTCCTCCTTGCAGAAACTGGTGCCCCATCCCGCACCACGTCACCGCCGTTTGCATCTGGGAAAGGATACGATTGACCGACGCGCCTGCCGTTAAACCTGCCACCCCGCCGCCTTCCGTTTTGTAACGAGTGAGCGTATCATTAAGCACCGTGTACGTGTGTCTGTCCACCGTGCTTTGCGCCCACGGGATGACGCTAAAATAAAAAAAGAGTGCCGCCACGATCAGCGCGGCCGCAATCGTGATCGTCACCATTAACTCCACCATCGTAAAGGCGCGGCGGCTCATGTGTGGGGGGGGCAAGAACTGCCGTTTGACTGGAAGAGAAGATGTGTCATGAGTACATTTCAACGCGTGAAATGCGTTACTTCTTTATAAGACGATACCGCGTCCTTTTGCAACACTTTGTGCGCCGCCTCTTACAGGTTGCACATAATAGCTCATGCAAATTCTGTTTGCCTCCGTCTCCCCTTTGGGCGCATAATCAACGAATCCGCCTATGCGCCCCATCCTGAAACGCTTTGCCAATGACGACATCACCCGTCTGCGGCTCTTCTACGCGCCCTATTACCGCGTCTTTGACAGACAGCAAAACACGCGCGTGTGGCTGGACGGCAAGGAATACGTGATGCTGGCCAGCAACGACTACCTTGGTCTTTGCTGGCACCCGAAGGTCATCGAGGCGGGACAAAAAGCGCTGGCTCAATGGGGCTCTAGCCCGACCGGC
>TBL_comb47_HYPODRAFT_10007686_pt1 | contig 11229 bp, 8 predicted proteins | sample TroBogypolimnion_40_FD_10682 | JGI IMG/M metagenome (IMG submission 10682) | reverse complement strand
TGCCTAGAACGGAAAGACAGAAATCCACCGCGTAAAAAATCATCAGCTACCGTTTTGCTAAATTACCATAAGCGATTGAAAAAGCATTGCTTTTAAAATTTGAAATGCTTAACTTAATGGCAGTGGTCATTAAGGGTACAAACTTTTTCAAAATTTTACGCTGAGTCTCTTTATCAAAATATATCATTACATTTCGGCAAAAGATAACATCAAAGGGGCCTTGTATATCCCAAGAATTATCTAATAGATTAAGTGCTTGAAAGCTAATCAGGTCTTGCAATTCTTGTCTCATACGCACGTAGCCTTGCTGGTCACCCGTGCCTTTTAAAAAAAAGCGCTTTATTAAATCAGCGGGTAACTTATCAACTCTATCTAAACTATAAATACCTGCAGCAGCCGTTTTTAATACTTGCGTATCGATATCGGTGGCCAATATCTGTACCGCAGGACTAAAAGTTCCTAAAGCGTCTATTACGGTCATGGCCAAGGTATAAGGCTCTTCACCGGTAGATGCCGCACAACACCAGATCTTAATAGGACGTTTCGTGGAAATATTACGCAAATATTCAGCCAAGATAGAAAAGTGTTCAGGTTCTCGAAAAAAAGCCGTTAAGTTGGTGGTCAATGCATTTATAAAGGCTTCACGCTCAGCACTCTGTGTTTGTACTAAGTGCAAATAATCATCAAAACGCGTTAAACCCGTAACTCTTAAACGCCTCGCTATACGGTTATAAACCATTTCACTTTTAGAGCTTGATAACTTAATACCGGCTTGCTCATATATTAACCGTCGAATTTTCTGAAAATCTTGATCGGTAAAATGAAACTGCCTATCGTTTAGCGTTAAGTTAGTCATCTGTATAGTCAATTGAGCCTTAGAGCCTTATAGATAAAGCATGCGTTAACAATATACACCGCCATTCGCATCTAAATAATTTAAGCGCCTTATTCTATGCAACATTGCATAATTTAAAACCCAGAGCAAAAGGCAAATAAAGCGCCTACTTAAACATTAGTTATCAATAAAACACAGACTAAAGCCACTGCCACCCTAAGCCCATAGGTATCTACACAAATAAAAAAATTAGCATTCCCACGCAAGAACGATAACATTGTGGTGAAGATCGTAGGGGCGTATGCAATACGCCCCTACGGTGTTTTTTTATAGTTTGCACGCCGATAAGAAGCTTGTGTAGATACCTATGCCCTAAGCCCTTAGGCTCACATAACCCAAACCCCAAGTCATCCCGCTTTAAATAAATCGTTCTGTTTCTTACTCACGTCAAAAAGCGCTTAAACGTTTTGTATCGTTGTAATCCGCAAAAATGCCCTCTGTTTGAATCTTTGATTTATATCAAACCAACTACAATATTTTGCGTTTGGAATGTTTTACTTATGTGCTCAGTATATTTAATGAATCAATTTTAAATATCATTACAGTAAGCAACATAAATCCAGACATAAATTTTTATTTCCTTCAAGGGTGTATGGCAATGGTATTGCGAATTAATTTTATAAAAAACTGGCAAGTATTACTGGGCCTTTCTTTAGCGATTGCTGCGGGACTCAGTGTCGGCCAGGAATTATCAGAAAAGCCTGATCCGCGTGCCTTTGCTACAACGCTCACGTCCATTGAAAAACTCAATCAACTCAAATTCTTATTGATCGATAGTCAAACCCAACTACAGACAGCACTCTCTGATGTCATGCCGTCCAGTACCAGCAATAACAAGATTTCATTGATATTAGATCGTAGTGTATCGGCTAAAGCGGCAGCTAGTATTGACAAAAATATTGACCTTATAAATAGTTTAAAAAGCAGCTTGGAACAGATACTGACTTCAAGCGACGCTAAAGTCTTCAATGATCAGCTTAGTCAGTCACAAACGCTCTATTTAGAGCAAGGTTTAAAACCTGCTAAAGCGGCCTTATCTAAGCATGATTATGCAGCCGTCAAACATAATACCCAGTTAGCAGCAGATTTATTGCTCGTTGCCGCAAATGACGCAGATACTTTATTAAAAACACAAATATCTAGCATACAACATCAATATCAAGCCATATTACCGACCTCACCGATCAGCGAATTAACCCATATCCCCTCGATTAGCCCAATAGCAGAAACCTCAAGCCCCTTATGGTTAATCTCCTTGTTATCCGTTTGTTTAATGGCCTTAGCGACAGGTTTTTGCTTATTTATACGTAGCCATAAAAAAGTTTTAAGCCATGCTATTGATAGCATGCAACACTTAACTATAGGAAACTTTGATAATGCACTTTCAGATGCAACGCCCAAAAGTTCATTAATACAGGCTTTAAATCTCTTACAACAAAAAATGGCGTCGGATCATGCTGAATGTGCGCAAGAGATGTTTACTGTCAAACAATTGCACATTGCTCTGGATACCTTATCAATCGGCATTATGATTGCTGACAATCAACGTAATATTACTTATGCTAATAAAACCGTTAGTGATATTTTACGACCTATGGAACCCACCATTCGTCAACGTATTCCAAGCTTTAATGTCGATCAGTTAATAGGCCTTAATATTGATATTTTTCATCAAGCGCCCTCTCATCAAGCAAATCTATTAATGCACCTAACAGCTCCTTATACCGGTGAATTTAAATTAGGCAGCCGACATAACCGTATCACAGCCACCCCTATTATCAATAACGATCAGGAACGTATCGGTACCGTGGCCGAATGGCATGATCGCACTATGGCGAAAACAGCTGAGCAAGATGTCATCAACATGATTAACAATATCATGGTGGGAGATTTCACTAATCGCATTAACACCAAAGATAAAGACGGTTTTTATAAAGAAGCAGGACGAGGCATTAACAGCATTGTTGATATTTTTGATGCCTGGCTAAAAGAAATCCTGCGCGTCTTTTCAGGTATTGAGTCCGGTGATTTAACCCAAAAAATCAGTGATGATGGCGATGATGCCGGAACCTTTACTGATTTAGCGCGACATACCAATGGCGCCATCGATAATTTACAGCACATTATTGCTCAAATTCACATAGCCTCTGACTCGATTAACACGGCTGCGAGAGAAATGGCTGAAGGCAACACGGATCTTTCTCAACGCACCGAAGAGCAGGCGGCTTCATTAGAAGAAACAGCAGCCAGCATGGAACAATTAGCCGCCACGGTTAAAACCAATGCAGAAAACGCCAGACAAGCCAATCAAATGGCCACTGCAGCGACTAATATTGCTGAAAAAGGCGGCCTTGTCGTCAAAAACGTCGTGCAAACTATGAGCTCAATTAATGAATCTTCAAGGAAGATTGTTGATATTATCAGCGTTATTGATGGCATTGCCTTTCAAACCAACATTCTAGCCTTAAATGCTGCGGTAGAAGCGGCTAGAGCCGGTGCACAAGGCCGAGGTTTTGCGGTCGTAGCAGGTGAAGTACGTATTTTGGCGCAAAAAAGTGCTGCTGCCGCCAAAGAGATAAAGCAATTGATTTCTGATTCGGTACTTAAAGTCGATTCTGGTTCAAAACTGGTCAATGAAGCCGGTGATACCATGGAAGAAATTGTTAATTCAGTCAATCGCGTCACTGAAATTATGCATGAAATTAGCGCCGCGTCTGTAGAACAGAGCGCGGGCATCGATCAAGTCAATCTTGCGATTACACAAATGGATGACGTCACTCAGCAAAATGCCTCTTTAGTGGAAGAATCGGCAGCGGCCGCCAACTCTCTAGATGAACAAGCCCAAGCTTTGATTAAAACAGTGAGCGCCATTAAATTATCATCGGACATGCTAGCCACTATTCAATCGCATTCTGTTACTCAAAAACCCGCTACTAAGATTAGCACTAAAAAGACACCTAGCTATAAAAAAATAAGACCTAGCATTTCTACTAGCCATGATGACTGGGAAGAGTTTTAGTTGAAGGCTACTCAAAACACATTCAAAGTTGCTAATATTTAAGCGCTAGGAAAAGCTAATACGATTGGGTTGTTTCTTTCGCAACCCACTCATTGGCATAATATTGAGTGCTACCGATAAAATAAGCGCAACTCGTAAAAAAACGCGACAGTATCAGCTAGATGCTGAACTTAGCCGTCTAATATAAGTAATACATAATCCTAGGAAAATTAACGCAGATGTTAGTAATGTGAAAGCTAATATTGACAGCGTTAGCGATAATTTTAATAAGGTCATCGCTAACCTTATTAAAATTATCTTTCACCAAGGTGAATGTGGAATGCACACAACTCTAAATTGATTGAAAAATCAGTAATCATTAACGCCTTCAATGACAACTCAACGCCCATCAGCAATGTTACTAATGAAATACCCCAATTAAGCCGTCAATGGCACTCCATTTCTGCTATTACGGCTAATTTAACAGATTAACGATAGGGTTTTCTGATTTACAAATATGCTAAGCCATTACCACAAATAGAACAGCCGCTATAAATAGAACGCTTACTAAACTAATATTTAAACGTAATGTCTTATTAGGCTTTTTTTTGTAGAAACTCATAATGCCATCGACTTGATTAGATACTTGATCCTGCATATGTATTCTATCGTTATTCATTACTTTCTCCTGATTAGATACTAAATTAAACCATTTTCAAATTACCCAGACCTTCATAAATTCGCTAATTAAGGAGGGGCATTCTCAATGCTTATACTATCGCACATAAATACCAACAAATTTACCATGAATAGAAAGCCTTTTCGCCCTCTTCTCTTCCTTTTAAAAAAAACTAAAGCAGGGTCGCTTTAGGACTTATTTTAAATGTGGCGATGTTAGACACTAACAAAGCCGGTGCCAGCAAAAGTGCCCTCTATTCATTAATTTAATTTATATCAAACCGATTAGAATCTTTAGCCTATGTAAAGACTTAACCTTGTGCTCGATATCGTTATTGAGCCCATTAATATTCTCTTTTATTGAAGCTAAAATTACACAAAATGAGCTTAAATTTTAAACCTACTGTTCTTATCATTGATGACAGCCCTGATGTTATTAATCTGGTATCAGGGCTACTCAAAAACAGTTATAAGGTAAAAGCGGCTACTTCTGGCGAAAAGGGGCTTAGTATTGTTCAAAACGATAACACTATCGACCTTATATTATTAGACATCATGATGCCAGGCCTTTCTGGCTATGAGGTTTGTGAACAATTAAAAACTGACGCCAACACCGCAGACATCCCTGTCATATTTATCACAGCGATGAGCACTCTTGATGATGAGTTAAAGGGATTAAATCTAGGTGCGGTTGATTATATTTCTAAGCCTATCAGTCCAGCTATATTGTTAGCACGAGTAGAAAACTACCTAAAAATAAAAGCGGCTAATGATTATTTAAAAGATAACCTCGTCTTTATCGAAGCAGAAATCAATAAACGATCCAAACAACTAGCTGGCATCCAAGATATAGCCATTTTAGTATTAGCGGCGCTAGCCGAGACACCCAACCATGAACAGCGCAGCACGCTCTATGTCGCAGCGTTAGTCGAACAACTAAAAAATCAGCCTAACTTCAAACACTTTCTTACCAAAAAAGCGACACAAAACCCACCTGAGAGTCAGAGCCTCCATTTTGATCCTGACATTACGGATGCCTTTATCGCACTAGCTAACCGCTTTAGAGACATCACTCAGCACTACCCAGATGAATGACTAGTCTTTCAATACTAATAGCCTTAAACCGAAACCATACAGCACTTAAATGGAAACTTTATAATGAATGAAGACATAGAACAACTCAAAGAAAAATTCTCTATCACTGCCAACGACATTGAACTTGTGCGTCAAGCGGGTAAATTGCTCAATGATTTTATACCCGAATTTATTGAACAGTGGTATGTCTGGCTCAATAAACAAGATGAATTTTCGCTTTTTTTTGGCTCTAACAGCAACAACTTAAATCGCGTTCAAGAACAACAATCTCTCCATTGGCAAAACTTCTTTGCAGCCAATATCAATGATAATTATATTAAAGAACGACGTCATATCGGCGAAGTCCATGCCCGTATTGGTTTACCCAATGATATTTATTTTGCAGGTATGTCTATGGCTTTGCAATTACTGTCAGATGAACTTTGGAATATCAAGCCTATTCCCGATAATATTGGCGATATAGCTAATGCTTTAACAAAACAGCTTTTTCTTGATACTTACTTAGTCATAGACGAAATTACCCGTATTCAAAATATTCGTTTATCCGAAAGCCATAAAGCCATGATGGAAATGTCCACACCAGTGACACCGATCTGGGAAGGCATATTATTATTACCTCTGCTCGGCATCTTAGATTCAAGTCGCACCCAAGATATCATGAATAAGTCGCTATCTAAAATAGCTGAAGCTCGTACCAAAGTCTTTATTTTAGATATTAGTGGCGTCGCATCGGTAGATACCGCTGTAGCCAATCAATTAATAAAAATCACTAAAGCAACGCAGTTAATGGGTTGTGATGCCATTATTTCTGGAATCTCTCCAGCGATTGCAAGAACTATCATTGAACTGGGCGTCAATGTTGGCGAAGTCAAAACAACATCTACGCTACGCGATGCTTTTGAAATCGCCTTAAAACTGATCAACGTAACGGTTTCTTAATCAAAAAATGAACAGCAATCAATAGATTAGTCATGAGTATCAATATGTCTAAGCATAACGGCGTTTCCATGAGTCGAGTAAATGATCGATTATCCGTTATTTTGCAAGGCGACATTGTGCCAGAGACGCTGGCTGTATTGAATACGAATCTGCTTGAATGCATACAAACACATAGAATTACTTTAGTTATTTTTGACCTATCTGCAATCGCCGTGTTGGATTTAACTGAATTTAAAGCCTTACATAGTATTGCGCTCATGATTAAACTAATGGGGGCAGAGACCATTTTCATTGGCTTTAATCTTGGTATAGTGGCTTTTTTAATCTCAGTGGATGCTGATGTTTCAGGTATCAATACAGCCTCTGGACTTGAAGATATAGACCGAGTTTTAAAACACTTAAAAGGAAATGAGTGACCATGCTTAAAGAAAATATTTCTTCTACTAGCAGTCGCTTTTTTATAACTGATGCTATAGATCTAAGAATTGCCATTACTCAAACGCTAAACTGGCAACCCTTGATTGGAGCCAGTGAGGTCGATAAATCATTGATTGCCACAATGGTATCGGAATTAGCCAGTAACATTATCAAATATGCAAAATCAGGTTATATTGAACTACGTTCTTACGAATATCCTGGCAACGTTGAAATTGAAGTATTTGCGATGGATAACGGCCCAGGCATCGTTAATTTAAAGCTAGCCATGCAGGAGCACTTTAGTTCAGGCGGCACTCTCGGCTTAGGCTTGTCGGGTGTCAAGCGCATTGCTGATAATTTTGAAATACTCTCTAACGTTGGCCAGGGCACCCGTGTTTTTGCAAGAAAAAAAATACCCATTGATACTAACCAGCAAGTTTTTTCACTCACAACGGCCTTCTATTCATCAACATCAAATAGACTTGCAGCCTTTAGTAAGACTACCTTGATGGCTCCTTCAACTACCATCAATTTTGAAATTGGTAAACGTTTACGCGCCTATCCTGGACAAATCGTCTGTGGAGACCAAGTACTAGCTTTACCTTTAGAGGAGGGTTATTTGCTAGCCATTATTGATGCTACCGGTCATGGTCCAGATGCACATAAAATGGCGCTAAAACTTATTGCAGCTATTAAGACCATCGCCTCACGCAATTTATCCGCCATAATGAGTGAACTTTATGAGCTCGCAATAGGTAACATAGGTGCTTCGCTCGGTTTAGCATTTTTTGATGCCAAACAACAGACAGTTCATTATGCGGGCATAGGCAATACCAGTATTGTTGTATTTAACGATAAAAAATGGCGTGGCGTTTCTCGTGATGGCATACTCGGACAACGCTTACCTAGCTTTACAGAACAATCCACTACCTTCAGGCCAGGCGACATGGCAATTATGTTCACTGACGGCTTGTCAGAATCATTGGCACATAACGAAGCCTCTAGGCTACGCTTTCAAGATGCGAATATTATTGCTTATCGTCTGGTGGATATGCTGGGCAAAACTTATGATGATGCTTCGTGCATAGTACTAAAATGGAACAAATAAGCCACCTTGGCCAAATTAATCTGGCTACCGACACCGCCATCTTTGATGCGCGCAATAAATTCCGTGAAATTGCGCCCTTACTCAATCTGGACTTAATTACAAGCACACATTGGGCCTCAGAGATTTCAGAGCTATGTCGCTGGGTTCGACAGGCCGGAATTGAACCTTTGTTAGATGTATGGATATTTCCAGAAAACATTCAGGGTATCCGCTTGCAATGCGGCGTTTCGGCCGTTGGATCAGCGCCTTGCATGACTCAATTAAAGACGATCACTATGGGGCAAGTTGCTTCAGATTTAGCTTTAGAAAACCGTAGATTTACAGTGTTGATTAATTATCCATTCAATACAGCACACTATAGTTCAGCACTCTTTAATCAGCTTATTGGCATCATCAGTCGTGAGTCTCGTGAAGATTTGTTTCTAAATTTACAAACTAAAAACAAAGAACTCGCTAAAGCCACACTCATTGCCGAACAAGCGGCGCAAGCCAAATCTGACTTTTTAGCTAACATGAGTCATGAAATTCGTACACCTATGAATGCGATTATTGGCATGTCTAGCCTTGCCCTGAAAACAGATCTCAACGCTAAACAGCGCGGCTATATAACACGTGTCAGCCGAGCATCAGAAAACTTGCTAGGCATCATCAATGATATTCTTGATTTCTCCAAGATAGATGCTGACAAAATGACCCTGGAGCAGACTCATTTTCAGCTTGACCAAGTGCTAGATAACTTGATCAACCTAATCGGTATCAATGCTGAAGAAAAGGGCCTTGAATTATTATTCAGTCAGACTAGCAATCTACCGCTCTATTTAATAGGTGACCCCCTTAGACTAGAGCAGATTTTAGTCAATCTTTGCAATAATGCCATCAAATTTACCGATCAAGGTGAAATTATTATCGGTGTAGAACCAGTTACCCAAAACACTGAGGGCGTTACTCTTCATTTCTGGGTAAAAGATTCGGGCATAGGGATGACATCCGAACAATGCGACAAGTTGTTTCAATCATTTAGTCAGGCTGACTCATCAACCACTCGCAAATATGGCGGCACTGGCTTGGGACTGGCGATCACAAAGAAACTCGTTGAACTCATGATGGGTCATATTTGGGTAGAAAGTCTACCCGAACAGGGATCAACCTTTCATTTTCATGCNNATTTTGGCATNAACAATTCNGATCAAANCAGCCAAATNCAGCTNTGGAGTTCAAAAGAACTTNNGGGTGTTCGTGCNCTCGTNGTTGATGACAATCCGATGGCNCTNGAAATNATGACTTCAATGGCGCAAGGNNTGGGCNTAGACGTTGATGTCGCAGAAAATGGCCAGCAAGCACTGGATATGTTAATGAGCGCAGATCAACTGACGTCTCCTTATCATTTGCTGTATATAGATTGGAAAATGCCAGTCATGAATGGCATAGAAACCATTAAACGCATACCTCATTTAAACTTATCGAAACGACCTGCCATCATAATGGTGACTGCCTTTAGTAGAGATGATGCCCGTGACTCCGCAATCGAACAGGGTATCGATTTACAGGCCGTATTAATGAAGCCCATCATTGCCTCCCATTTACTTAGGAAGACAGTGAAAGTATTAGGCTATATAGGAGTGGATGACACACGCTCTAATCATAAAAAAGATAATTCTGAGAATATGATTGCCGAACTTAGTGGCGCCTATATTCTTTTGGTTGAAGATAATGTAATGAACCAAGAGCTCGCCATAGAAGTATTAAGCAGTGCAGGCATTTATATAAAACTAGCCGAAAATGGCCAAGAGGCACTTGATATTCTTAATACGGGTGAGCAATTTGATGGCGTTTTGATGGATTGTCAAATGCCGATAATGGATGGATTTACGGCGACTCGAGAAATCCGTAAAAATCCTGACTGGGCAAAACTGCCGATCATTGCCATGACAGCCAATACGATGGCAGGCGACAAAGAAAAAGTCATCGCAGCCGGAATGTTTGATCATATTGGAAAACCGTTACATCTTCAAACTATGTTCGAAACGATGGCCAAATGGATTACACCGTCTAACCTTAGGGTTAATTTAGTGACAGAAACTGCTAACCTTGAAGTATCAAACTTAGCAACACTAACCTTACCCGACACATTACCGGGCATCAACATGAAAGTGGGGCTTGCAACCACGATGAACAACATCAAGCTCTATCAGCGTCAACTTGCTATGTTTCGTGTAGGACAAGAAAACTTTTCTGAGCTCTTTAGATTAGCGACTACTGATCCCGATCCAGCGGCCCAAGCTCGTACAGCACATACATTAAAAGGTACGGCAGGCAACATTGGCGCTAATGCCGTTTATGTGGCTGCGGGTAAACTTGAAATTGCTTGTCATCAAGGTAGCAGCCAAGATGTTATTTCACACCATTTAACACTGACTTTGATAGAGCTTGATATTGTTATTGCTGGCTTAGCATCATTACCAACGGCTGTGACATTAGTAAAAGCAACTGCCCCCCTGTCTGATGATACGTTTATTAAATTAACTCAAGATCTGAAAAATTTCCTTGAAGATGACGATACCAGTGCGGGGGATATATTAGAAGAATTATTACAGACTTCACATGGCTCTGCGATTGATTCACTACTCAATGAAATTCAGCTTGCTGTAGGAAACTATGATTTTGAAAGTGCATTAACGTTGATGAAAGAATTGCCTGTCTAATATGGGCCTAGCATTAGAATTCCTTGGGATTAAAATTACTAATAAAACGCCATCTATCAACAAATGCTAAGCAAATTAAATATTTAACTGAATTATAAAAAGAACTCTGGAATCAAATGAACTTAATCTTAAAACCTGTCATTCTTATCATTGACGACTCGCCTGACATAATTAATTTATTATCTGGGCTACTTAAGCATCATTACAAAGTCAAAACGGCCACTAATGGCGATAGAGGACTTAAGATTGCTCAGAGCGATGACTCCATAAACCTCATATTACTTGACGTTATGATGCCGGGACCTTCTGGCTTCGAAGTGTGTGAACAACTAAAAGCCGATGTTAAAACATCAGATATCCCCATCATATTTTTAACCGCCCTGTCCGATATTGAAGA
>TBL_comb47_HYPODRAFT_10007685_pt1 | contig 11231 bp, 9 predicted proteins | sample TroBogypolimnion_40_FD_10682 | JGI IMG/M metagenome (IMG submission 10682) | reverse complement strand
CCGGGATGGGCGCGCTCGGCTACGACAAGCGCCCTTCCGAGCTGGACGAGTTGCAGGCCTGCGCGGCCGTGGGCCAATCCCGCCTCATGGCCACCTACGATAAGTTGTTTGCGGATTACGGCCTCGCTGTCGCCCAGATCCTGCTCACCCACGAGGATCTCGAACACCACGACCGCCATCTCAACGCGCGCAATACCCTGATCACGCTCCTCCGCCGTGGGGTCGTCCCCATCATCAACGAAAACGACGTCGTCTCCTTCCGGGAACTCAAGTTCGGCGACAACGACAAGCTCTCCGCCCTGGTCGCCTCGCTGTTGCCCGCCGACCTGCTGATTATCCTCACAACCGTGGATGGTGTGATCGAGCATTTCGGCGAGACCACCGCGAAGGTCATCCCGACCATCGAACGGATCGATGCCGCCATCGAACGCATGGCGAGGGGCACCGACAGCGCCACGGCGGTCGGCGGCATGGCGTCGAAGATCCAGGCGGCCAAAATCGCCGTCCGCTCCGGCATCCCGCTGGTCATCGCTTCGGGGCGCAAGCCCGGCACGATCGCGCGCGTCTTGGCCGGCGAGGAGGAAGGCACTTTGTTCGTGCCCCAAACCCGGCGGCTGCAAGGGCGCAAACGACGGATCGCCTTCTTCCATTACCCGAAGGGGACCTTGTTCGTAGATGCGGGCGCCCGCAAGGCCCTGCGCGAAAATGGAAAGAGCCTCCTCCCGCCCGGCGTCGTGCACTGCGAGGGCGACTTCGCCGCAGACGAGGTGGTGCGGATTTGCGACCTCGACGGCACCGAGTTCGCCCGGGGGATAGCCGGCTTCGCCTCCGGAGAGATTCGCGGCAAGGGTCTGAAACGGGTCGAGGTGGTTCACCGCAACAACCTGGTCCTCATTTAGCCAACTCATGCCTCAACCCGCATCCGCCGCCGGCCACCGCGTCGCGCTCGTGACCGGGGTGCTCGACTTGGGCGGCACGACCACCTTCCTTTGCAACCTGGGCGGCGAGTTGCTCCGCCGAGGCATCCCCACCGCCGTCTTCAGTTTCAGGCAGCATCACCCCCTGGCGAAGGATTTCGAGCGCCAACAGATCCCGGTCTTTGCCACCGACGAGCGCCGGTTCATCTACGAGGACTGCCTGGTGCGCATCCTGGGGGAAATCGCCCGGTTCCAACCCACCGTGGTGGTGGCCAGCCTGGCGGCCACCGCCTTCGAGGTCTTGCGCTATGTGCCCGCGGGGACGTTCCGGATCGGCATGGCCCAATCCCATGACCCCGGGGTTTACCGGACCATCGGGTTTTATGCCGGGCATGTGGATGCGATGGCCGCGGTATCCAAGGCCATCCACCAGACCATACCCACGCTGCCCGAATTCGCGAAGGTGCCGGTCCATTACCTGCCCTATGGCGTGCCCATCCCCGCGGCGCCGACGGCGCCCGCCTCGGCCCCTGGAACGCCCCTGCGCATCCTTTACCTGGGCCGCCTGGAACAGTCGCAAAAGCGCGTGCGGTGCTTCCCGGAGATCCTTGCCCGGCTCGCCGCCTCCGGCATCCCGTTCCACTGGACGATCGCCGGTGAGGGCGAGGAGGGCCCCCTGCTCCGCTCAACCATGCGGAGCCCTTCCCCGACCCAGACCATCTCCTTTATCGGGAAGGTCCAGTACTCGGACGTGCCCCGGGTCCTGGCGGAACACGACCTCTTCCTGTTGGCCTCGGGATTCGAGGGCCTGCCGTTGAGTCTCCTGGAAGCGATGGCCTCCGGGTTGGTGCCGGTGGTCAGCGAGCTCGCCAGCGGCATCCGCGAGGTGGTGGACGAAACCAGCGGACTCCTGGTCGACCCGAACCACATCCCCGGCTACGCCGACGCCATCGCACACCTGCACCACCACCGCGATGAACTCGCTCGCCTGCGCCGGAACGTCCGCGACAAAGTGGAGCGCGAGTTCTCCGTCGGCGCCATGACCGACCGCTGGCTGCGGGTGCTGCCCGCGGCCCCGAGGACCCCACCCGCCTGGGCCGCAAAATGGTCGGTCCAGCCCATCCTCATGGGCGCCGATTCCTGGCGGTTTTCCCCGCCGATGCGCCTCCTGCGGCGCTACGCACTTCGACTGAAAACGGTTAGGCAGCCTTATTGAGCCTAAAAGCGGCAGTTGGAAAAGACAATTTTGCGAAACTCACTCGGAATAAGCAACTTCAACTGCTCCTCAGTTCATCCGTTCGGTTACAAGTGCTTTTCAACAAATGCCCCTGGTGAAACTCTGGGAACCTCCCCGGCAAAGCCGGGGGATCTCCCGTTGCTTTAGAACACGGACTACTTTTTGATGACCTTTCGTTTGCCAGCCGGGTCATCCACCGTGAGAGTCGAACGAAACTCCGGATCAGCGTCCGAATTGGTGCGAAAAATGCCCCTTGCGTCCTTCATATTCCAATAAGCTTCGATGTTACCATCGATGGTGTGACCGGAAAGTCGCTGCACAAAGCGCTTCCTGGCATCATAAATATCGAGGTGCCAATCAACGTTGGTGCGCGTGGTTTTGAAAAAATAGGCCGAAACGCCCTCTCCAATCTCGGGCTCCCAATCCGAATAATAAACTACGCTCGACACGGTAATCGGTATCAGGTCACTTTCGCGCTGGAATTCTCTGTCATCCAAATTGGTGAGGCTCAGATTGCTCCAGCCGACCTGGATTTGAAGAGCATGCCGGCCATTCTCCAGAAAACAGGTGTCCATTTCGAAGCCGGTTCGATGCCTAAACGGTGCTGAGAGCATCCCGCCGCCGCCGGGAAAAACATGACCGTTAACCTTGAGCATCGCCCAGCGCATCGTTCCGATCTCGTTTTGTGCAACAAACGGGACTCGGACCGTGCCCGACAAGACGGAATTGGTGAGTTTCCCCAAACTGAGGATGCGAACTCCAGAGGAGGTCTCGCCCGCTACCCCTGAAAACTGGCTGACCGCCAGAACAATCAAGATGATGAGACTGCACCGCATCGTGCTGGTCGCCTAACCTGGTTGACACGCTCGTTGCTCGGAGGCGAGGACTTTGGCAAACCGATCGCGCAGCAACCTCCGCGCCCGGCAGAGCCGGTTTTCAATGCCTTTTGCCGTGGTGCCAAGAATCGCGGCCGCCTCCGCCATCGAGAGTTCTTCCCACTCGCAGAGCACCAGCGCCTCCCGCAGATCCTCGGGGAGCTCCTGGACCGCGGCGCGAACGGCCCGGTGCAACTCGCTCGACTCGGCGTCCTGGAGGGGACTGGGCGAGCCGGACGGCAAGACGTCCGCCAAAGTCTGGCCGCTGGCGGGCGATTCCGCGTCGAGGGATACGTTGGGATGGCGCGACCGCCAGCGCAGGTGGGTGCGAGCCAGGTTGCCGGCGATCGTGTAGAGCCAGGTGGAAAAACGGTGGCCCAGGCGAAAACTCGCGCGCGCGCGGTAAAGCCGGAGAAAGGTCTCCTGGGCGAGGTCATTGGCCTCGTCTTCCTCGCCGGTCAGACGAAACAGAAATTGAAAAATGGGACCGGCGTGGCGGTCCATCAGCGTGTCGAGCGCAGTCGCTTCGCCGGCCACCAACCGCCGCATGTCCGCCTGATCCAGCGCGTCAGTGTCCATGATGCTCATGCGACGCGCCCGCCGGCGAGGCCATCGAGTGCTCGAGATGTTCGTGCGCGCCGAGGGTTAACCGCTGCATCTCGGCCAAGTAGCGCCGTCCCTCAGGCTCGGGCATGAGGCGGCTGACCTCGGCAAAGTGCCGCAACATGGCGGCCTGGCATTGCGCCCGCAAAGCGCCGATTTCGGCCAACTTCTGGTCCACCAACGGCGGCACATTCGTGCCGGGGCCGAGCGCCTGGACCATCTCGGCGGTCGCCGCGGCGATGCGCTCGCAATAACTGCGGCAGACCGGGAGGTAACCCTCGTGCGCCACGCGCACCTTGGCCAACTCCGGCTCTCCGAGATGAAACTCCAGGCGCAACCACTCCAGATCGTCCGCCGTCCGACCGGCCCCGCCGCCCATGCGAGCGCCCAGGTGGAAGGAGCCCAGGACAATCGCGGCGCTGGCCAGGAGCAAACCGGCCAGGATCAGAAACGAGCGGCGCATGGTCAGCGAAGGGTGTTGGGGGCCACCGCGGCGAGGTATTGGGCTCGCGCCGCGGTCCGCGCGGCGATCGAACGTTCGAGCGCGCCCGCCGTGCCGCTCACCACCACCAAGGCCGCCAGGCCCGCCACCAGGAATCGAGGGCGCAGCAGCCGTCCCACCAGGACCTCCAGCCAGGGGACCGAGGGCGCCTCGCGCGCCACCTCCGCCCGCTCGATCCGCCGCCACACCTCCTGCTTGAAGCGGGGCGGCAGGACGGGCGCGGGCCGCGCCGAAAGGAGCAGGGCCCTCAGCGGTTGGTCTTCGTTGCCCACCAGCGTTCCAGGTTCGGTTTTCATTCGCTTAGACTTGGGGTGCAAATGTCATGCCACAAACCATCATACGCCGGCCAGCCCGGAATCACTCACCCAATTCACGGTCGCTGCGATTTCGGCCGGGAGTCGATCCACTCCTGCATCTCCCGCAGGTGAGTGGTCAAGTCGAACCACCCGGTCTGGAAGCTGGTTTGGTCGGGACCGCCCATGGCGGAGCCCAACCGGATGGAGTTGGCATAAAAGAGCCATTGTTTCATCCAACGCCGCTCGATCGGTTCGTCGAACGGGTTGCTCTTGGTCGGCCAACCCGCGGTCCCACGCAATCTGCATCAACTCGGTGGCAGCCCGGGTCATGCGATCGGTTTCCCGGATCGTATGATCGAGCTTGTCAAAATGCCCGTCGACCCAATCACGGTTATGGCACGATCGGCAAAGCCCTTTCATCACTCCCTGCCGGCGCGCCTGTTCCTTGGCGTCGATGAGAAACTCGCTGGCCGGTTCCCCCGTGAACGCGGTGGGCAAGGGAAGGCCGTCCCGATTTCGGATGATCGACGTGTCGCCGCTCTTGGGCTGCGGATGGGTGTAGGGCAGCCCGAACAAGCGGACCCAAAGCCGCGCTCCAAAATCGTGGGTACGCGGAGCCACCAGGTCGCCCTCGGGCGAGGTGAGCAGGCTGCAGTGACAGACGGCGCAGGTGGGCGCGCGAAAATCCTGGCCCACGCGCCAGGGCACATGGTCCCAGTTCCAGTCCCGTTCCTTCGAGTGGAACAGGTTGCCATGCTTGCTCTCCTCGAATACTTCCCAGGCGGGGACATCCGGCCCCATATGGCATTGCGAACAGGTGAAGGGCTTGCGGGCGACCTCGATGGAGAACTCGTGCCGCGGATGGCACGCGGTGCAGGCCCCCCGGCTGCCGTCCGGATTGACTCGGCCCACGCCCTGGTTGGGCCAATTGGTCAGCTTGGGCACCACCACATCACCCAGGTCGGTAGACAGCGTACGCGTGCCTACCACCTCGACCCGCGACCCGTGGCACCCAAAGCAAGTGTCGTTCTTGGTTTGATCCGACGCGCCCACCGGTATCACTTTGCCGTCCTTGATCTCCGCCACACTCGTAATGCTATCGACCATGGTGTGAAAGACGGGATTCTTCTGGAGGTTGCCCAATGCGTGGGCCTTCTTGCTGCCCGAATATTCCTGTACTTCGGCGGGATGGCAGACCTGGCAATCCGGCGGTGACACCACGACATTGATATGGAAATCAAAGTGATCGAAATTGTCCGCGTGATTGGTAGCGTTGAGGCTGTGGCACTCGAAGCAACCCACCACGACGTCTTTCAACCCCTCCGGGAAGGTCTCGGTGGACACCCGCCGCTCCCGCGGCTTTTTGTTCAACGCTTGCGCCGGGGTGACCTGGCTATGCAGGCTGTGCATCCAATCCTGCACCAACCCCGGATGAAACTGCGAATGACAGTTCAAGCACTCTTGCGTTTGCTTGCTGATAGGCGGACCCGCAGTCGCCGCGACGGTGTCCGGCGCGTGGAAGAACCATGAAACCAACCATGCCATCCCCGGAAGGAGGATCCTACGAATGTTGCGCGAAAATGATCGCATACGCTGAGTCGCTGACAGACGTTTCCAGCGAGGACATGATACGCTGGTTTTGGGACGAAAGACAAGCCTGAAGCTTACGGGGCTTTAGACCCCCCCTCCCCGTTGTCCGAATCGAAGATCATGGCCCGGTCACGGTCGCTGCAGGCGAAAGAAGCGCTGCCCGTCGCCGCCCGATACTGGCAAGCCCCAAAGGCCGCCGTTGGTCAACACCGCGCCGCTGACCATCGACCAACCGGCTGGGTCCAGGAGACTGGGGGCTGAATAGAGCGTAAAGCCCACACTGTTGCTCGCCGGCCAACTGACCAGGAGGTTCGTCGCGGTGGCCGACAGCGAGAGGGACGGCGGCGGGGGGAGGTAGCCGGTCCCGAGGAGTTCCAGATCAAATTCGATCCTCGGGACGTTAACCCCAGCCGGGTGGATTTCCACCGCCACCACGTTCGTGCCGGTCAACGGCGCAGCCACCACCACATTTGACTGGTAGTAGCTGTAGGCCGCTTCGAGGCCCATGAATTTCTGCGCCGGGTTCGTGTAGGAGATCGCGCCCGCAGGCAGGTCGCTCCGGAACACCTCGGCGCCGTTGAGCCAGACTACCGCGCCATCTCGCCGGAGCAGATGAAAGCTGAGGTTGGTCACTCCGACATTATCCGGCACCACGAATTGGCGGCGGAAATAGGTGGTGGGGTGCTTGTTCGCGGCATTGGTGCCGTAACTCACCGCCGTCATGACCGTGGGATCGCCATAACCCAGCGGACCCGGCCCATGGCTCCAACCACTGTCGTCGTAGGCCAACCCCGTCCAATTCGTGCCGAGATCCTGTCCGGCATCCGAGTATTTCCAGTCGGCCCCGCCTCCGATGAGGGTCGCCGCGAAGACATGGGTTCGCAGGGTGATCGCTTGGATCCGAGAGAAAAACTCCCCCGCCATACACGAAAGCCCGATGGGATTCGGGTGCAGATGGTCGGTGAGGAACCCCGTGCCGTAGTCGACCACCGCGTACATATCGGCCAGGAAAACGTTCTGGCCCTGGGCCCGCCGGGCCTTGACCATGAGTTGGAGATCGGCGTTGTAAAACGGAACGTTTGTGGCGTAGGCCGAATAGCCAGCCGTGGCGTCCCGGAGGGTCGTGGCCTTGTCGATAATGACGTTGGCCTGTGGCAGTTTGGAGAAAAGCAGATCGAGCAGGGCGGGCATATCGTGGTTGGCAACCCAGGCGGGATCACGCCCGTGCCCGATGTCGTTGGCCCCCATGACGACCAGCACCAGGTCAGGCGCCAGGTTCGTGAGCGCGTCGGCCACCGTCTCCAGCAGATAGACGTTGGCCCCGCTGTAGCCGTGCACGGCGTTAGGCATCATGCCTGGCGCGGCAATGACCGCCCCACACATGCCTTCATGCTGAGTCTTGGTGAAACCGCCCCCGGGAGTCGACGCCCACCGCCCGACAAACGTAAATGGATACCCAGCCTGCTCGAGCAGGGGTTGCAGGTAAAGGCGCCACGCTCCGTTGATCGAGCAATCATCTGTAATCGAGTCCCCCACCGCCATGATCTTCAACGGGCGGGCCGCGCTAAAGTTCGTAAACACCAATTCCGCCGCCGCTCTTTCCACAGCGGCTGGGAGGAAGATCCAGAATGAGGAGAGTCCAAGCACAAGCTCGATCCAAACAGAATACCCAGCGGGTCGCCATATCCGGCAATCAACGCCATTTGCGCCGGCACTGCAACCAGAAAAGCCGCCCTTCCCACTCTCCCCTCCTCGTGCTTGACGGAACCGGCTCGAAAGCAGAACAATCTACTTAATCTATGAGAGACCTGCTCACGCGTTACCTGTGGCTGCCCTTGTCTATGACCATGACCCTGCCGCTCCTGGGAGCGGGGTGGAAGCTGGTCTGGTCCGACGAATTCGATGCGAAGGGGCTGCCGGATCCCTCCAAGTGGATCCACGAGGTCGGTTTTGTCCGCAACCAGGAACTCCAGTATTATACCAAAGACCGCCTCGAGAATGTTCGCCAGGAAAACGGACTGCTGGTCATTGAAGGGCGCAAAGAGAAATTCCCCAACCCTGGGTTCGTGGCCGGGACCGACGCGGCCGACACCCATCGCGGGCGCGAGTTCGCCGACTATACCGCGGGCAGCATCAACACGTTCACCAAACAGAGTTTCCTTTACGGCCGGATCGAAATGCGGGCCAAAATCCCCCACGGCCAAGGAATGTGGCCGGCCTTCTGGATGCTCGGCACCAACCACAACACCGTCGGTTGGCCCAAATGCGGCGAAATCGACATCATGGAGTTCGTCGGCAAAGACCCGGACCACATCCATGCTACCGTCCATTACTGGAAGGACGGCAAGCACGGCAGCCAGGGTGGCAAGCTGCAGACGCCGGCTCCGTATGACGCGTTTCACCTCTATGCCGTGGAGTGGTTCCCCGACCGAATGGACTTTTATTTTGATCAGATGAAGTATTTCACCTTCCCACTGGATACCTTGGGCACGGGGTCGGACAACCCCTTCCGCAAACCGCATTTCATCCTGCTCAACCTGGCCATGGGGGGTTCCTGGGGCGGGCGGATCGATGACAGCATGCTCCCGCAGCCCTACCTGATCGATTACGTCCGGGCCTATCAAAACGAGGCCTCAGGCACGCGATAGCGCCGATTAGCAGGCACGGACGACTACCGGAGAAAGAACCATGAACCATCCCACAATTGACCAACTCAGTGGCACTCAAGCCCAGCAAGCCCTGCTGGTATTTTACGATTTGCTCCCCGCCCAACTCTGGCCCGGGGGCCATAAACCGTCGCCCGCCGAGTTGGAAGCGGCGAGCGAGGACGTTCAGGAGGCCGCCACCGGCCACACCGCTCAGGCGATCCAGGCCTTGCTGGGCGAGGGGAACCAGGCGCTCAAGGCCGAAGCCGCCCGCAGCCTGCTCCGCCAGTTTCAAGAGGCCGCCGAGCTGCGGCCACTGGTCAACCAGGCCGTCGCTCGGGCTCAAGAGCCCGACATGGCCATTCCCATCCTGATCGGCGCGTTTGTCGTCGGCCTGGCCATCATGCCCAGAATCGATTACGTCAAGGAGGACGGGAAGACCAAAATCCAGGTCACCTGGGATCCCGCCAAGAATGCCGGAGATTTGGTCGGCAAGCTCACCGACCTGATCAAGGCCTTGCCGTCCACTCTCTTCGCGGCGGCGAAATGAGTACCCCTTCCCCCTCGGAATTGCTCGCGCCGTTCCAGTCGGAATTCAACCTCCTCGAGGCGCGTCTCACTGAGTTGGTCAAAGAGGGTGCCGGGCTCCTCGCGGCCGGTGAGCCCGCCGGAGCCGTCCAGGTCTTCGGCAGCGCTTTGGCTGCGGTGGATGCCTTTTTGCTGCGCTGGGAGGAGATCGTCCAACCGCTGCCCGATCACACCACGCACCTCCAGAACATCCGCCAACTGGTCCTCGACGACCGGGGGAGGTTGTGGGATTCCATCGGCCTGGCGCATCGCTCTGCCGGCCAGGCCATCGAGTCCAAAGCCGCCTTCCATCGTGGGCTCGCCCTCTACAGCGGCCAACCCAGCGCCGCGAAGGCCTCCCTGCTCGCCTCGCTCGCCTCGACCTGCGCCGCTTCCGAGGAGTTTTCCGAGGCGGAAGCTGCCTTCCAAGCCTCACTCAGCGAATACGACCAGGTAATCGCGGCCTTTGCCCCGTTCGCCTGGGCGGCGGAAATGGTGTCCCTATTCCGCAGTTCGCAGCTCAGGACGCTCTCCGCCGCCGCCGACTGTGCCCTAAGCCAAGGCCGGCGGGAGATCTGCCGGCAGCGCCTGGCCGAGGCGCTAAGCCTGGCGGAACAACATCAGGTCGCCGACCTCCCCGCACAACTTTGGCTGAAACTGGCGAGCCACGACCTCAGGAACGACCCGTCCGGCGAAGCGTTGCCGCGCTTGACCGCAGAACGGCTGCGGCTGAAGGGGTTGACGCACGATCCCGCCGTGGAAGTGGATGCGGACTGTCTGCTGGCGGATTACTGGATCGCCCGTGGCGTTATGGAGCGAGGCCGCGAGTTGCTGACCGAGGCGCTTCAAGCCGCCGAGGCCGCGCCCCACCGGCGCTGGATCGTCTATACGAGCCTCGCGGAACTCTCCAGCCAGACGGGTGATGCTACCGGGGCGCTCCATTATCATGAGGCCGCGCTGAACGAGGCACGCCGCATGCAAATGCCCGAGGTCATCGGCAGCGTCCTGCAAAACCTCATTCCGGCCCAAATAGCCACGGGCGATCCACTCCAGGTGGCGCAAGCCGGAAGCCGGTTGGAGGAGCTCCGGCAACTCGGGCAGCACGCCCCCTTGGCCGCCGTGCTTCAACAACGCGCCTTGCTCCGCCTCCGAGCCCACGACTGGGACGGGGCCTGGGGCGATCTCGATGAATGCGACCGGCTCGCCGTCGGGGTTGATTACCGGGTGACAACCCTGCTGGGTAAAGTCGCTGTCCGGCGGGAGCAAAACCGCCTGGACGAGGCGCTGCAGCTCACCGAGGCCGCCCTGGCCGGCTTGCCGGCCGGCAAAGCGCTGGTGGAGACTCGGATGCTCCTGGGTTCCTTCAGCACTCTCCATGAGAATGCCGCCGTCCTCTGCGCCCGACTGGGACGCGGACGGGACGCTTTCCGCTGGGCCGACGCCGGACGGGCGGTTCGTCTGCAAGCGAGCCTCTCGGTGATCCCAGACGACTTTGAGGGGGCGCGCGCCTTGCTTGCCGAACAAAACGCCGCCGCCGCCATCCTCTGTGTGACCGGGAAGCGGACACTGATCCTGGGCCTTCGACCCGACGAATCCGATCCGGTCGTGGAGTTTGTGGACCTCGGCGAAGCCGAGATGCAGAGTTTGTTGCCGGTGGCTTCGTCCGCATCGAGTTGGACCCAACAGGTATTTGCCTCGGCGCCCGCGCTCTCGGGACGCCTTGGCTTGCCCTTGTCCCGCCTGGCCCGTGGCTGCCGGGTTTTGTACCTGGTCCCCGACTCGCGGCTCTCCTTCGTGCCTTTCGCCGCACTGGAAGGTCCGGATGGCTCTCGTTTGATCGACCATGTCGCGGTTGCTTTCGTCCCCTCGATTGGGGTGCTCAAGCACTGCCGGGCGCGGGCTGCCGCCATTCCGGGCCGCAGTTGTTTAGCCCTGGGCGTAGGTTCCTCGGGTCCGTTGGCTTTCGCCGACCAGGCGCGCGCGGTGGCCTCGCTGGCTT
>TBL_comb47_HYPODRAFT_10007684_pt1 | contig 11231 bp, 10 predicted proteins | sample TroBogypolimnion_40_FD_10682 | JGI IMG/M metagenome (IMG submission 10682) | reverse complement strand
GGGCCGGTCGGGGCGGGTATACGTGATCGCGTGGATCGTGGCGTGGCCCAGGGAAAAATCCATGGTGGCCGCCCGCTCGGCGGTGTACACCACGTTGGCCAGCGCGTCGAGCCGACCGGCTTGGAACTCCTGCAGGATGTAGCTCCACTCATTCGGCACGACCTCAAATTCAATGTCTCCCTCGCGGCCCACCTCGCGCAGGAGTTCGGCCGTGAAACCATCCGGATCCCCGCGGGGATTCACGAACGACAGCGGCGGGGTATTGTATTCAACGCCGATGCGGATCTTGACCGGCTCGGCGGCGAGGTCGCCCAAGGCCAGCCCGAGACCGGCCAGCAGGAATCCCGCTACGCGCATGACATGAGCCCGGCGGCACCCACCTTGACCGAGTTGCCGGCGATGGCCCGGCCCTCCGAAGACAAGCGTTTTTACGTCCAGAATTTGCATGGGAGAAAGGAGCACCGAAGGCCCGGGGGGCTGCGCTTCTTTTGGGGTGAAGCGAGCTTAGTCCGTGGCGCCGGTTCCGGCTGTGCACATTGGGCCCAATGCTGTGCATTTCTTGCTCGCTCCCTCCCGCGACCGATCGGAGGCGACAGGCCGATCCGCAAATTGGCCGGGTTCGGCCGCCGCACTCCAGGCGGCGGGATCGCCAGCGACCGGGTGTCGCCCGGCGCATTTCCGTAGCCGTGATCGCGTAGGTTACCGGATGTTACCGTTTAAGGAAGTATGTCACTCTGCGGAGGCGGGAAGACCGGCTGCGAGGTCCCCGCCCAGCGCCACCAGACCAACCCCCGCCCGTCATGAATGCTGCGTCCCCCCAGACATTATTGCCCACGTGTTTTGCGCCCGCCGAGATCAGGTCCGGAGCGGAGCTCAGGGAACAGATCCGGGACCTTGATCGCAGCGGCCGGCTGCGGACGCTGATCGATTCCATCCCCGGGCTGGTTGCGGTGTTGAACAGCGAGCGCCAGATCCTGCTGGCGAACACGGCTTGGGAGGAGATGGCCCGGCAGTTGGGCAAGCAAGAGTTCGTCGGGCTGCGTCCGGGCGAATTTCTCTCCTGTCGCTGGGCCGTATCCGCCCTGCATGGCTGCGGGACATCGGAAGCCTGCCGTGAATGCGGGGCCGTCCAATCCATCCTGTGCGCCCAGGGGGGCGAACGCGCGGCCAAGGAATGCCGCATCACGAGCGTCTATCGCGAGGCCTTCGATTTTCGGGTCACCGCCAGCCCGCTGGAATGGCAGGGCCAGAACTACGTGCTGACCGTCTTCAGCGACATCAGCGACATCAGCGACGAGAAGCGCCGCCAGGCGCTGGAGAAAATCTTCTTTCACGACGTGCTCAATACCGCCGGTGGAATCTCGGGCATCGCCGCCCTCATCGCCGATGAGCCCGAACTCAGCTATGAGCTGAAGGATGACCTGCTCCTTTCGGCCGAGATGCTGGTGAGCGAGATCAAGAGCCACCGGATGCTCCTCGCCGCCGAGAACAACCATTTGTCGGTGGAGACCACGGCGGTTAACGCCCGGGTGGCGCTCGAGAGTGCGCGGAAACTCTACGGCAATCACCCGGCGGCCACCGGCCGGAAGATCGAGATCGACCTGGGCGGGACCGCATTTGAGGTCAGGACCGATCCGACTATCCTGCAGCGCATCCTCGGGAACATGCTGAAGAACGCGCTGGAGGCCACCCCATGCGGCGGAAGGGTGTGGCTGGGCGCCGACGCCAGTCCCGAGGCCTTCACCTTTTGGTGCCAGAACGGCGGGGAAATTCCGCAGGCCCAGGCCTTGCAGGTATTCCAGCGCAGCTTTTCGACCAAGGGCAGCGGCCGCGGGCTGGGCACCTACAGCATGAAACTGCTGGGCGAAAAATTTCTTCGCGGCGCGGTAAGCTTTACCACCTCGGCCGAGGAAGGCACGCGCTTCCAGATCCGCCTGCCCCGGATGTAGGTCTCGCCATGGACGCGATGCGACTCCCCCTGGACAGGTTGACTACCGGCCGGAAGTCACGGAAAGCCCCGGGTAGTGAGCTGAGACATTTCGGCCGGTCGCTCGGCACAGCTCCCGGCGCGTGGCACTGGAAAAATTGGAGGCGCGGGCCGGAATTGAACCGGCGCATAGAGGTTTTGCAGACCTCGGCCTTACCACTTGGCTACCGCGCCTTACCTGACAAGGGGGCGCACGTTGCAGCAAAAAAAATGCCGCCGCAAGGATTGAAATCGCCCCGGCTGGAGCCGCCGGGACGGACCCGTCCGGCCGGAACCCTTCCACGGTTGCCAATCGCGCCGGGGGTGGCTTGATTTCGCCCCACTTCAATGGCGCGCGTACTCGTAATTGATGATGATGAAATCCTGCGGGCAACGCTGGTCCAGACGCTCACGGGGGTCGGGCACGTGGTGCTTTCCGCCTCGGACGGCTTCGAAGGCGCGACGCTGTTTCGGAAGGAGCCCACCGACCTCATCCTCATTGACCTCAACATGCCCTATGGTGGCCTGCAGACGATCCGCGTGTTGCGGTCGGAATTTCCCAAGCTCGCGATCATCGCCATGTCGGGCAACCAGTCCCAGCTCAACATGGCGGGGGCGATCGGCGCCAACCGCATCCTGCCCAAGCCGTTCACGTTTCCGCAGCTGGACGAGGCCATGATTGCGGTGCTGGGCCCGGCGGGCGGCGCAGCGCCGGCGAAGCCTTGAGCTAGACCGAACGGCTCGGCTGCAGTTCAATACGCGCCGCATTCCTCGACCAGTTCGGCCACCCGGAGCAGGCGGCTCACGAGCCCGTCCGGCGGGACCTGGTCGGCCACCCCGAGCGCGTAGCGCGGCTCGGTGCGCATCACAGCGAGAGTGGCCCGCACGTGACGCTCGAATTCCGCGTCGCTCACCGTCGGCGAAAAATACGCGCCGGGGATTCCGCCCCAGAACTTGGTCGGCGTGGGCCCGCAGAAGTTCGCCCAGTCCTCCACGGCCAAGTCGCCGACGGGGGACGGCGTGAGGCTTTCGATGAAGTCGAAGCCCACCGTGCATTCCTCCCGGAGCAGGCCGCGCAGCGTGCCGTCGAGGTGCATGCAGGAGAACTTGCCCGCAGCCCGGATCCGCGCGGTCCATTTTTCCTGGTAAGGTCGCATGTAGCGCTCGAACAACTTTGGCCCCACGCTCTCTGACGAGAGATTTTCCGGGATCATCAGCAATTCCGCGGGACTCTCCACCGCGATGGCGGCGGCGGCGTCATGCGAGCGTTGGACGATCTGCAAGGTCTCGGCAAACAGCGCGGGCGCGTCGTCCAACATGTCGACCACTGCAATGATGCCGGCATCCAGCGCGACCATCTGCATGAAGGGGCTTTTCGGCAGATAGGCGAGGTGCAGGCCGATCTCCCCGATCTGCGGCCCGCGCGTCTGGCCGAAGGTGTAGTCCGGCGTGTAGCGGGTATGGGCGTGGAGATATTGATACGCCGGCAGATCCGCCGCGCTCTTGAGGAAGTGCTCGACGGGTCCCTCGGTGAACGACTCCGGGAGCCAGGTCCACCGCTCCTGCAACGTCCCATGGGGCGTCTCGATGCGGCGGATGCGGGTGGTCCCTTCGCGCCGTTCGGTCACGCGGCAGCCGTCGATGATCGTTTGGAAAGGGAAATAGCCCTGGAGATAGAAGCCCAGCCGCAGCTCGCGGTGCCAGTCGAGGTAGGCCGCGCTCTGCTTGAAGTCGGCGGGACGCTGCCCGCGGCCGATCTGCGCGGTCGCGAGGTAATCGAGGTCGCCGAACCACGGCACGCAGTCGGCCCGCTGTCCGCGGAGAAACGCGAGGGCGCGCCGGCGGGGAGACCAGGGCAAGACGGACCGCGCACCCGCGACGGGTGTGTCCTGACCGGGCGGGAGAGGTGGTTTATTCATGAGCAGAATTTCGCAAGAATTGCGGAGCCAATTTCCGGTTCCGGCCTTAGGATGTGGCCACAGCCCGAGGAGGAGCGCGAAACCCATGACGACCAAAATCGAACTTCACGAGATGGACGCAGCGGCGGATGCCTGGCTGCCGGAAACGGTGGACGTAAAAATCGAGGACGACTTCGCGCCGGAATTCGCGCGCGTGAAAGGAGCGATCCGCAAGACCCCCGCGGCCGTGGTGCTGCAGCGGGATCGCCGGCTCGTTGCCAACTATCTCCCGTTTTGGGACGACCTGCCCGACGGGATGAGCCCTCCGGATAGCAAGCCGGGCGAGGGCCAGTATTCCATTTAGCGACAGCCGGACTCGCGCACGTTCTCGCATCGCCTCTGGCCGGCGGGGACGACTGCGCGACCGGCAGTCGCAAAATTTTGGCCGGGCTGGCGGAGGAGACGCCCGGGAAGCGGCGCAAACCGCGGACGGTCCGGGTCAAGGCCGGAACCCTGGTTGCGCCAGGGTCTCCTCGATAAAGGCCAGCAGGTTCTCCAGCGGCACGTCGCCCTCCACCGCGTGCGCGGGCGCCAAAATGTAGCCTCCGTCGCGGCCGAGTTCGATCAGGCGCCGCGTCTCGGTGCGCACATCGTCCGTCGAGCCGTAGGGCAGGGTGCGCTGCGTCGAGAGTCCGCCGAAGAACGTGATCTTCTTGCGATAGCGGCGCACGAGGTCGTGCACGTCCATGACCTCGGGTTGGAAAGGATTGAAGCAGTTCACGCCGTCCGCAATCAGGTCGTCGAACAGCTCGTCGACGTCGCCGCACGAGTGGATGAACACCTGCTTGCCGCCGGCGTGCACGGCCCCGTACATCCGCTTGAGTTCCGGCTCGATGAACTCATGCCACAGGTCGGGTCCCATCTGCAGGCCGTGCTGCTGGCCCCAGTCGTCGCCGAAGCAGACGGCGTCGATGTCGTAGTCGAGCGCATGCTGGACCTGGGCGATGTTGAAATCCGCGATCGCGTGCAGCAGTTCGCGCACGAAGCCGGGATTCTCGATGAAGTCCATCATCAGGTTTTCCATGCCGCGCAGGGTCCACGCGCGTTCGTAGAGCGAGAAGCCCAGGGGAAACACCCGGTAGCAGTCGGGCCGGCGTCCGAGCAGCTCCGGGATTTCGTCAAAAAAAACGCCATCGCGCGGATTGGGGAAGCGGTAGGCGCCCATCGTCGGCTCGGGCAGCTGGCGATTTGCGACCATGCCGATATCGGCGTCGATGTGGCGATCCCAGACGACGCCAAACGGGTCGCGAAAGAACTCTCCGCCGAGATTGGTGAAGGCGCCGGCCGGGTCACCGGCCCAGACGAGGTGCGCATGCAGCAGGCGGTCGAGGTCGAGGTTGCCGAAGTGATCTTCGAGCTTCTCGCGGGCCTCGAGGGTGAAGCCGAAGGACCAGGGGACGTAGGGCGGACGTTCGTGGGCGAGGACGCAGCGGATCACCTCACGTTTGGTCATTGGGTCGTCCCGGCGGGGCGTGGCGGGCGCTCCCAGACGGACGGGCTCGGGCGGTCGTCCCGTCGGGCTCATCGACGCCTCTTTCGCGCCGGCGGCTGGCAGATTTGGTCGAGGGTCTCGATTTCCCGTCGAGCGATGCGGCGCAGCGCGGAGCAGAGATGCGTGGCGGCGGCGGTGCGTTCGGCGACGATGGCCGCGTGTTGGCCATGTTCCGGCTTGGCCAGGCTGATCTGGGCGTTGATGAGCGCCTCCAGCATCGCCTGTTCCAGCGCCGTGAAATAAATCCGCATCGGATTCTGGGCCGAGCGCGGGACCGGGCGGGGGCCGGGATGGAGAGGCTGGTGGCGAGGCAACTCGCTCATCACGACGTCCAGCGTGCGGTCGAACATGAACACGAGGGTGTCGGGATTGGCCAGCGGGGTGTGCAGCCGCTCGATGCGGAGCAATTCCTCCCAGCGGCGGCGGATTTGCGGGCGCAGCGCCTGAAGTTTTTGGATCAAGTCCGGCTTCATGGCAGAAATGCGGGAGACCGGCGTGTGACCCAATGACCGGCAGCGGCCATGGGACGAACCCTGGGGTGGGGGGACCGGGCGCGTTTCACGATGCTGGGGTGGTACGGGCCGGGGAGGCCTGGCTATGAGGGGAGTGGACACAATGTCCTCAGCTTCATCATGCGCCAAAACGCCGGGACGGACTACGCAAGCGTTGGCGGAATCCGCGCATTAATTGCCCAACCCGGGGTCGACGCGCCGCCATCGGCAAAAACAGGCAGGCGCGAGCACGGGCGGAGCCGGTCGAATCCCCGTGCGAATCTCCGGCTGGACCATCCGGAAAACGCTGGCCGAGTGCGGCGTAGGCGAGGCGATGACACGAGCGGACGGGGTCGCGGTGCGATTAGCTTTGATGCCGGCGCGGCGGGTCCCTAGGTCAAAGAATTCCGCCGTCAGTCAGCGGCGCCCTCGCTTAAAATTTTACCCATGAAACCACGCTTCAAGCAGTCCAAGGAAATCAAGGTAGGTGTCGTCGGCTACGGCGGCGCCTTTAACATGGGGCGCGCCCACCTGCAGGACATGCAGCGCGCGGGCATGACGCCCCGGGCGGTGGCGGAGCCCGACGCATCGCGGCTGGCCGTGGCGGCGAAGGATTTTCCCGGCATCCAGACCTTCTCCAGCGTGACGGAAATGCTGGCGGGATCCGACGTTAACCTGATCGTCCTGATCACGCCCCACAACACCCATGCGCCTCTGGCCCTCCAATGCCTGCGCGCCGGACGCCATGTGGTTTGCGAGAAGCCTTTCGCCATCACGACCGCCGAGTGCGACGCGATGATCGCGGCCGCCAAGAAATCCGGCGTGATGCTGTCCACCTACCACAACCGCCACTGGGACGGATCGATCCTGAAGGCGCTTGAGGTCGTCAAGTCCGGGGTCATCGGAGACGTCGTCCGCGTCGAATGCCACATGGGCGGATGGGGCAAGCCGGGCGACTGGTGGCGCTCCAGCAAGTCGATTTCCGGGGGCATCCTCTACGACTGGGGGGTACACGTGCTCGAATACACGCTGCAGCTCGTCGGCTCGGAGGTCACCGAGGTCACCGGCTTGGCCAAGCGCGGCTTCTGGGCGGCGCAGTCGAAGTGGGGCAAGGACACGATCGAGGACGAAGGTTTCGCCGTCGTGCGTTTCAAGAGCGGCGCGTGGGCGACGCTCTGCATCTCGCAGATTGATGCGAACATGAAGCGCGGCATGGTCGAGGTCACGGGCACCAAGGGCACGTTCCTGTGGGAGTACGACACGCACGAGATCATTGTCCGCGATGGCGACCTCACCCGCGTGACGAAGGGCCGGAACCCCCCGACGCAGTGGGAGAAATATTACGACAACATCGCGGCCCACCTGACCAAGGGCGTGCCGCTGATCATCACGCCCGAATGGGCGCGCCGGCCGATCCACATCCTCGACCTCGCCGACCGCAGCGCCAGTGAAGGGCGGACGCTGAAGGCGAAATATGGCTGAGACGGAGAGTTGAAAGGTGAAAGTTGAATGTTGAAAGCCGGGGCTGCTGGAGGCCGGGCTCTTTCAACGTTCAACCGCTAATTTTCAACTGGCGTGCTCCTATCTGCGGCGCCCTAGCGCCGCGGGAGGTGGCGGTATTCGTCGCTCGCGCGGATGGATTCGCGCACGCGGTTTTCGTCCCAGCCGCGCTCGAGCATCTGCTTGGTGTAATACGCCAGCCCCGAGGGATCGGGGTCGCGGCGGAGCAGGTCGCGGTAGGCCCGCGTGATGCTCTCCCTAGCCGCCTTGGACACGAATTCGGCGCTGTGACGCAGGTCGGCGCGAAATTCGGCCTCGGTCATGCCGTTGCGCAGGGCGCGGAGGTAGCTGGCATGGCCCGAGGGATCGGGATCGCGGCCGAGCACCTCGCGGTAAACCTTGCGGATGATCGCCTCCAGGTCGCGCGAGCGAAATTCCGGGCTCAGCCGGAGGTTGTCGCGCAGCTGGGCTTCGTTCCAGCCGTGCTCCATCAGGCGGTCGCGGTAGTCCCGCAGTCCCCGCTCGTCGGGATCGCGGCCGAGGATGTCCCGATAAGCGGCGCGAACAGCGCGCTCAGCCTCGCGTCGCTCCCAACGGTAGAAATTCGGCGCCACTGGTTGGATGAATTCGAGGCGAAGCGAGGAGATGCGGTTGTCCCAGGTCGCGCCGTGGTGGTCACCGAGCGAGAGGGTGCTGAGGTCGGCGGCATCGCGGGTGAGGGTGGCCTGGGCGCCGCGAAATTCGGCGTCCTCGAACACCACCAGGATGACTGGCCCCTCAAGGCGCACGGACGAAATCCGGTCATTCCACTTCCGGCCGCCGCTGTTGCGCAGGAATTCCAAGTTCTCGATGACCGTGCCCGCGTCGACGACCAGCGGATCGCCGCGGAAGTTGGGCTCCGGAAACAACAGCGCCCGGCCCCGCGGCGGCAGGGGTTGCGCGTGGAGGGGAGTTGCGCCGACTCCCGCCAGCAGCGCGGCGAGGGCGAGCAAGACGGCCAGCCCCCGCACGGCGCGGGAGGCGAAAAGCCAAAGTCGCAAAGTCGGATGACGGGACGACGTTGGCGCCGTGGTCAGCATTGGTTTCGGTCCTCGACTTCCACCGATCTACGCTGGCTGCTTCAGGCGCGCTTCCAGGCCTTGTCCAGCTCGCGGTGCAGGATGACCGCATCGGGCCACGCCGGGGGGAGTCCACTGATATTGTAGCCGGCGCCGCCCTCGTGGTAGGGCCCCATTTCCGGGCAGACGTAGAGGGTGCGGTGCTTGTTCTTCGGGGCGGCCTTCCAGCACTTGAAGAGGGCGACGCAGAAATCGAGGTAGCTCTTGGCCTCGTCGCTGAGCTTGCCCTTGTAGGTGACGGGCACCTGGCAGTGATGGCCGTTGAACGGGCGGCAATGGGACTGTTCGCCGTTCTGCACGAGGGCGGGGTGATCGAGCAGGCGGTCGGCGTAGTTGCCCGGCCCGAGGTGCTTGACGACGGAGAAGTGCGAGAAGTCGAAGTTGATCTTGATCATCTTGCCGGTGGCCTTCCGGTAGAGGCGGGCAATCTCGTAGGTCTTCTCGGGGGTTTCGGTGCAGCAGTCGCGGTGCACCTCGAGGGAAAGGACGACCCCGCCGATCTTCGCGGCTTCCTTTTCCATCGCGATCCAGTGCTTGGTGGCGAGGGGGGGCACCGTGTCGTGGTCGTCGAGTTGGACGTTGATCTGCACGGCGCCGGCGTCCTTCTGGGACTGGATGCGCTTGGCGAAATCCTTCGGGTCGCCCGAGGAGGTGGACACGAAGCCGAGCACGTGCTTCAGGCCGTATTTCTTGGCCAAGACAAGATGCTCGGGAGTGAGGCCGGTGGTGAAGCCGTCAAAGCCGGCGGCGGCGACGGCCTTGATTTTCTTGTCCAGCGACCACTGCGTGGCGGCCGTGGGGTGATTGACGAGGGACCAGAGGTTGGCGATGTGGGCGATCTTTGGCATTTTCGATTTGGGATTTTCGATTGAAGGGCAGGGTAGAGGGTGCGATTCGCGACTTGGGTTGGACGGGAGACTCCGCCGCCGATTTCGTGCGACAGCAGAAATCGAAAATCCCAAATCGAAAATCGAAAATTATGCGTGCCGTCCCTTGAAGGTCAGTTCGGCGACGCCGGACTTGTCGAGGCCGCCGAGGCCGAGGGCCACCATCTTGTCGAACTGGGCCTTGGTGGCGTTGGCGAGGGGGAGATTGAGGCCGACATCCTTGCCGAGCTGGGCGGCAATGCCACTGTCCTTCGCGGCGTGGGCGCCGGAAAAGAAGCAGGAGTGGTCCCGATTCTGCATGTCCTCGCCGTCGGTCTTCAAAACCTGCGAGTTGGCGCCGGTCTGGAGAAAGACCTCGCGGAGCATGTTGAGGTCGAGCCCGAGGGCGGAGCCGAGGCCGAGACCCTCGGCGAGGCCGGCGGTGTTGATGTTCATGACCATGTTGACGAGCGCCTTGACCTGCGCGGCCTGGCCGGTGGTGCCGATGTAGCGGAGGGCGGTGCTGAGCTTCTCGAGGATGGGCTTGACCTGGTCGAAGGTGGCCTTGTCGCCGCCGCACATGAGATAGAGCGTGCCGTTGCGGGCCTGCGGGATGGACGAGGCCATGCAGCCCTCGAGGGTGACGGCGCCGGCTTTCTTGGCGCGCTTCTCGACCTCGACGTGGGTCTTCGGCGTGATGGTGGCGCAGTTCACGAAGACCTTGCCCTTGGCGCCGGTGAGGAGGGAGTCGCCGCTCTCGGCGAAAACGCCGAGCTGGGCGGCGTCATCGGTGACGACGGTGAAAATGACATCGGCGGCCGCGGTGACGTCGGCGAGCTTGGTGGCGTGCGTGGCGCCGATTTCCTTGGCGAGTTCCGCGGCGGAGGGCGCGTGGGTGTCGTAGACGGCCGTGACGGTGAAACCGGTATCCTTGAGGCGGCGGGCCATGTTGCCGCCCATGCGGCCAACTCCGACGAAAGCGATTTTCTGGGACATGATGAGCAGGAGGGAGGGTTAGGGTTTAGCGGGTCGTGAAAAAAGGATTGTGGCGCTTTTCCTGGCCAAGGGTGGTGAGCGGGCCGTGGCCGCAGGCGAGGACGGTGTCGTTCGGCAAGGGCATGATCTTTTCCTTGTTGTTCCGATACTGGTCGGCGAAGTGGGTGGGGCTGCCGCCCATCGAGCTGGAGAAGATCGAGTCGCCGACGATCGCGAGCGGCCAGCTGAGCCCGGTGATGTAGAACGTGGTCATGCCCGGCGAGTGACCCCAGGTGAAGAGTGTCTTGATCGCAAGGGGGCCGAGGTGGAAATGCGCGTTTTCCTTGAAGGTCTTGGCACCGGGATAGTCGACCGGCTCGAGCTCGCTCGCCCAAACGTCGGCCTTGGTGGCGGTGGCGAGCTTCTTGAGGTCGGCGATGTGATCGTCGTGGGTGTGCGTGAGGAAGATGTATTCCACCTTCAGCTTCTCGGCGTGGATCGTGTCGATCATGGCGTCGGCGTTGGCGCCCGTGTCGAAGGCGGCCGCGAGCTTGGTGCGGGAGTCCCACACGAGGTAGCTGTTGACGGTCATGTCCTCGAACGCCGAGTTGAACGCCGCGAAGCCGGTGGGAAAGTTCGGTTGTTCGGGATACCAGGACTTGGCGGTCAGGACCTCGAGGGCGTCGGGCCCGAGATGGAGGTGCCGGGCGACGCGGCGGATGACGGCGACAAGGGGCTTGCCGCCCTTCACCGCAGCCAGGTCGGCGAGGCTGACCTCGGCGCGCTTTGCGAGATCCTCGTCGCTGATCTTCAGCCCGCGCTGGGTCTTGTTGATGACGTCGTTGAAGTTATCCTCGAGGGGAAT
>TBL_comb47_HYPODRAFT_10007683_pt1 | contig 11231 bp, 6 predicted proteins | sample TroBogypolimnion_40_FD_10682 | JGI IMG/M metagenome (IMG submission 10682) | reverse complement strand
CCCTGGCTCCGCTTCGCCCTGATTAGTGCCTGCTTCCTGCTGGCTTCGCTCCCGGTCGAGCCGTATCTGGCTCCACTTTGCCGCGCCACCGCAGTCCAGGCGGGGTCTCTGCTGGGCTTCCTCGGATTTGCGCCCCAGGTACAGGGCGATCAGGTTACCCTCTCAGGTTTCACCGTCCGGATCGTCGCTGAATGCACTCCTCTTTATGCCTGCCTTTTGTACGCCGCCTTCGTGCTGGCCCAGCCCGCTTCCTTTCGGCGCACCCTGACGGGACTGTTGACGGGGGCGCTGCTGATAGCTTCCGGCAATCTCATACGCATCGGCCTGGTCACAGCGGTCGGCCCGGTCGTTTCCACTTTGCTGTTTGATATCGTCCATGTCTATCTCGGCCAAATTGTCATGCTGATGCTGGTGGTGGCGGTCTGTCTTCTTTGGTTGCGCTGGAGCGCGGCCGGTCAGGCCCCGTTTCCATTCCTGGTGCGGGCATGTCTCATTGCGACGGCCCTGTTTCTTCCCTGGCTTTGGGCGAACGTCGGCTATGTGAAGGCGCTCGATTCTCTCATCTTGCAACTGTTCTCTCTGGCGGATTACCGGCTGACTATTCCCCATCGGCACGCCGTTTATTATCAAACCTTCAACGTCGTTTTTCTGGCTGCGCTGATTTGCGCGGAGCAGCGCTTTGATTTCCCGGAAAAACTGCTACGGATTTGTTCAGGCATGGCATTGTTGACTTTCGGACACTTTTTGTTCCGTATCGGTAACGTGCTCATGACCGCCTTTGACTGGGGGCCCGCCTTTGCACTCTCCACCTTACTCAGTGTTGGCGGGGAGTATCTGCTTCCGGTTCTTTGCTGGAGATTCCCATTGCCCGATCCCGGGCCGGTCCCGGTTTCCGAGGTACGGTCGTGACGGGGCCGACCATGCGGAGAGTAAACCTGCTCCTGGCGGCCGCCTCCCTGGTGTTGCTCCAATCGGGCGCCTTTCCCTGCTGGGCCGGTCCCGCCCTGACGGCTCAACCCAATTCGGCCGACAGCTATTCGCTCGACGTTTCCGGGCTACAAGGCGCCACCCTTGTCGAGATCACGGTCGGCTACGACGCCGAGTCGGCGAGCAATCCCCTTGCCACCAGGAGCGGCATCGCCACGCGGTCGGAACTGCAAAGCGTCAACGAAGCAGGCGTCCTCACCATCACCATTACCAGGCCGAAGGCCTATCCGCTCAGTGGCTCGGGTTCGGTCGCCAATCTTAAATTCACTCGAGTCGGAAACCTGCCGGCAAAATTGACCTTCCTTTCCGCCTATTACCAAGACAAGGAGGATCGACGCTATTCCCTGGAGGCGGCCATCGTGAATGCTCCAGGAAATGCCGATTCGGCCGACAAGGATGCCCGGGTGGCCCCGGAGAAAAAGGAACAGGGTGCCGCCGCCAAGGTTTCCGGGGGGGGGCCGCGGGGTTCGGCGGGGGGGCCCTTGCAGCCTCAGGCGGCCGAAGCGAGCACCGCGCGAGGGGAAGCTTCCCCCGGCGCTGACGCGTCCCGAAAAGTGTTGAATATCCCGAGCGTGTTGGAACGATTTCGGGAAACTCCCGGGCCGATTGCAGCCGACCTGCTGCAGACGCTCTTTGCCAGGACCAATGCCGCCGGGATACGTCAGGAACCGGAGGTGATGCTGTCCGACGGCGCTGCCGAGGTCACCGTGACTGTCCCATTCGACTCCATTCACGGCAGCTCTCCCAACTTTTATCTCGACGGGATGCATCTGGTGCGCCTGGAACTGGGGGACACCGGATGGCTGCTGACGCTGCTCCCCAAAAAAGCAAGTTACACCGCTCGCCTGACGGTAGTGGGTGATACCGACACCATCAGGTTCCCGCTGACCGTGGCGCCGCAGCTACAAAACCTCCCCGCCGAATGCCCCGAATACCTGCGCCAGTATGTCCTTGCTTCCAATTACGTTGTCTCGCTGCGTGGACGCTAATTTCCGCTTGCCGATCGACTCCCCGGACGGAAGAGTTGCTAAGTCTCCCCGCCAACCTCGGGCCGCATCCTCCGGGGAGGGCGCAGGGAGAAAACCAGGGCAGGCAGCAATCCGCAGGGACAATCTGCAGTTGACCCTGACCAGGTAGCAGCGGCTTTAGCCGCGAACCATGCCGGTGCTGGCACCTCAAGGCGCTCCTACAGGTGGACCATGCTTGGTGGAAGATTGTCACCGGCCGGGTTCCTTAATGACTGCATCCGCGTCAGCAACAGATACCCTCGCTCCGGCCTCGCTGCCAGTCCGCCCGCCATCATTCCCTTGAAGATCCGAGTCTCGCCCCTCCCCGGCGCAACCAGACGGTTGCCAACGGGACTGCCCCCCGCGGCCCGCGGGCTGCGATTTTCTCCCCGATCCCGGCGGCGGGATCTGACTGGCGACAGGGAGCTCCCTTTCCGGCTCAAGCCGCTCCTGCCGGTTCGGGGTATCCTGCGGAAACGATCGGAGCCGGTCGAAAAAGCAACGAAAAAAGGGAAGGGCGTGAGCCCTTCCCTCGTGCTAACGGAGCAAACTGCGGTTACTACGGGGTCATGGTAGCGGGTGCGATGTAGGCAGGATAGCCGGCGTCGTTGATGCCCTTGGTCCAGACCATTTCCCCGGCGGTTGCCCAGAAGTCGGCCTTGTTGGACGGGAAGGCGTGTACGGTGACGTAGGTAATCATCTTGTCGCGCGCCGATTTCTGGTCGGTGCTCAGGTTGGCCTCTTTGCTGAACAGGTGCTCATGGGTGTAGAAGGTGTCGTAGAGGCCGTTACGCAGGTTGGAGCGGTTGGCGACGACGCCGTTGTACTTCAGGCGGGTGGTGCCGGCCTGACTGGAGTCGGCGTCGGCGTAGCCGATGCCGCCCGCGTAGTTGGCGATGCAACTCATCTCGGTGCCGGTATCGACGTTGAAGATCTGCTGCCAGTCGCCGTTGTCGGTCTGCGAGCTGAAGGTCTGGGCAGTCTGGGTGGTGGCGCCCCAGTTGTTGTTGAACATGACGGACTTGTCGAGGGTGGCGTGGGTGCCGGAACCGGCGTGACGGTAGCAGGCGACGATGTTCTGGCTGGAGAAGCCGGCGCCGAAGTCCTGCCAGTTAACGGCGGTGCCCGAGAAGATCTGGACCGCCATCAGGCGGCTGATGTTGTCGAGGGTAGCGGGAGCGCCGCAGTAGGTGGTGGTGCCGTTGGTGCCGCCGCAATCGGTCTCCTGGGTGCACTGGCCGAGGGGGAAGTGCGGCGCGGTGGAGCCGCAGGTCTTCACCGTGACGTTGTTGTTCACGAAGAAGGCGAAGGGGACGACCAGGGACTGCGTGTCGAGGAGGCCGGTGGTGGAGACGCCATGGAAGGCGGGGGAGTTGACCCCGTCGATCGTGTAGTTGGTGGCGTTATTCCAGGCGGTGCGGCCGGCGCTGCTCTGGGTGAAGGAGGAGCCGTTGACGTCGGAGGCGCCCAGTTGGACCGGGGAGCAGAAGGTCTGCGCTTGGGTCAGCGCCGTGGCGGCGGCGGTATCGGTGGTGGCGGTCGGGGCGGGCACCTGTGCATCGTCGGGCATCAGACGGCTGGTACCGGTGCAGCCGTCGGTACCGGTAATTCCCTGCACCGCGTAGATGCCGTCATAGGACGCCTTGGAGGAGTAACGGATGACGACGTCCTTATTGCCGAGCGCGGCACAGGACGTGCCGATGACGAGACCGAAGGTCTTGCCGTTGATGGAGTCGATGGCGGTGGAGCGGTGGGTGCAGCCCAGGCCCTTGTTGGCAACCGTTTCCGTGACGAAGTCCTTGGCGGCCGCGTTCCAGAAGCCGAACTGGGCCGAAGCGCCGTGGATGTTGACCTCGACGGGATGGGCGGTTGTCCTGTCGTAGTTTGCGGCGTTGGCGGCGACGGCGCCGGCAAGCAGGGTGGTGCAAGCCAGAGCGACGGTGAGTTGCTTTCTCATGTTAATTCTCCTGTTTAGGTGGTTGACAGCGGTGAAGTTGGGTCTTCAGATTAAGCCTTCTTGCGACGCAGGCCGACCATGCCGAGCAGGCCGGAGCCCATCAGCAGGAATGACGGCGGGATCGGGGTGGTGGCGGTCTCCTGCAGGGAGACGGAGCCGTTGGAGTTGGTCAGGATGGAGAAGTTGGCGTCGACATTGGTGCCGGTGGTAACCGGGAAGGTGGCGTTGGAAGTGGCGGAGAATTTGTACAGGTTGAGGGCGGCAACCGAGGCGAGGCTGTATTCCACCTGGCCGGTGGTGAGGAAGCCGGCCAGGTTTCCGAGGCCGCTTTTTTCCAGCTTGGTGGTGTAATCGGAGATGGCGCCGGTGGTGGAGGCCGCCTGGCCGGCGTAGATGTTGTAGAAGCCGGTGATGCTGCTGTTGGTGTTGGCGTAGGTGCGGTTACCGGAGGTCGGCGCCGCGGCGGAGGCGGCATAAACGTCGTAGGTGGTGCCGGTGACCTTGTTGTTCTTGGCGAAGAAGATCTCGTAGGTGTTGCCGGCGTTGGCGGTGGAGCCCAGGGTGCCGTAGCTGAAAGCGGTACCGGCCAGGGTCTGGCTGGTGCCGACCAGGGAGGAGAGGGCCCCGAGGTCCTGGACCACGGTGGTGGTGGCGGCGGCGTCGGTGGAGAAGACGACGCGGAAAAGCTCGTTGTCTGCGGACGAGAAGGCCGCGAAGGCGCTGCTGGCGGACAGGGTCATGAGTGCCGCTGCGATCAGAGCGGCAAGTTTCTTTTTGGACATTTGAGTCTCCTTTTCTTCCATTGAATGTGCAGTGCAGTTGATGGTGGTTAGCTCGACTTTTTACGGTCAACTTCCGTGCGTCTTCCTTCTTCTACGTTTCACCCCCTTTCCCGGCGTGAACTGCGTCCGAGGTGCTTGGCAAAAAGGCGCTTAGCAATAAGAAAAGCCCACCCCAAGGGACCGGCAGCGGACGGACCAAACCGCTGCGAGCTCTCTTGAGGTGGGCTTCCCGGTTCCTGGTGATGTTCACAGGTCGGCAAAAGTTCCCGGTTATTTCTTTTCCCCGTCAGGGGGCGATACTTCAGGCGGACCCGCAGGCCGGCGTTGTCACTCTTTGCCCTGCGAGTTGCGCAGTATCTCTTCGTACTTCTCGATTCTGCCGAGTCCCCCCTGGCTAAAATTAATTTTGAGATGACCGGTAAACTCGCTCTCGGTCATTTCCTTGATTGCGGCGACCAGTTCGAACAATCTGTCCGGCTTGCTGCTCTTTCCCCTGGGGCGGCAACTGCTCGAGTGGGCCAAAACTTCGGTCATTTTCTTTGCAATGGTCATCTCGCGCCGCCTGTTCGGTCTCAATCTTCGACAATGAGAGTCACTTTACCAGCCGTTTGTTACAACGAGCCATCGTCGCGGATACTTTTCTGTAAAAACTCGGGAAGTAATGTGATCGTCAGTTAAAAAAATCCAACAAGAGAAAGGCCGCACGACGTACACATCGTCAGTGGAAGTACGATACCGGACAATTGTTACAGGCGAGGGACAGGCTGGCAAAAGTTTTGTGAACCTCGCTGCGGCCCCGGTCCGCCACCGTCGGCTACTGAAATTTCGGGATTGCAAGTGGCTAAAAAATTAACGGATTTACTGTTGGAGTCGGGCAAATTGCCAGGGGGGTTGATGGAGAAAAGTTCACTAGGAATTTCTGTAACTGGAATCTCCCTGTAACAAAGCGGTGCTAGATTGCGACCTCTAATTAGAACCAGTCATCTGTGCTGATACTAGATATAAAGGAAAGGGAAACGATGCGATTTAATCCGGTTTATCTGACCAGCCTCTCAGTTACGGCGTTACTCAGTCTGACCTTCTCTGGCTGTTCCACGGCACCGGCCCTGGTCCGGCAAGGAGACCAGGTGGAACTCACCTTTACCTGCCGTCTGCCGGGGGGCGAGGTCGCCGCCAGCACCAACAGCGAGATCGGGGAGGGTGACGGACTCAAGCGGTCGTCGATATTCCTTGCTCCCAAAAGCGGCAAGCCGGTCCCCCTCGTTGCCGGCACGCCGCAGGCACTCCCCCCCGACAACTTGAGGTCCCTGGAAGACGAGATCCTGCAGCAACTGGGAGCCAAGGTGGTAGGTATGAAGCAGGGGGAGCGCAGAACGCTGGAACTCCTGCCGCAAAGAAATCCCTCCTACGATATTTCGCGTAACCGCCTCACCATGGCGGCGGTGCGCAACCGTCCCAAGGAGGCGCGGCTCTCTCTGGAGGACTTCAAGGCGAGGACCGGCAAAGACCCGGTGATCGGCGCTTCCTTCCCGAGCGACTCCACCTTGTCGGCGCGCGTGACCGCGGTCAGCGAAAAAGAGGTGGCGATCGGCTACACGGGGACCCCGGGATCCGCAGTGCCGCTCTTCTTCGGCGCCGGGGTGCTGGCCGATGCCGGGGACCACTATGAGATCAGGATTTCCGCCGAAAAGGGAAAACTCGTCAGGAGCGGCCCCGTGGTGGGGCGCGTCGTCGACGTGAACGAGAGGCTGATCACGATGGAATTTCCCGACCCCTTCGCCGGCGAGAGGCTGATCTGCGACGTGTCGCTCATCTCCGTCGCACCGGGAAAACCGGGAAGCGCAGTCGGCCCCGACGGCCAGGGTCCGGGTGGAACCGGCGCCACCGCCCCCCGGCAGGACCGGGAGGCAGGGAAGGCACCCGGCAGCCTGGCCGGGAAGCCCGACGCCAGCAAGGACGTCTCGCCGTTGCGCGCCGCCCTGCAGGAAGTGCTCTGACATGGGGGTGCGCAGCTTGGTCCGCCTCCGCCTGGCGCGGCTTTTCCCCGTCGCATTCGGGGCCCTGCTCCTGAGCGCTCCGCTTGCCGCCGCCACCCCCCCGGAACCCGGGGAAAAGGCGCCGCTTAAGCAAACGGCCCCGGCGCCCGGCGCGCAGCAGGAACAGAGCTTCACCATCTGGAGTTTTGTGATCCGGGGAAGCGAACTGTTCTCCGCCGGAGAACTCGACGACGTCGTCGAGCCGTTTGTCGGCGAGGAAAAGACGGCGGCCGACGTGGAAGGCGCCCGCGACGCCCTGGAGCGCTTCTTTCACGACCGCGGCTATCCGACCGTCATGGTCAACATCCCCGAGCAGGCGGTGCAAAACGAGGTCTTCCGGCTCGACATCATCGAGAACCGGGTCGGCAGCGTCACGGTGACCGGAAACCGCTACTTCACGACGGAGAAGATCCTCCGCGAGCTCCCCTCCATCGCTCCCGGACAGGTCATCAATCTCTCGCAACTGCAGCTCGAGGCCAACCACCTGAACCAGAACCCCGATTTCAAGATGGTCCCCGACATGCACCCGGGGAAGGCGCCCGAGTCCGTCGACCTGGCCCTCAAGGTCACCGATCAGCTCCCCCTGCACGGCAGCCTGGAACTGAACAACCGTGCCAACCATGACACCACCGAACTGCGCTTGAACGCCGCCCTGCGCTACGACAACCTCTGGCAAAGGGACCATTCCCTTTCCGTGCAGTACCAGATCTCTCCCGAGGACCCGAGCCAGGTGGAGGTGGCCTCCGGCTCCTACACCCTGCCGGCGCCATGGAACCGCGACGGCAAGCTGGTGCTGTACGGCGTGTACTCCAACACCGACACCACCTCGGCTGCCGGCTTCAACAACCTCGGGAAGGGGAACATGATCGGCGGGCGCGCGATTTTCCCCCTGCCGGCGCTGAACGATTACAGCCACTCGCTGGTGCTGGGGGTCGACTACAAGAATTTCGACGAGACCGTGGGACTGGCCGGCACGCAAGGGGTGAAATCCCCCGTGCGCTACCTCCCCTTTTCCGTCGCCTACTCCTCTTCGCTGCGCGACGGCGCCGGCCTCACCTCGTTTAGCGGGGGGCTCAACGTCTCCTTTCGCGGGACGGTGGCCGACGAGGCCCAGTTCGAGGACAAGCGCTTCAAGGCCCGCGCCAACTATCTCTACCTGACCGCCGGAGTGGAGCGCAGCCAGAAGCTCCCCGGCGGCTGTGCGCTGGCGGCGAAGCTGGACGGCCAGCTCTCCGACCAGCCGCTGATCGCCAACGAGCAGTACACCACCGGCGGGGTGGAGAGCGTCCGGGGCTATTACGAGAGCGAGGGGAGCGGCGACAACGCCGTTCACGGAACGCTGGAACTGGCCGGACCCGAACTGCTCAGAACGCTCGGCAAGGGAGGCTTTGTCCTCACCCCCTACCTCTTCTACGACGCCGCCTTCTTGTGGGTGAGGAGTCCGCTTCCGGGTCAGAACTCCGAGATCCAGCTGCAGGGGACCGGGGTCGGCCTGCGGGGCGTCCTGCCGGGGGGGCTCGATTACCAGAGCGACCTCGGCTTCCCCTTGAAGGATACCGGCAGCGTCAAGGCCGGGGATGCCCACCTGTATTTCAGGGTCAGATGGCAGTTCTAACCTTCTCATCACGTTCAAGGATATACGCAATGGTAAAGAAGAGCCCGTCCACCTCCCTTCAGCTGCAGGCCTGCGCGCTGCTTTTTGCCGTCTCCACCACCTGTTCGCCCGCGGTCGCCGCCGGGCAGGCGACCATACCCGGTTTTTACGGGGCGGCGTCGCTCCCCGGCGCCCCCGCCGGCGGCTGGCAGGGCGGCCTGCCGGTGCTCCAGCCGGGCGGCGCCCTGCAGGGGGTGAGCGGGACGCCGGTCGCCAGCGGCAACACCCTCACCATCAACCAGAACGCCAGCCGCGCAACCATAGACTGGAAAACGTTCAACATCGCCCCCGGCTCGGTGGTGGTATTCAATCAGAAAGGACCGGATGCCAAGGGTAATATCGTGGCGCAGTCCCAGTGGACCGCGCTGAACCGGATCTACGACGCGAGCCCGAGCCTGATCTACGGCAACCTGAAGGCGGACGGCAAGGTCTACCTGATCAACCGCAACGGCATCCTGTTCGGAAACGGCGCCCAGGTGAATGTCCATTCGCTGATCGCCTCCAACCTGAACATCACCGACCAGAACTTCCAAAACGGCAACCTGATCTTCACCACGGCATCCGACCCGGACGCCAAAAACCAGGTGCTGCCGCCGCTGGCCGGCGACGCCTTCGTATCGAATTACGGCAGCATCGCCACCGACAGCGGCGGCTCCGTTTTCCTGGTCGGCCCCAGTGTGGTGAACGCCGGCACCATCAGCTCTCCCTCCGGAAAGATCGACCTGGTAGGCGTCGCGCAGGGGAGCGACGGCACGCCGATCGCCGGCGGGGAAGTCCGGATCACCGAATACACCTCATCTGCCTCCACTGCCGCCGACACCACGGTGGATGTCAGCTACGGCGCCAGCCAGGCGCTGGGCCAGGCCTACAACGCGGCCACTGGCAAACTCATCGTCGATTCCGGCCGGATCGGCATGTTCGGGGCCACGGTGCGCAACGACGGCCTGATCCGGGCCGTGACGGCGCTCAAGATGGGAGGGGTCGTCTACCTGGCTGCCCGGGACAGCATCGCCACCGGAGCGCAAAGCGTCATCGAGACGCCGGTCGGCGACTCGACCGAAACGGCGCATCCCTCCTTCAACTACTCCCCCGGCCAAGTGATCCTCAGCGGGGTCACCCTCTCTTCCGACGAACGCTTCGCGCCTTTGCGCCTGATCGACCACGAGGGTTCCATCAGCGCGCCTTCCGGCGTGGTCTCCATGAGCGCCACCGACCGGGTATTTCTCGGAGCCGCGAGCAGCATCAGCGTCGCCGGGCTCTGGGTGGACCGTAAGGCCTCGGACAATCTGCTGACCGCGCAGCTAAATAGCGTCGAGCTGCGCGACGACTATGCCCAGAAGAACGGCGTGCTCCAGGGAAAGAACATAACGGTCGATCTCCTTACCGGATCGGGCATCGGCGACCTGAGCTCCTATTATCTCGGCATCGACACCAGCGCCCAGCAGCGCAGCACGGCGGGCGGCAGCATCGCCATCGCGGGCTCGTCGCTGCTCGGCAGCGAGCTCCCCCTCGCCCAGTTGATCGTAAAAAACGGGGCCGTTCTCGATTTCTCCGGCGGCGGCACCCGTTACGCCGCCGGAACCATCTCGACCACGAAACTCCTCTCGGGAAACAGGGTCTACGACATAAGCAGCGCTCCGGACAATCTCCGGTACGACGGCCTGGCCGGCAGCCAGACCAAGACCTATAAGCGCTTCGGCGTCACCGAGAAGTTCGACGGGCTCTACTACGGCGGCGCCGGCGCTGTCGGAGACTACGTCTCCGGCAGAACGGTCGGCAGCGATGCCGGCAGTGCCGCGCTGTCAGCCAGGACCATGGCGCTGGACGGCACTTTGACGGGGCACGCCAGCGCCGGGCTCTATCAGACCCAGGTCAGCGCTGCCGCCGCCGGCGGCAGCTCGGATGCCCATACCATCTCCGTGGTGCGCGGTCTGGAGCAGCCCAAAGGGGGCTCCCTGGTATTGGGGAGCGCCCTCACGGAGGAGCCGAGCACCGCGAACGACTTCGCACAGGACGCCGTGACGAGCGAGGCGGTCGTCAAATCCGGAGCCTCGAAGCTCCCGGGCTCCTTCGGAGTCGGCGATACCCTGGACCGGACGGTTACCGAGATCTCCGCGGGCATGCTCAACGCCGCGGGTTTGAGCTCGCTGGGCATCTATGCCAATACAACGGTCACTATCGAATCGGGCGCCACTCTCTCCCTGCTCCCGGGCGCGAGTTTCACCGCCAGGGCGGGACGCATCGTGCAGCAGGGCGACATCGAGATAGCCGGCGGAAAGGTCACCCTGGGCATCAGGGATACCTTGGCCGCCTGGGAATTCCTCCCCGGCCAGGGGGTGAAAAATACCCTCTACCAGCCGGTCGTCGCCGAGATCGACCTTGCCGCGGGAAGCACCATCTCCGTCGCGGGGCAGCGCATCGACCACAGCGCCGCCAACGGCGGCACGGTTTCCGCCGCCACCACGGGCGGCGGGAGCATCCTGATCGAGGACGCCTCCTTTCAGTCGACCGCCCTGTACTCAGGGCAGTCCAGCGACATCTTCGGAAAGCCGGCCCCGGGACACCTGGTAAACCTTGCCTACGGCGCGCTATTGGACGCAAGCGGGGGCTACCTGATCGACGCCGCCGGGAAAATCACGGGAGGCGATGCCGGAAGCATCGCGCTGAAGGCGCCCACCTTGAGCCTCGAGGGCGAACTGCGCGGGTTATCCCTCCCCGGGAGGGCCGGCGGTTCGCTCACCCTGCAGGCGGGCGAAGTGGTGGTGGCGCAGCGCGGAGAAGGGATGCCTGCCAACTCCGACGTCATCC